>PDWI01000786.1_pt1 | contig 51575 bp, 44 predicted proteins | sample 1430891 | NCBI WGS metagenome assembly PDWI01 (sample SAMN01162508, study PRJNA174530) | Oral metagenome, whole genome shotgun sequencing project. | biome: Marine environment; feature: Marine mammal; material: Swab sample of the gingival sulcus; isolation source: swab sample of gingival sulcus... | reverse complement strand
CCCTGTAAAAGAGATACTTACGGATTACGGTTACAAAGATATCAAAGAACCAAAAGATAAACAGCTGAAAATCAATGGGTTTTAAATGCCCACTAATGAGGGTATTTTATAAACTAGAATTGAAGCGGGAGGTCGATTTTTGGCCTTGCATACCGTTTCTTTACCTAGGATAGGCTTTAAGGTTTTTATGACTTCCAGATCCTCCTCCCTAAAGCCTTGGGCGGTTTTCTTATCATAGATTTGGAAATCGTCCTTACCCAATATCATACTTGGGTCACTTACACCGGCAAAGTCGCATTCGGCTTTGTTGACCAAGATTTTACGCGATTCGATGTCTTTGATGTAAACACTCATGGGAAGGTTGTCGATCAGTGTTTTCAACAAATTTTCGCTTTCCTCTATCTTTCTTTGTGATAATACATCGTCATTGATATCCTGTAAAGTTCCCAATAGGCCGATCATTTTATCGTTGTGGAAAATAGGTTTGCCAGATGTAATGACCCATTTCTCCCTACCTTTTGCCGTAATTATCTTGAGTTTCTCATTCCATGGGGTTTTGTTTTTTAAGGCATTGTTGAGGGCCATTGCGATGGTGTTCTTGCTAAATCCATTTTTATAGAAGTCGATGGTTTTATCGATATTCGGGATGAAATCCAAGGGAACCTCGTGGATTTTTTTGGTGATATCGCACCAGTGAAGACTGTTCTCTTCAATATTGTATTCCCAGGTACCTATTTTGGCAATTTCCGATTTGCCGCTAAGTATTGATTCTAGTTTTTCCAATTTCAATTTGTCCAGGGCTTTTTTTGTAATATCCTCGGTTTGGATAATAACCCCTATTATATTCTCATTTTCATCATACCATGGTGTGTTGGTCCATTCATGTCTTTTGTATTGATTGTCCTTGTTGGTGAAATACACAAATTGTGTTTTGTTGACCAGCCCTTTAAGGTTTGTTCTTAGCTTGTTTAGGCATTCTTTGCCTATTGAGGGGAAAAGGACTTCTATTCGTTTACCGATTATGGCACTACTTGTGAACTCGAAGTCATCAGCAAATTTGTCAGAAACATATACCACCTCCAATTTTTTATTCAAGAAAACAGTTGCATTGGGCAGCTGTTTTATCAAATAATTATTCAGGTCCGTCTTTGTTTGCCTAATCATGTCGATGTAATTTCCTGCAAATAAAGGTGTATTATCCGAAAGAGATCAAGCTTTGTTGTGAATGGGGCAATTCTAGTGGTGATATACTATTCTGGTGATATGAGGTCAATATGAAAGACGTATGGACATAGGGGGGGCTATGTTCCACGGTTTTGCCCAACCAATACTAAAAAGGGAATAGGGGCGGGTTATTTGAGCCTTACCGTATCTGGCACCAATATGGAGTAATCACCTCCATTTCGAATGACATCCCTAACTATTGATGAGCTGATGAAGGACTTGCCGGAAGAAGTAAGTAAGAAGACAGTCTCTATATCTGAAAGTTGACGGTTTGTATGGGCAATAGCTTTTTCGAATTCAAAGTCACCAGGGTTTCTAAGCCCTCGTAAAATGAACCCGGCATTTACCTTCTTGCAAAAATCTACAGTAAGCCCTTCATAGGTAAGCACTTTTATCTTGGGTTCACTCTTGAATTCCCCAGTAATGAATTTTAGTCTTTGTTCCAAGGAGAACATATACTTTTTGTCCGCATTTATACCAACAGCGATGATAAGTTCGTCAAAAAGGGTAATGCCTCTTGTGATAATATCATGGTGGCCTAATGTAAGGGGGTCAAAAGAACCGGGGAAAATAGCACGTCTCATAAGCTAAAGTTAGGGGTTTTTGGGTAAAACTTCCATAATGGCGTTACCAAATAGTTCGGTAAGTGGTATTCCGGCGATCTTCGCCTGCTGTGGTAGTATGCTCTCCTCGGTTAGTCCTGGGGTTGTGTTCATTTCCAGCATGTAAGGTTCATCGCCGACAAAAATGAACTCACTTCGTGAAAATCCTCTCATTTTTAGGGTTTCATAGGCGTGTTTCGCGATTTCGCTAACCTTTTCCGCTTTTTCCGTACTGATTCTTGCAGGGGTGATCTCTTGTGATTTTCCTTCGTACTTCGCTTCATAATCAAAAAAATCATTCTCGGTAACAATCTCCGTAATTGGTAGGACTTTTGTCTCTCCCTTGTATTTGATGACACCTATAGAGACTTCGGTGCCCTCTAAAAAAGCTTCGATGATTATCTCATTGTCTTCTTTGTAGGCTAGTTCAATGGCAGGTTGTAGTGCCTTTTTTTCATAAACCTTTGAGATTCCAAAACTACTCCCGGCCTTATTTGCCTTTACAAAACAAGGTAGCCCGACTTTTTCCACAATGGCATTTACGTCGATGGCATCCCCTAAATCCAAATAATAGGAAGGTGCCGATTTTATCCCGTATGGCTTTAAGACACTTAGGAGATCTCTTTTGCTGAAGGTCAGGGCGGCTTGATAGTAGTCACATGAAGTTTGCGGAATGTTGAGCAATTCGAAATAAGCCTGCATTAACCCATCCTCGCCGGGAGTGCCATGAATGGCATTGAATACACAGTCAAAGGTGATTTTTTGTCCATTATCATTAATAGAGAAATCATGTTTGTCAACCTTGGATTCCTTTCCTTCCTCGTCCACATAAACCCATTTGTCCTTTAAGATGTGTATTCGGTAACTATCGAATCGGGTCTTGTCCAGATAAGAGTGTACAACATTACCGCTTTTGATCGAAATTCCATATTCACTGGAATAACCACCCATGATAATAGCGATTTTTTTCTTCATGGTTTATCTTTTTGTGTTTATGCGTAGGGCAATTTTGCAGATCCAAAGTAAAGAAAAAGCCATGGCTTTCTTCTGAACCTTGTCATTTTTTTTTGGGGTTTGGTCAAAGTTTAAGGAATTGGAGGCCCTTTAACCAATATTTGGGAGGGCCGTCGTTCAAAATTATACCTCATTTCCTATATTTGTGCGATTAATAACATGTGATGAGACATTTTTTTAACTTTTTAAGAAGTCGTACTTTTTTAATACAATTGGTTTTGGCCATTGTGGTTTCGGTCGTATTGGTCATTGTGGCCTTACAATGGTTGAACAGTACGACCCATCATGGGGAATTTGTTGAGGTGCCCGATTTTTCAAAAATGTCAGTGATGGATATGCGAACGACCATTGAAAAGGCCAGTCTGCGTTATGAGGTTTTGGATTCTGCCAATTACAACCCTAGTTACCCTAGGTTTTCAATTATAGAGCAAGATCCAAAAGCGGGAACCAAGGTGAAGGAAGGCCGGAAGATATATTTTACGGTAAATCCATCAGGATATAAGAAGGTGACCGTGCCGAATATCATCCAAGTGACCCAACGCAATGCCTCCTCAATGCTCAAGGCGGTCGGTTTGGATGTGCAGCGGGTGACCTATATAGACGAACTCGGAAAGGATATGGTTTACCAAATCAAGTATAAGGGCAAATATATCAAACCTGGGGATAAACTCCCCAAGACCTCCAAAATAGAATTGGTGTGCGGTAACGGTAGTATAACCGAACGTGCCCAAATCAAAGCCGATTCGGAATAATCTATGGGCCCACATCTACAAGAACCCAACGGGGAAGAACTTTATGAACACCATAAGTTCGTTGCTTCAAAAGGGCAAGAACCATTACGTGTTGATAAGTTCTTGATGAATTTCATCGAGAACGCCACACGCAATAAGATCCAACAGGCAGCAAGGGATGGCCATATTTGGGTGAACGGGAAAATTGTAAAGCAAAATTATAGGGTCAAGGCAGATGATGAGGTAAAGGTGCTGTTCGAACACCCCCCACATGAATCATTGCTTATACCTGAAGACATTCCTTTGGATATTGTCTACGAGGACGAGGCGTTGTTGGTGGTCAATAAACCTGCGGGTATGGTCGTACACCCAGGGCATGGTAATTATTCAGGTACATTGATCAATGCCTTGTTGTTCCATATAAAGGACCTGCCAACAAATGAAAATGAACGTCCAGGGTTGGTACATCGTATTGATAAGGATACTTCAGGGCTTTTGGTGGTCGCCAAGACCGAAGCCGCAATGACACATTTGGCGGAACAGTTTTTCGATAAGACTTCTGAACGGGAGTACATCGCCTTGGTTTGGGGAAATGTTGCTGATGACGAGGGAACTGTTGAGGGGCATATTGCCAGAAATCCCAAAAACCGTTTACAGATGCAGGTGTTTCCTTCAGGGGAAGAAGGGAAAGAAGCGGTTACCCACTATAAGGTATTGGAACGATTGGGATATGTTACCCTAGTATCCTGTAAATTGGAAACAGGCCGTACCCATCAAATACGTGTGCATATGAAATATATAGGGCATACGCTTTTCAATGATGGGCGTTACGGAGGGGATAAAATATTGAAAGGCACTACATTCACCAAATACAGGCAGTTTGTTTATAATGCTTTTAAAATCCTTCCAAGACAGGCCTTACATGCGAAAACCCTTGGTTTTGCACACCCCGTAACGGGCAAGTACATGCGATTCACTTCGGGCTTGCCTGCCGATATGGAAAATTGTATTGCAAAATGGCAAGATTATGCCAAGCATAGCAAGTAGGTGTCGATTTCGTTTATATGGATATTGGCAAGGCACTTTTCCATGAAGGTGGTTTGGTATTGTAATACTTCATATTTTTACGGGTAAAATAGATTTATATGAAGATTGTTGTTTCTCCTGCAAAGTCCTTGGATTTTGAGCGCATATTGCCTACGGAAAGATTTTCCCAACCTCGATTTTTAGACCGGGCACAGAAGTTGAACAAAGTACTTGCGAAGAAGAAGCCCAATGCATTGGCTGAATTAATGGGCATTTCCAATAAGTTGGCAGAACTCAATTGGGAACGCAACCAACAATTTTCGGTACCGTTCGACCCATCAAATGCAAGGCCTGCCATATATGCCTTTAGTGGGGATGTATATCAGGGAATGGACGCATATACCATCCCAAGTGAAAAATTGGACAAACTACAGGATACGCTACGTATATTGTCCGGGTTATATGGTATCCTAAAACCGTTGGACCTGATACAGGCCTATCGACTTGAAATGGGCACCCCACTTAAGATAGGCCGTAAAAACAACCTTTATGGGTTTTGGAAACAGGAATTGACCGATTATTTGAACAATGAGTTGAACGATAATGAGTTGTTTGTAAACTTGGCCAGTAAGGAATATTTTAGCGTTTTGGATACAAAGAAGCTGAAGGTACCTGTTATTAGCCCGATTTTCAAGGATTGGAAAAATGATAAACTTAAGATTGTCAGTTTCTTTGCCAAAAAAGCAAGGGGCTCGATGGTACGTTACATTTTGGATAACGATGTGGGGACCTTGGACGATATTCGTACCTTTAATGGCGATGGCTACATGTTTAGCAAGGAACATACCTTAAAAGAGAGTGAGCCGGTTTTTGTTCGATAGAATAATTACGTGTTTATACCGTTTTATCCATATATACCAACAATAAATATTATGAAACGGTTCCTTGTTTTGGTTTTCAGTGTTTTTGTGTCCGTTATTGGTTGTACCGATCGCGATGATGAATTGGATGGTGTTTGGGTTCGTGTAAAGAATGTAAGCACACTGCATTATGATTCTATCCAGGTTGGTGGGGAAGGAATGGTCCATACCAATGTTGCCCCCGATTCTTATTCGGGGTACTTAAAATATGAAACAGCTTTCAAATATGCTTATATCGATATTTCGGCCGATGGGGAAACCTATGTTCTTCAGCCTACCGACTTTGTAGGCGGGACACCTTTGCCTTTTGGGTATTATACCTATAGGGTAGGGTTGGATGAAGGCGGTAGTGTCACCCTGGATTTCTCTATCGATTGAATCTTGTTTTTTTGATGTCCATTTTAAAAAAGGGTACCGGTTTCCATAGGAAATGCCAATGGGTGGTGTCCAAGCGTTCAAAAAGGTATATTTGGATCTTGAAATAATGCCTTTTGCATTATACCATAAATATCGATATGTTTTTCCATTCCCATCCATATGAACCTTTTCTGTTTAAGGAGGCAAGGAAGTTGATCGTAGGTACATTGCCTCCACCAAGATTTACCATGGGCCTCTTGAAGGAGGGTGATGTTGATTTCTGTTACGGTAGTAGGGACGGACAATTATGGCCCATTCTTGATCGGATATTTGGACTGGACTTAAAGTTTGAGACAACATCGAAAGCGATTGAACAACGAAAGAGTTTCTTATTAGGGCACAAGATTGGGATATGTGATATAGTGCAAAGTGCCGAACGGCCCAAAATAGATGCTTCGGATCTCGGAATGCGAAATGTAAAACTTAGGAACCTTATCGGTTATCTGAAAGATTATGATAAGGTGGACACCTTGTTGTTCACGGGCGGAAATAGTAAGAACGGCCCAGAATATTTTTTTAGAAGGCACCTAAAGGAACATCAGATCAAATTGGATCTTGTAAGTTCCCAAGTACCTCGAATACACCAATTCGAACTTTCTTCGAATGGGGGCAGAAGCCGGGTGGTCCAAACAGTTTCATTGATCGCCCCTTCTGGTGCCGCCAATAGGGCAGTAGGAGGCCTTGCCGATTATAAGGCATTGAAGGCTAAGGACCCAAGTTTCAATACGCTGGATTATAGGGTGTTGCAATACCGATTGTTTTTTTAAGGGGACGGGGATGGAGCCCAAGGGTTTTTTATGGGACTTTATGTTGGTTTTATAGTGTCAACACCGTATTTTGTCAATTGAAAAATAAACAACAATCGATATCCGTAATATGTCGATATTTGTTCTGTAAATGGAATGGGTGGATCCGTCACCCTTCCTTAAAAGGAGATATTCAAAAAAAACTATGCACCAAACAGAAAGATTAGAGGAATTTAAAAAATCGGTACAGAACAAGTTCAACGTCTATAACAGTTTGTTCCTTGATTTACCATATACGAATATAGATAATGTTGGTATGGTAGTGCCCCTCTTGCACCATCAATCCGCACAAGGGCTCAAAAAAGGCCTTAACCCCCAGGATATCCTTGAATCATTCTTTGAGGATTATGTGGATATCAAGGAGGAAAAAGATCAGATAGATTTTATGTTCCGGATCATTCAGTATGTAGAGAGACAGGTTGTACTATACGATAGTGTTGAGGATGCTGCCTTTCCGAAACTTCAGGAACATAGCGATTCGCTTTCCATTAAGGATTATTTTCAACTTGTCAATAGGACTAAAAGTTGGGACAAGGTTGCTGAGAAATTATCCACGTTTAGTGCGAGGATCGTTTTAACGGCCCACCCGACCCAATTCTATACCCCAGCTGTCCTCGATATCATGGGTGACCTTCGGTCGCTTATAGTTGATAATAAAATCGATGATATTGATTTGACCTTACAGCAATTGGGGCTAACTTCATTGGTCAATAGTCAAAAACCGACCCCTTTCGATGAGGCAAGGAACATCATTTATATCTTAAGGAATGTGTATTATGACGCCATGGGCGATTTATATGCTTATATAAAAGAGAATATAAAGAGTAATGATTTTGAGAACCATAATATCATGAAGCTTGGGTTTTGGCCTGGGGGCGATAGGGACGGCAATCCTTTTGTAACTGCGGAAATAACCAGGAACGTAGCCGATGATCTTAGGTTGAACCTCATGAAATGCTATTATAACGACCTCAAATCATTGCAGGGAAAATTAACCTTTAAAAAGGTACAGGATCCTTTAAAGGAATTGCGAAATAAGCTTTACTCCGCAATGTTCAATCCTGCAAAGAGCATCTCCTTCCAGGAGATTGTCGACCCCTTGATGGCCATTCGAGACCTATTGCTCAACGATTACCATGGGCTTTATCTAGGGGAGCTGGATCATTTTATCGACAAGGTAAAGATCTTCAAGACACATTTTGCCACTTTGGATATCCGTCAAGACCATAGTAAACATATTCTGGTCGTTGAGACCATTTTAAGGGACAATGGGTATATCAAGGAAAGTCTGCATGAACTATCAGAATCGGAATTGGTGAATTTGTTGGTGAAGGAAAATATCAAGGCCGACCCGGACACTTATGAGGACATAGTGCGTGATACTTTATTGAACATACAGCAACTGAAAGGGATACAGGCCAAGAATGGAGAGGATGGCTGTAATCGGTATATCATCAGTAATTCAGAGGATATCTTCTCCGTACTGTTCGTTTATGGTCTGTTTAGATGGAGTGGTTGGAAAGATGAAAGTATAACTTTTGATATAATTCCACTGTTCGAGACCATGAAGGGTATGGCAGAAGCTGAGGGTGTTATGCAATATTTATTCGATCTTCCCGAATACCGCGGTCATTTGAATCGACGAAAGGGTAGCCAGACCATGATGCTTGGTTTTTCTGATGGCACAAAGGACGGAGGATACTTAAAGGCCAACTGGTCGATCCTGAAAACAAAGGAGCAGCTTTCCAAAATTTGCAAAAAGAACCATGTAAAAGCCGTGTTCTTTGATGGGCGTGGAGGCCCACCGGCCCGTGGTGGTGGTAAAACGCATCGTTTTTATGCCTCACAGACCAAGGATATCGCCAACCATGAAATACAACTTACCATTCAAGGGCAGACCATAACAAGTACTTATGGCACCAAGGAACAGTTTAAGCACAATAGCGAGCAGTTGTTGACCGCAGGATTGTCGAACAATCTTTTTGGCAAGGAAAACGTGATTTCCAAAGAACACCGTAAACTTCTTGAGGAATTGTCCGAACTGAGTTTTGCCAAATACGATGGACTGAAGAAGCATGAAATGTTCATTTCGTACCTAGAGAACAGAAGTACACTTAAATATTACCAAAAGGCCAATATCGGTAGTAGACCGGGAAAACGCGGGAATAAGAAAGAGTTGACCTTGAGTGACCTTAGGGCCATCTCATTCGTGGGGTCTTGGAGCCAATTAAAGCAAAATGTCCCTGGGTATTTTGGGATAGGTACCGCGATCAAGATCATTCGGGATTCGGGTAGGCTTAGGGAGCTGAAAAAGATGTATAAGGAGGTTCCTTTTTTCAAGGCGTTGATGCACAATAGTATGATGTCGCTCACAAAATGTTATTTTGAACTCACCAGTTATATGAAAGAGGATGAAAAATACAGTGATTTTTGGAACATACTACATAAAGAGTACAAACTGTCCAAAGAGATGTTGTTGCTGATCTCTGGTTACGATGTCCTAATGGAAAATGAGGCTGTTTCCAGGGAGTCTATCCAAATTAGGGAGAACATAGTACTTCCTCTTTTGGTTATCCAGCAATACGCACTACAGAAAATAGGTCAGGACACGGACTATAAAGAGGTATATGGGAAAATCGTAACAAGATCTCTTTATGGGAATATCAATGCCAGTAGAAATTCGGCCTAGGTAAGATGGATAATCGGAATTTCGGATAAAGGGCAAGACTTGGAAATCAGGATGTAATATTTAAACTATGTATTATTATTTCATTATCGCATTGCAAGGGTATTGCCTTTATCATTGCTATGCGCATAGAAATCGATTTTATTGGTATTTCGTAATCTTCTTTTTACCCTTATTGGGTTCGTTGCTGTATTTGTTCTTGAACGTTTTTCAAAAACGGGATATGGAGAAGGTGCAAGAGGAAATAACCTTGGCGATCAATCCCACAAAGAAAATAACCGATCTTGAAAAAAAATTGGAATTTTCGGATACTTTCGAGAACAAGGTCGCTTTGGCGGACGCCTACCTTGGATTAGGGCAGTATGAAAAGGCCATAGCACTTTACAGGTCTTCGTTAAAGGGAACTTTTGAAAAGGATTATTATGCAATCTCAAATCTTATTGAGGCCCTTTGTTGTTCCGAACAATTTACAGAGGCAATCGAAAAAATCGAGGTTATCAAGGATTCCCCTAGGTTCAAAAAGTCGAAGGCTATGCTTTTGTATGGATTGGCTTTGGAAAAAACAGGGGAAATAGGTTCGGCCGAAACGATTCTTGAGCAGTTCAACGCTCCTTATAGCAGGTATAAGGAAAGATTGGAACTGGCTAAATTTTATATCCGTAATGGGAAAACGGAAAAGGCAAGAACAATTCTAAACGATATTTCCAAGGAATCGGAAGGTATGTCGAAACAGAGTTATAAGTTACATCAAGGATTTATAAAAAATGCCAAAGAGATGTTGGTTGCATGTGATCCTCCCCAAGATTAGGACTGTTTGGTTTTCTGTTACCGCATAACCTTAACATTCGGCAAAACTGTTTCCTGCTAAAACCTGATGATCGTTAGGCCTAGTGTTCCTTTTCCTGTCCTGAGGTTTTCGATTATAGATGCCTTTAATTCATTTCAGTACTTAGAATCCCATAAAAGGCTTTGATGCCGTAGGCAATTTGCCCGATTTTAAGATTTTCATTGGGGCTATGTTGGTTGTTGTCAGGATTGACCATAGGGACAATGAAAGCAGGTATCTTCAGTTCATTTATAAAAGGTGCAATGGGCACTGTTCCCCCCATGGTCCGGATTTGGATGACATCTTCCCCAAAGGATTTTTTGAGAACATCTACCAAAAAACCACCATATTCACTATTCAAGTCGGTTCTGAAGGCATTGGTAATGGAACCCTCCGTAATAGTGGCGATCTTGTCATGTGCCAAGCGATCCTCTCTAGTGGGAACCTTGTCCATGATATAGAATCCTTGGTCCTGGATATGCTTTTTGACAAGGCCCTTCAACCTATTGCCATCCGATTCGGGCACCAGGCGTATATCAATTTCGGCAGTGGCACTTTTCGGGACAATGGTCCTTGCTTTTTCCCCTACCCATCCAGAACTTAACCCGCGGATATTCAATGAAGGGTATTGTAATGACTCTTGGTAAAAGCCACCTACTTGTTCAGGTGTTTTTATGGCCAGGTTGTTGTTGATGGTCGTGGCATCATCGGGAACGCTTTTTAGGATTTCCATGGTCGGTGCATCCAACGTTATGCCGTCATAATAACCATTGATCAGGACCTTCCCGTTGGCATCTTTCATACTGGCCAACAGCTGTGCCAATTGGAAACCTGGATTGGGGGCGTAATTCCCATAATGCCCGCTATGTTGTGGTCTTAGGGGACCATAGGTGGTTATGGAAAGGGAGGTGATACCTCTACAACCATATATAACAGTGGGTTTGCCGGATATATGGACCGGCCCATCATTAATGACCAAAAAATCAGCCTTTAGCAAATCGCGGTATTCTTTCACGGCCTCGGGAAGTGGTTTACTGCTTTTTTCCTCCTCACTATCCAAGATCACCTTGACATTGAACGGAAGGGAAACATTGTTTTTTTTCAAAAGATCAATGGCGTTCAACAACATGACAATGGGGCCTTTGTCATCTGAAGTTGACCGTCCAAAAAGGCGCCAGTCATAATTGAGGTTGTTCATTAGGCTATCGAAAGGCTGCACCTTCCATTGGTCACCATCTTTTGATTTCAATACCACACGATATGGGTCGGGTTGGTCCCATTTGGAAGGATCGACCGATTGCCCATCAAGATGCATGTAAAAAAGAATCGTGGGTTTATTATCCTCTATGGGTAGTGCCGCAAAGAACAATGATTCCCCTGAGGTGGGCAATATACTCGAATTGAATCCTCTCTCATTAAATTTTTTGGTCAACCAGGTTAGGTTTCTGTTAATGTCCGCATGGTCCAGGGCATCATTGGGTATGGCTATGAATTCCTGTAACTCATTGATAGTGTGGCTAACATGTGTTTTTAAAACATCATTATCTTGGGCGATGCCATACCATGGGTTTAAAACTAGGAACAGGATGTAAATTTTCTTCATTTTTCTTTATTATTGGGATGAGAATTTAAAAGTAGGCATTTCTAGTTCTCCAACAAGCCGATAACCTTTAAAATAATCAGTCGGAGCAAAAGGACAAATGGAAATCCATGCAAAAGCACATCAAACCAGTCCATAAAGGCCATTCCGTTAGCCCCACCTGCTATCCAACGGATTTTCCCCCAAATATGGGGTTCTGGGAAAAACGGGGCCAGACCCAAGGTTAGACAGAGTAAAATGACGAGTTTCCAATTGTTGATGAATTCCATGGCTTAACGAATGGTTTTAATAAAATCGGGGATTGTACCAACCCCAAATTTGGTTATATGTTTGATAAAGGCAGAACCTATAATGGCCCCAGCGGAGGTTCGGGTAGCCCGATCAAAGGTTTCGGAATTATTGATTCCGAACCCGACAATTTGGGGGTTGTTGAGGTTCAGTGCCCGAATACGTCCAAAATAAGTTTGTTGCTCATCCCCAAAACCGATTGTTGATCCCGTGGTACTCGCCGAACTTACCATATATATGAATCCGTCGGAAACTTCATCAATCCGCTTGATACGTTCATCACTGGTTTGGGGCGTAATAAGGAACACATTGATCAGCCCGTATTCTTTAAAAGTAGCTTCGTAATCCTTTAGATACACATCTAGTGGCAAATCGGGCAGGATGAGCCCGTCAATACCGATTTCCCCACAACGTTTGCAGAAGGCCTCGACACCATATTGTAAGACGGGGTTGAAATAGCCCATAATGATCAAGGGGATGGATACCGATTTACGAATATCCTTCAATTGGTCAAACAACAATTCGGTATGCATTCCATTTTTCAAAGCCGCTGTTGAACTTTTTTGAATGGTAGGGCCATCGGCCAATGGGTCGGAAAAAGGCAATCCGATCTCGACGAGGTCAACGCCATTTTTTTCCAGGTCCTGTATGATTTTCACCGTGTCATTCAGTTTTGGATATCCAGCAGTGAAATAGATGGAGAGGATTTTTTTGTCCTCCTTGAGCTTTTGGTTTATTCTGTTCATTTTCGTAGGAATGTTGAAAAAAAGGACTAAAGTTTAAAATAATCGATATATGTGTCCAAGTCCTTGTCGCCACGACCTGAAAGGTTTATAACCACAATATCGTCGGGTTTGAATGTTTTTTGTTCCAATATGGCCAAGGCATGGGAACTTTCGATTGCGGGAATGATCCCTTCCATTTTGGATAGCAGTAGGCCGGCTTTCATTGCATCGGCATCGGTGATCGGGATGAACTCCCCACGACCGGACTGGAACAAATGGGCGTGCATAGGGCCCACACCGGGATAATCGAGTCCGGCCGATATGGAATAGGGTTCCGTTATTTGTCCATCTGGGGTTTGCATCAACAAGGTTTTGCTGCCATGTATGATGCCAACCTTTCCCAAAGTGGAAGTTGCGGCACTTTTTCCAGAGTTGATTCCTTTTCCTGCGGCTTCCACCGCTATGATCCCGACATCAGGGTCATCCAGATAATGATAGAAAGTACCTGCCGCATTACTACCCCCACCAACACAGGCAACCACATAATCCGGGCTTTCAACACCTTCTTTTTCCTTTAACTGTGATCTTATCTCCTTGGAGATCACGGATTGGAACCTAGCGACCATATCGGGGTATGGGTGCGGACCGACTACGGATCCAATGATGTAATGGGTGTCGATCGGATTGTTTATCCAGTCACGAATGGCCTCATTGGTGGCATCTTTCAATGTTCTGCTTCCCGATAATGCCGGACGGACCCCAGCGCCCAACATTTTCATTTTTGCCACATTTGGTGCCTGTCGGGCGATATCTACCTCACCCATATAAACTACACATTCCATACCCATCAACGCACATACCGTAGCGGTAGCGACTCCATGTTGACCAGCACCTGTCTCGGCAATGATCCTGTCTTTGCCCAACTTTTTGGCCATGAGTATCTGCCCAATGGTGTTGTTCACCTTATGGGCACCAGTATGGCAAAGGTCCTCTCTTTTGAGGTATATCCTCGTATGGTATTTTTCTGATAGCCTTTCTGCCAAGTACAATGGGGTAGGTCGCCCAACATAATCCTTTAATAACTGGTCGAATTCCTTTTTGAAAGAGGGTTCCTCCATGACCCGGATGTAATTCTGACGTAATTCCTCTGTGTTGGGGTATAGCATTTCGGGTATAAATGCCCCTCCAAATTCACCATAATAGCCTTTTTCGTCTACGTTGTAACTCATTTCAAATTTCTTATGAATTTTTCTAATTTGCCGATGTCCTTTAGACCTGGTTCAATCTCAAATTTGCTGTTCACATCAATGGCATGGCAAAGCTTTGATTCAGGTTGTTCTAGGAACTCCCTGATGGATCCTATGTTTTCCAATCCGATTCCGCCACTCAGGAAATAAGGTTTCTCAAAGGGATAGTTTTTCAAGATCCCCCAATTGAATTTATAACCATTCCCGCCAGGTAATTCCCCTTTAGTGTCGAAAAGGAAATAATCACAAACCGGTCCGAAAGGCCCAAGCACTTTAAAATCGAATGTTTTCCCTATAGGGAATGCCTTGATAATACTGACCCCCATCAAACTGTTTTTTAGCATACGGCAGAATCCAGGGGTTTCCCCACCATGTAACTGAACGGCCAAAAGTTGATGGGTATTGACCATTTCAATAATCTCTTCGATATATGCATCAACAAAGACCCCTACCTTTTTTATGCCATGGGGCAGTGCTGTTGGTCGGCCATTGAAATTCCTCTTTGAGGGTCCCCAGAAAATAAAACCCAAATAATCTGGATGTAAGATAGTCCCAACTTCGGCGGTGTTATGTTTCATACCACATATTTTTATCCTAAGGGGCTCTCTTTTGGAAGTGTCCGTGTCTTTATGGTATTGGCTCATCGTTCTTGATTATTTAGCTAAGGGTATTGATGAACTCGGTTGCGCTTTTGCCAGGGTTCCCGGTCTTCATGAAATTCTCGCCAATGAGGAAACCCTGATATCCATAGGGCCTTAGTTCCTTTATGGCCTCGATACTACTGATACCACTTTCCGATACTTTCACAAAATCATCGGGAATGGTCCCAGACAATGTTTTGCTGGTGTCCAAACTGACTCCGAAAGTCTTTAGATCGCGATTGTTTACACCCAACATGTCCAAACTGGGCATGATCGATTTTTGTAGTTCCCCTTCATTATGGACTTCCAACAATACATCCAGGCCTAAACTTTTGGCCAATTCGGAGAACGTTTTTATTTCGGCCTTGGACAATATGGCCGCAATCAATAATATGACGTCGGCACCATAGGCTTTTGCCTCTATAATTTGGTAGGTGTCAACAATGAACTCTTTGCGCAACAATGGTATTTTTGTGGATGATCTTGCCAAGAGCAGGTCATCCAACGAGCCTCCAAAGTATTTGGCATCTGTCAATACGGACATACCGCAAACTCCCGCCCGTTCATAACCCTCTGCAACATCCTGTACATTCAGGTCTTGGTTTATGACCGATTTGGAAGGTGAACGACGTTTGTGTTCCGCGATAATCCCTGTCGTGCTATTGCGCAGTGCATTGGCCAAGGAAACGGGATTGCGTCCAAAAAGGATAGAGGCCTCCAGTTGGGAGATGGGAATCAACCCCTTGCGCAGGTTTACTTCGGTACGTTTGTCCTTTACTATTTTGTCGAGGATGTTCATTTTATATTTATTATGCGCTTAACGCTTGCAGTTTTTTAAGGGCTCTCAATCCGTTGCCCGACAATAGGGATTCCATCGCATTTTCAAAACCTTCCCTAGGGCCAATGCCATTTACCGTGGCAATGGCGATTCCGGCATTCGCACAGACCACGTTGTTCTGTGCCTCTGTTCCTTTCCCTTTCAGGATATCGATGAATATTTTTGCTGATTCCCCAATGGTTTCCCCACCTACGATCTGAGTTTGTTCTATGGCTTTCACCCCAAAATCGGAAGGTTCCAACACCCCCTCCGAATTGTTGGAAATTGTTTTCGTGGCCCCGGTCAACGAAATCTCATCATAACCGTCCAGGGCATGCAGGATTGTAAAGTTCTTATCGGTATTCTGGTATAGGTAGCCATACATACGGGCCAATTCCAGATTAAAGACCCCTACTATTTGGTTTTTGGGGAAAGCAGGGTTGACCATGGGTCCCAGCATATTGAAAAAGGTTTTCACGGTCAATTCCCTACGGATCGGGGCCACATTTTTCATGGCAGGGTGAAACAGTGGGGCATGCAATACGCAGATACCAGCCTCATCGATGGATTTTTTCAGAAAATCGGGGTCATTGCTGAACTTTATCCCTAGGGATTCCATAACGTTACTACTGCCACATTTTGAAGAGACACCGTAATTGCCGTGTTTGGTTACACGGACACCGGCACCAGCGGTAACGAAGGAGGCCAACGTTGAGATGTTGAAGGTGTCCTTGCCGTCCCCACCCGTACCGCATAGGTCAATGGGATTGTATTCGGATAGGTCAATGGCCAGGCATAAGTCCAAAAGGGCATTGCGGAAACCTTCCAATTCCTCTATGGTTATACTTCGCATCATATACACCGTTAAAAAAGCGGCTATCTGACTTGTGTTGTACTCTCCCTTGGCAATATTGACCAAAACCTTTTTGGCATCCTCTTTCGCAAGGATGTCGTGATTGATCAGTCTGTTTAGAATATCTTTCATATACGCTGAATTTATTCCAGTATCTATTTCATGCTTTTTCCGTCAACCAGTTTTTTAAAATGGTCTTTCCTTTGGGTGTCAACACGGATTCTGGGTGGAATTGTACGGCAGATACGTCATAATCCTTATGTCGTATTGACATTATTTGTCCGTTTTCATCAATTGATGTTATCTCTAAGACCTCAGGAATATCGGGGGCAACGACCCAAGAATGGTAACGGCCTACTTCAATCTCCCTTGGTAGTCCTTTAAATAGATGGTCATCTTTTATCACCTTTATTTTTGTGGCTGTACCATGGTATACTTCATCTAGGTTTATCAACGATCCGCCAAATACCTCGGCTATGGCCTGCTGTCCAAGGCAAACACCAAAAATACTCTTGGTCGGGGCATATTTGGCGATAACCCCTTTAAGTAGGCCTGCCTCATCTGGGATGCCCGGACCTGGGGACAATACGATTTTCCCGTAGGCATCGACTTCTTCCAAAGTGAGTTGGTCGTTTCTTTTTACAATGACCTCACAATCCAAGTCCTCTAAATAGTGGACTAGGTTATATGTGAAACTGTCATAGTTGTCAATCACCAATATTTTTTTCATAATCATCTTTGTTTTGGGAATTTCAGATGGTTTCCGCAATTTCCAAGGCTTTGGTCAATGCCCCTAGCTTGTTATATGTTTCCTGTAGTTCATTCTCTAGGTTCGAGGCGGCTACCAGACCTGCCCCGGCCTGATAATATAGCCGGTGGTTCTTGCTCAAGAAGGTGCGGATCATTATGGCGTGGTTGAAGTTCCCTTTAAAATCCATAAAACCAATTGCGCCACCATAATACGATCTGTTCGTTTTTTCGTATTTTTCTATGAGTTGCATGGCCATGTGCTTTGGGGCACCGCTTAAGGTTCCTGCCGGAAAGGTATCTGCAACGACTTTCATGGTAGTGGTGTCCTTTTTCTTTTGTCCGGTTACTTTGGATACCAAATGGATTACGTGGGAAAAGAACTGCACCTCCCTATAATTGTCGACACTTACCATATTCCCATTTCGGCTTAAATCGTTTCTGGCCAGATCGACCAACATAACATGTTCGCTGTTCTCCTTGTCATCATGGGTCAATTCTTTGGCCAATGCCGCATCTTTCTCATCGTTCCCCGTTCTTTTAAAGGTGCCGGCTATAGGGTGTATCTCGGCCTTACCCCCATTTACGATCAATTGGGCCTCCGGGGAGCTTCCGAATATCTTGAAATTACCATAATCAAAGTAAAAAAGATAGGGGGAAGGGTTTATAGAGCGAAGTGCCCTATAGACATTGAATTCATCACCTTTGAATCCTTGTGAAAACCTTCTGGATAGCACCAATTGGAAAACATCGCCCCTTTGGCAGTGTTTTTTCGCCAGATCAACATGTGCCTTATATTCTTCATCCTTGAGGTTTGAAGTAGGTTCCCCTTCCTTATTGAAATTATATGAGGCAAAGTTCTTGACATTCAGGATTTGTTCGATTTCGGCGATATTGCTTTCCTTTTCATAGCAATGTGCGAAAATATAAGCCTCGTTCTTGAAATGGTTGATAGCTATGATGTTTTGATAAACAGCGTAGTATATATCAGGGATGTCCAGGGAACCCTCTTTTTTGTGAATGTCAATATCCTCAAAGTACCGTACTGCATCATAGGCTATATAGCCGAACAGACCATTGTTGATGAATTTGAACGAATTATCGTCTGTTTGGAATTTTAGACTGAAGTCATGTATGGTTTGTGCCACATCGGATCCAAGTCCGATATTGCTTGTAAAGACCTTACCGTCAGGGAATTGTTCAGCGATGGTCTCATTTTCAACTTTTATAGATGCAATGGGATTGCAACAGATATATGAAAAACTGTTGTCGTTGGCATGGTAGTCACTACTCTCCAAAAGAATACTGTTTGGAAACCTGTCCCGTATTTTCAAATAAACACTGACAGGGGTTATCGTGTCTGCGAGGATTTTTTTGAAATGTGATTTAAAATGGTACTCCATGGTCAAAATATAGAATTAAAAAAGGCTTGTCGTGATAGACAAGCCTTTTGTATATAATAGTTTACTACAATGATGCTTCGCTCACGACATTTTTCGCAAGGGGTTCCACCACCAAGTATTCGTTCCGTTGTTTTTCATTGCGTCAAATATAGAAATCATTTCTTAACATCAAACACGTTTATGGAAAAAAACTTCGAACGGTATAAAAATATCCAAAATCCCACTTTTGGTGCCCAGCTTACTAAAAAGCCAAATCTACGATAAGATCAAATTCATCGTAGATTGTTTTATCTCCCAAATTATCGAAAAAACTACCAGATCCGTAACGTATATCGTATTTGGTCCTGTCGATCTTCATGGTTGCGGTCGCTTTGCTACCATAGATGGATATATTAAAGGTAACAGGTTTTGTAATCCCTTTTATGGTCAGATCCCCAGTCGCCTCATAGGAATTTTTACCTTTATGCACTACTTTGGAGAACACCAATGTTGATGTGGAGTGCTTCCCGACACCAAAGAAATCGTCCGATTTCAAATGGCCCTCCAGTTTGCCTTTGTATTCCCCTTCCAGATCGGTACATATTAAAGAGGACATGTCAACGGTGAAATCCCCTCCAATGAGTTTTCCTTCCTCAAACAATAAGGAGCCACTCTTTAGGTCAACGGTTCCGTTATGTGACCCTGTTGCCTTATAGGCTTTCCAGGTAACCCTGCTTTCACTGGTTTTTACCACTTTTTTTTCCTTTCCCTTGGGTTCTGTCGCTGTTGCCGTAAAGCCGAATACTATGGACAAGGTCAATACCAATAGATTTTTTTTCATTTGTTTTTGCTTTGAATAGTTGATAATTAATTAGGGTTTAAATTGATTCAACAGAAGATTCAAGTGTTTCAATTCACGCTTTGAGAATTGATCCAACATCCCTTTTTCTGTCCTCGAGACAACATCATCCATTTTTAAAAGTTGTTCCAGACCTTTTGCCGTTATATTTATTTCCGTTTTCCTTCGATTTGAAGGGCAAGTGTGCCTTTCTACGAATTCCTTCAAAACAAGTTTATCGACCAAACGGGTGGTATTGCTCATTTTTGTTACCATTCTTTCGTTCAATGTGCCCAGATTGGCAGGTTTTCCATTTTGTCCCCTTAGAATTCTCAGGACATTGAACTGTTGAATGGAAACGTCAAAGGGTTTAAGGGCTGTAGCCAATTTTTTGTTTATGGCATTTGCGACCAACATAATATGAATGATCGTTTTTTGGTCCAATGGGATCTCTTTCGACGTTTTGATATGCCCCCCTACATTCATGTACTTACAATAGTTGTATATACAAATGTAGTTGTTTTTGTTTGATTCGGAACAGGGCCGGAGGTATAAAGTTCTGTTAAAAAGAACAAAAGTCCCTCCTATGGCAATGAATGCAGTGTATTTACATCCCTGATTTGTTCAAAAATGTTATTTTTGCCTTCTAAAAAGTTTATTGAAATGGTAGATTTATCGCAGAAAGAATGGGTAGAACAGCTGAAAGCCGATGACAATGCATTTGTTTTGGATGTTCGTACACAGGAAGAGTTTCAACAAGGTTATATTCCCAATGCCAGTAATATTGATATCTATTCGGGGCAACAATTTATTTCGGAATTGGAAAAATTGGATAAGTCCAAAAGTTATTATGTATACTGTAGGTCGGGTGCAAGGAGTAGACAGGCATGTAACATGATGAGGGATATGGGTTTTCCAAAGGCATTTAACCTTCAGGGCGGGATTATGGCCTGGGAAGGGGAGGTGGTTCACTAGAAGGGGAGGTGGTTCACTAATAGACCACAATAACATTATAAAAAAAATCCCCACATTTTTGTGGGAATTTTTTATTTTAGGGAGGTGGGAGAGGATTTACTTCATTTTGTCTGGAAATATAGGATGCTGCAATTGCAGGAATTGGCCACTGACCAAAATGAACCTCTTGTCATTGTCGATGTGGGTTCCCATAACCACCGGTCAGGACCCGATTTTTTCAATGCCAAAGTGCGTATCGATGGACAGCTTTGGGCCGGCAATGTGGAAGTACATGTCAATGCATCGGATTGGTACGCACATCGCCATGAAGAGGACGCCAACTATGACAATATTATCCTACATGTTGTTTGGCATGATGATATGGCAATATATAGAAGGGATCGCACCAAGATCCCGACGCTGGAGCTGAAAAAATATATACCTAAGGATATTCTGGTCAACTACCGGAGGTTGTTCGATAAGCGTTCGACCAAGTTCATCAACTGTGAAAATGATATTTCCAGCCTAGATGCATTTACGATGAAAAACTGGATCGAACGGCTCTATATTGAGCGTTTGGAGCAAAAGTCGGTTTTCATCCAGTCCCTTTTGGAAGATTCCAAAAACGATTGGGAAAAAGTAGCCTTTATGTTGCTTCTCAAAAATTTTGGTTTGAATATAAACGGGCAATCATTTTTAAGTATCGCCCAGACCTTGGATTTTTCGATTGTCAGAAAACTCCAGGACAAGAAGCACCAATTGGAGAGCGTTCTTTTTGGTCTGGGGGGGTTGTTGGACCATAAAGATACAATGGATGGCTATTTGGTCTCTTTACGGCATGAGTACACCTATCTAAGCACAAAATTCGATCTTGTCCAAGACGGTGTGCAACGACCGGAGTTCTTCAGGCTGCGTCCATCCAATTTTCCCACTATTAGACTTTCACAAATCGCCAATCTGTATGAGAGGCACAGGAATCTTTTTCAAAAGCTGATGAATGCCGATAACCTAGAGGAACTGTACACTGTTTTTGAGATCTCGGCAAGCCGGTATTGGGATGACCATTTTACTTTTGGTAAAAAATCAAGGAAGAGCACAAAAAAATTGACGAGGCCATTTATAGATCTTCTGATTATAAATACGGTCTTGCCATTAAGGTTCTGTTATGACCGTCATAGGGGCAAAGATGCCGTTGCCGTTATTTTTCGGATAATGGGGAACATAAAGAAAGAGGACAATGCGGTGTTGAAAAAATTCGATACCCTTGGACTGGAAATGGGGACAGCATTTGATAGTCAAGCGGTATTACAGCTCTACAACTCATATTGTACAAAAAACAAATGCCTTCAATGTGCAATAGGTAGTGGTTTATTGCAAGGAAATATTTAATTTTAGACCATGAATGTTTTCTATCAACTTTTATATTATCTCCAAAAAAGGGGGTTCGAGGTATGTAGGCGGATTGCGGAGCGTATGGGGATTAGGGCCAGGGTAGTTAGAACATCGTTCATTTACCTTACATTCGTAACTTTGGGGTTTGGTTTTGCACTCTATCTTTTTCTGGCTTTTTGGTTGAGGATAAAAGATTTGGTATATACCAAAAGAACCTCGGTTTTTGATCTTTAATATGATTCGACTCTTCCGTTCCAAGATTTATTTGGCCATCATTTTGATAGGGGTCGTTTTGGCAACTGGGGTTATAGGTTATAGGGTATTGTCCGATCTATCTTGGTTGGATGCCTTTTACATGACCGTTATAACGGTGACTACGGTTGGTTTTTCCGAAGTAGGCCCATTAAGTGGGGAAGCAAAGATTTTTACGGTATTTTTAATAATCTCCAGCGTATTCATATTTGCATTTTCCATCTCAGTGATAACGGAGTATATTCTAAGTAGGAATACCATGGAGATCTTAAAGAAGAAAAAAGCAAGGAACATGATCAATACACTATCCAACCACGTGATTATCTGTGGGTTCGGTCGAAACGGAAATCAAGCGGCCACCAAACTTAAAGCCTTTGACAGACCGTTTGTTGTTGTGGAAAGGGATAAGGAGGTTATTGCTAAGTTCGGGGATAGTATCCTATTTGTGGAAGGGGATGCCAATGATGATGAGGTGTTGGTAGAGGCGGGTATAGAACGGGCCGGGAATATCATCACCACTTTGCCCGATGATGCCGCAAACCTCTTCGTGGTCTTGTCCGCTAGGCAATTGAACAAAAAATTGAATATCATAAGTAGGGCATCATTGGTCACGTCCCAGAAAAAATTAATGTTGGCCGGTGCCAACCAAGTGATTATGCCAGACAAGATAGGTGGTGACCACATGGCCTCGTTGGTGGTAATGCCAGACCTGATCTCTTTTATGGACGAGCTGTCCCTGGAAGGTGAGCACACAACAAACCTTGAGGAGGTCGCAATTGAGGAATTTGCGGAACAAGGGGAGCACAAGTCGCTTCGAGACCTTGATCTAAGGCGTAAGACCGGGTGTACTATAATAGGTTATATTGCTCCCGATGGCAAATACACCATAAACCCAGAAGCCAATATGCAATTGCAACCGAAAAGTAAAGTGATTGTGCTGGGTAGGCCAGAACAGATCCGTAAATTAAACGAAATGTTCCATATTTAATTCTTTTTCTTTTGCGTCAGGATTTGATTGGGTAGAATATTTTTAAGATATTGCCGATCCAGCAAATTAAACAAACCAAAAACAATACTTATGAAGTATAGACTCCTATTGCTATTCAGCATATTACCACTATTGACAAGTGCACAAGAGAAAGGACTGGATGATATGGTCAATGATGAATTCATGCCCATTGCGGTTTGGTGGGAGAACCTTGTACTGGCCTCTGTGCCTATTGCCGGTTATGACTTGCCAATTGTCCTGATCTTATTGATTTTTGGGGCAACATTTTTTACAATATACTTCAAGTTCCCAAACATCACGAGATTTCCTTTAGCGATCAATACGGTAAGGGGCAAGTACGATGAGTTAGACCATCACGGTGTTGAAAAAGCCGAATTGAATATTGTGGATGGTGATTTGGTCGATACTATTGCCGATGAAAGTAAGGAAGGTGAGGTAAGCCACTTCCAGGCTTTGGCCACTGCAGTTTCGGGAACTGTTGGTCTGGGTAATATATCAGGTGTTGCGGTCGCAATTGCAGTAGGTGGGCCAGGAGCTACATTTTGGATGATTGTTTGTGGTCTTATAGGTATGTCGACAAAGTTTGTTGAATGTACTTTAGGTGTGAAATATCGGGATGTGGCTGAAGATGGAACCGTTTACGGAGGCCCCATGTATTATTTGTCAAGAGGTCTTAAAGAAAGGGGTCTCACCCGTTTGGGGAAGGTTTTGGGAGTCATTTTTGCGGTGCTGTGCATCGGCGCTTCGTTCGGGGGTGGTAATGCATTCCAGTCAAACCAGGCAGCGGTACAGCTTTCTTCCATGTTGGATTTAGAGGGTGGGGCGACAGGTATCATTATCGGGATAATACTCGCTATTCTTGTTGGGATTGTAATTATTGGGGGAATTAAGAAGATTGCCAATGTTACGGAGAAAATAGTGCCTTTCATGGCTGGTATTTATGTATTGGCGTCATTGGTGATTATTTTTGCGAATATTAAATATGTCGGTGAGGCGATCTCAATGATCTTTGCAGGGGCATTTTCACCTGAGGCAGGACTTGGGGGTGTTCTCGGTGTGATCATAGTCGGTTTCCAAAGAGCTGCTTTCTCTAATGAGGCAGGGGCAGGTTCTGCGGCAATAGCACATTCCGCAGTGAAGACAAAATACCCTGCAAGTGAGGGTGTGGTCGCCTTGTTGGAACCATTTATCGATACGGTTGTAATTTGTACAATGACTGCATTGGTGATTATTTTCTTTAACATGGACGCTGGTGCATTTGATTACGGGAATGCTGTTGGCAGCACCGTATTATTGAATGAGTCGGGTACGTATATAGGCGGGGTCGATTTAACATCCATGGCTTATGATTCTGTAATACCAGGGTTTAGATATATCCTTACCATAGCGATTATCCTATTTGCATTTTCCACAATGATCTCATGGTCGTATTATGGGTTGCAATCGTGGAAATATTTGTTTGGTAGGGGAAAAAAGGCCGATGTTGTTTATAAGGTGCTGTTCCTAATGTTTGTGGTTATTGGGGCAGCAGCTACCTTGGATGCGGTAATTAAATTCTCGGATGCCATGATATTGGCATTGGTGTTTCCGAATATGATCGGCCTGTTGTTCCTGTTCCCTAAGGTCCGTGAGGAATTGGATGTGTATTTGAAAGATATAAAAAATTTCGTTAAAGGCTAGTTGAGGCGATTCAAATGAATAAATTTAAATCCCATTTTTCTTTTAGTGAACAAGAGAAAAGTGGGATTTTCTTTTTGCTCTTGATCATTGTTGTCCTGCAAGTGGTTTTCTACTTTGTGAAAAATACTTCCGGTACCTTGGGGCCAAGCCTAACGATTGACAAGGAGACCCAAGTGAAGTTGGATTCGTTAAAACGGGCGGCACTCCGGAAGGCCCCTGCCCGGTTATTTCCCTTCAACCCGAATTATATTTCCGATTATAAAGGATATACTTTGGGAATGACGCCTGAGGAAATAGACCGGCTGCATTCTTACCGGGAAAGGAATTTGTATGTAAATAACGCTGAGGAATTCAGGAAGGTCACAAGGATCCCGGATTCATTGCTGGATCGTATATCACCTTATTTTGAGTTCCCCGAATGGACAAAGGACAAACCCAAGGCGAAGATCGTTCCCCACTTCCCGGAACCAGGAGGGTATTCCGGTAAAAACGAAAAAGGGACCCAACTTAAAGATCTCAATTTTGTAACTGCGGACGAATTAAGATCGATCAAGGGTATTGGTGACAAATTATCCCAAAGGATAATCAGATTCAGGGATGGATTGGGAGGGTTCTATGTGGGCGAACAACTATATGATGTCTATGCTTTGGAGCCTGAAGTGGTTCAAAGGGCCCTTGAGCGGTATGCCGTGTTAAGCCAGCCCCCAATAAGGAAAATAAACATCAATACGGCATCTGTCTCAGAGATTTCAAATTTAATATATATCCCTTATCCACTGGCTTTGAGGATTGTTGAGTATAGGGAGAACAATGGTGCATTCACCTCCTTTGGCGAATTAACTAAAATTGAGGGATTCCCAGTACAAAAGATCGATAGAATTAAATTATATTTGAAGCTCTAAAAAAATACAAAATGTTCAAAGATACCATGTGTTTTGATTATTCGGAAACTCAAGAGCATGTCGCTTCTGCGGCCAAAAAATTTGCAGAACAACATATTCGGCCCTATATTATGGAATGGGACGAAACCCAGTTTTTCCCAATCGAGCTTTTTAAGGAGGCCGGTAAGATGGGTTTTATGGGGATTTTAGTTCCTGAAGAATACGGGGGCTCTGGTTTGGGGTACCATGAGTACATTGCCATTATAGAGGAAATATCGAAAGTAGACCCGTCTATAGGGTTGTCCTTGGCGGCGCATAATTCACTATGTACCAACCATATTTTGTCTTTTGGGGATGAATCACAAAAAAAGCGTTGGCTCCCCAAATTGGCATCGGGTGAATTTATCGGTGCTTGGGGCCTGACAGAACACAATACAGGTTCGGATGCCGGTGGAATGAGTACTATGGCGGTCAAGGATGGGGATGGATGGATCTTGAACGGGGCGAAGAATTTTATTACCCATGGGATTAGTGGCGACATTGCCGTTGTTATTGCCAGGACTAGTGTAGAAGGGAGCGCTCAAGGAATGACCGCATTTGTCATAGAAAAAGGAACCCCGGGTTTTTCCAGTGGTAATAAACTGGATAAATTGGGTATGAGGGCCAGTGAAACGGCAGAACTTATATTCAGTGATTGTAGAATACCTGATGCCAATAGGTTGGGAGGGATAGGTGAAGGGTTTGTCCAAAGCATGAAAATATTGGATGGAGGAAGGATCTCGATAGGTGCATTGTCCCTAGGTATTGCCAAGGGTGCTTATGAGGCGTCTTTGCAATACTCAAAGGAAAGAGTGCAGTTTGGAAGGCCCATAAGTCAATTTCAGGGCATATCATTCAAACTGGCCGATATGGCAACAGAGATAGAGGCGTCTGCGTTGCTGCTGCATAAAGCCGCATTTTTAAAGAATGAAGGTAATGGAATGACCAAACTAGGTGCCATGTCAAAAATGTATGCTTCCGAGGTTTGTGTCAAGGTAGCCAATGAGGCTGTCCAAATACATGGGGGCTATGGCTATACCAAAGACTTCCCGGTAGAGAAATTTTATAGGGACTCTAAGCTTTGTACTATAGGTGAGGGTACTACCGAAATCCAGAAAGTTGTCATTGCAAAAAATATTTTGGGTTAGTTGGTTGCTAATCCATAAATTCAATATATATTTGCATCCTTAATCACAAAAGAGAGGAGGTTGTAGCCCATGTTAATTATACCAATAAAAGAAGGGGAGAACATAGACAGAGCTTTAAAGCGCTTCAAGCGGAAGTTCGATAAGACTGGTACCATGCGTCAATTGCGTAAGCGTCAGCAATTTACCAAGCCTTCGGTTCAAAGACGAGCTCAGATACAAAAAGCACAATACATTCAAGGTTTAAGGGACCAGGAAGAAATCTAGAATCTTATTTGACAGTGTACAATTATTCATAAAGAATCCCATCAAACGATGGGATTCTTTTATTTGGGGAAAGTTGCTACGACAACTTTGCTAACTTTGTGGTATGTCAGTACCTAGGTTTGTCTCTTATTTACGCTTGGAAAAGAATTATTCGGTGCATACCGTAAATGCATACGAAAAGGATATTCTGTCTTTTGTCGCTTTTTGTGCTGATGAACACGGTTTCTCGGGTATTGACAATGTGGAATACCCTATCGTAAGAAGCTGGGTCGTTGCCCTTGTCAATTCAGGAATATCCAATAGGTCGGTAAATAGGAAGGTAGCCGCCCTAAAGGCATACTATGGATTTCTGCAACAAATTGGTGTTGTGGAGACAAATCCCTTGGCCAAACACAAGGCCCTTAAGACATCGAAAAAAATAGAAGTTCCTTTTTCAGAGGACGAAATGCGGGCCGTTTTGTCCCAGTTGCCTTTTGCGGAGGGTTTTGAAGGTAGAAGGGATAAGTTGATCATAGAGTTGCTTTATACGACCGGAATACGAAGGGCAGAGCTTGTAAACATCAAGGTTGGTGATGTTGATTTGGGGGGGAGGTCGCTCAAGGTACTTGGGAAACGCAATAAGGAGCGTGTAGTGCCTTTGTTGCTTCCAACGGTGGAATTGTTTCGGTCTTATTTGCCACTAAGGGACAGTTTGGAAAATATAGTGGGGACGGAGTTTGTTTTTCTTACCAATACGGGCAATAAAATATATGAAACCCTTGTTTATAGAATTATAAATAAGTATTTTAGGGAGGTGTCCTCCAAGGTAAAGAGGAGCCCACATATATTGCGGCACACCTTTGCGACACATTTGCTCAATAATGGGGCGGATTTAAATTCGGTGAAAGAGTTGTTGGGCCATTCAAGTTTGGCTTCGACACAGGTATACACGCACAATAGTATTTCCGAACTCAAAAAAATCCATGAATCGGCCCACCCAAGGGGTAAGAAATCGCAAAGGCGATAAGATTGTTTAACATAACATTAAATTTTAGCCTATGAAAGTGAACATACAATCAGTTAACTTCAATGCTGATCGGAAATTATTGGATTTTGTTCAAGGTAGATTGGATAAGATAGAGACTTTTTATGACAGGGTGATCAATGCGGATGTTTATCTGAAAGTAGAGAACACAAGTTTAAAGGAAAATAAGATTGTGGAAATCAAGCTAAATGTGCCTAAGGACAAGTTTATTGTCAAAAAGCAACGAAAATCGTTCGAAGAGGCTGTGGATTTGGCATGTAGCTCCTTGGAAAGGAAAGTAAAAAAAATGAAAGAAATACAGCGTGAGAAAGTATGATGATTTTTTTCCGAAAATTATTTTGATTAAACAAATAAATATATACATTTGCAGTCCGTTAGAAATAGCGGACTTTTTTTATGTAAAAAAGGTTGAGAGGCCGATGTAGCTCAGCTGGCTAGAGCAGCTGATTTGTAATCAGCAGGTCGTGGGTTCGAGTCCCTCTATCGGCTCAAAGGTTCTTTAAATTATGGATTGGGGAGATACTCAAGCGGCCAACGAGGGCAGACTGTAAATCTGCTGACTATGTCTTCGCAGGTTCGAATCCTGCTCTCCCCACTTTTTAAGATCCGATCCAGGGTTTTTGGTTTCTTGATTGTGTTGGATAACGGGTTTTGGAAGTCCGGACTTTGTTCGGGGCCATTGAAAAGGTCTTGGGGTTGAAATTTTGAAATATAGAATGCGGGAGTAGCTCAGTTGGTAGAGCGTCAGCCTTCCAAGCTGAATGTCGCCGGTTCGAACCCGGTCTCCCGCTCTAATTTCACAGGATAATGAATATGTGTTCATTTGGGCTGTGGAATACGGGGAGGACGGCCGGTTCGTTTTTTCACCAGAATATCAAACAGGTATTGTTTGATGTGTTCTTTGGGTAGTGGGTAAAGGATAGGTTCGATGTTTGGTCGATTTTGGCAAAGGTCGGTTGAATTTTGGTCTATGGCTCAAAAACCATGGGTTTGCGTTTGTTGTAGTTTCGATGTTGTTCGTCAGTAAACGTGTAGCATCAACCAAGAACCCAACAAGCCGACGTAGCTCAGGGGTAGAGCGTTTCCTTGGTAAGGAAGAGGTCACGAGTTCAAATCTCGTCGTTGGCTCAATTAAGGCATGTAATTGTACACTAATATATAAACTAAGATTAAATTCATTTAAAATGGCAAAGGAAACTTTCGATCGTTCCAAACCGCACTTAAATATAGGCACTATTGGACACGTGGATCACGGTAAAACTACATTAACTGCTGCTATTACTACGGTATTGGCAAATGCAGGACTTTCTGAATTGAGAAGTTTCGATTCTATCGATAATGCCCCAGAGGAAAAGGAAAGGGGCATAACCATTAACACTGCCCATGTTGAGTATCAGACGGCAAACCGTCATTACGCACATGTTGACTGTCCTGGTCACGCGGATTACGTAAAGAACATGGTAACTGGTGCCGCCCAAATGGATGGTGCTATCTTGGTTGTTGCCGCAACAGATGGTCCAATGCCACAAACACGTGAGCACATCCTATTAGGTCGTCAGGTAGGTATTCCTAGAATCGTTGTTTTCTTGAACAAAGTCGACATGGTTGACGATGATGAGCTTTTGGAGCTTGTTGAAATGGAAGTAAGGGAATTGCTTTCATTTTATGAATACGATGGTGACAATGGGCCTGTCATTTCTGGATCTGCCCTAGGTGCGCTTAACGGTGAGCAAAAATGGGTTGATACCGTAATGGAGTTGATGGATGCTGTGGATTCATGGATTGAGTTGCCGAAAAGGGATGTTGAAAAAGATTTCTTGATGCCTGTTGAGGATGTATTTACCATTACTGGTCGTGGAACCGTTGCTACGGGTCGTATCGAAACAGGTGTTGCGAATACGGGTGATGCGGTCGATATTATTGGTATGGGGGCCGAGAAATTGTCTTCTACCATTACAGGTGTTGAAATGTTCCGTAAAATCTTGGATAGAGGTGAAGCTGGTGATAACGTAGGTATCTTGTTGAGGGGTATTGAAAAATCACAGATAAGCAGGGGTATGGTAATTTGTAAGCCAGGCTCTGTTAAGCCACATGCTAAATTTGAAGCAGAGGTTTATATCCTTAAAAAAGAAGAAGGTGGTCGTCACACGCCATTCCATAACAACTATCGTCCACAATTCTATGTAAGGACTACCGATGTTACTGGTAACATTACTCTTCCTAGTGGTGTTGAAATGGTTATGCCTGGCGATAACTTGACGATAACTGTTGATTTGATCCAGCCTATCGCATTGAGCGAAGGACTTCGTTTCGCTATCCGTGAAGGTGGTAGGACGGTTGGTGCTGGTCAGGTAACCAAGATTATAGATTAAATCTTAGAATACTAGTTTACATATAAGGTGTCCCGCTAAAGTGCGGGATACCTTTCAATGTAAATATGAACGGGTGTAGCTCAGTTGGTAGAGCACTGGTCTCCAAAACCAGGTGTCGGGAGTTCGAGTCTCTCCTCCCGTGCAGTAATTAGATAGAAGCTTACTGTGAAGGTTGTTAAGAAAGTTCCTTCCAGTTTAATTTAAAGAATATATCAAATGTTTACGTATATAAAGGAATCAATCGAGGAGTTAAGGCATAATGTCACCTTGCCTTCAAAAGAGGAATCATCGAACCTTATGGTTGTAGTGGCAGTGTTCTCTATTCTGTTCGCTTTGGCTACATGGGGAGTGGATTCCGCCTTCAGTAAATTGATCAAGTTTTATTTTACGGACATTTTAAATTAAGTCTAGCCTTATGTCAGAAGTATTGGAAAAGAAATGGTATGTGGTAAGGGCGGTCAGTGGTCAGGAGAATAAAATCAAAGGCTACATTGAAAGCGAGGTTGCCAGACTTGGTTTTTCCGATTACCTGGAGGAGGTTTTGGTACCTACGGAAAAGGTCGTACAGATAAGGAATGGCAAGAAAATAAATAAAGAAAGGGTTTATTTCCCAGGCTATATTATGGTGAAGGCCAATTTAGGTGGTGAGATGATCCATATTATACGTTCAATAACCAATGTAATTGGTTTTTTGGGGGAAACAAAAGGAGGAGATCCGGTTCCTTTAAGGAAAACAGAGGTCAACCGAATGTTAGGAAAGGTAGATGAATTGGCGGTTAATACGGATAGTGTGGCCATACCGTTTACCCACGGGGAGACTATAAAGGTTATCGATGGGCCTTTTAACGGGTTCAATGGTACTGTGGAGAAAGTCAATGAGGAAAAACGTAAACTTGAGGTAATGGTTAAGATTTTCGGAAGAAAAACACCATTGGAGTTAAGTTATATGCAAGTAGAGAAAATTTAAGAATTAATGTTACGTATTTAAAAGTTGTGTTGCTTCCTAAAGACACACTTTCAATTTAATTTTAAACAATGGCAAAAGAAGTAGGTAAGGTAGTTAAGCTACAAGTTAGGGGAGGTGCAGCGAATCCATCGCCACCGGTTGGACCCGCCTTAGGTGCTGCCGGTGTTAACATCATGGAGTTCTGTAAGCAGTTCAACGCACGTACACAGGACAAGCCAGGTAAGGTATTACCGGTTGTTATCACGGTATATAAAGATAAGTCTTTTGACTTTATCGTTAAAACACCGCCAGCGGCAGTTCAACTTTTGGAAGCGGCTAAGATTAAGAAGGGATCTGGCGAACCTAACAGAGTTAAGTCAGGAAGTGTTTCCTGGGATCAGGTCAAGGTGATAGCAGAGGACAAAATGGTGGATCTAAACGCTTTTACTGTTGAATCGGCGATGAGCATGGTTGCAGGAACAGCTAGGTCCATGGGTCTAAAGGTGTCAGGGAAAAGACCTTTTTAAAATCTTAAAAGCAATTAAATGGCAAAGTTAACAAAGAAGCAAAAAGAAGCCTACGCTAAAATTGAGAAAGATAAATTATACTCAATTGAAGAAGGTTCGGCTTTAATAAAGGAAATAACCAATACAAAATTTGATGCATCTATTGATCTTGCAGTTCGTTTGGGAGTCGATCCCAGAAAGGCAAATCAAATGGTCCGTGGGGTAGTTACACTACCACATGGTACAGGGAAGGATGTCAAGGTTTTGGCTTTGGTGACACCGGATAAAGAGACGGAGGCTAAAGAAGCTGGAGCTGATTATGTGGGGTTGGATGAATATCTGGAAAAGATAAAGAGCGGTTGGACGGATGTTGATGTTATCATCACTATGCCGAGCGTAATGGGTAAATTAGGGCCTTTAGGACGTGTCTTGGGGCCAAGGGGATTAATGCCCAACCCAAAGACAGGTACGGTCACCATGGATGTTGCCAAGGCGGTGACAGAGGTGAAGGCCGGTAAGATAGATTTCAAGGTCGATAAGACGGGTATCGTACACGCTGCTATCGGAAAGGCTTCTTTCTCGGTAGATAAGATCGTGGATAACGCCCAAGAGTTATTGGATACCTTGAACAAATTGAAACCTTCCGCAGCCAAAGGGGTTTACATGAAAAGTGTATTCATGTCAAGCACTATGAGTCCAAGTGTTCAATTGGACCCAAAAACGGTTTAGTAACTGGTAGGCTAAAATTTTAATTATGACAAGAGAAGAGAAATTAAACGTTATAGAAGATTTAACTGCTCAGTTAGCTGAAAATTCAACTATTTATTTGGCTGATATTTCAGGGTTGGACGCAACCACCACTTCAAATTTAAGAAGAGCGTGTTTTAAGGCCAATATTAAACTTGCGGTAGTCAAGAACACACTTCTTGCCAAGGCAATGGAGGCTTCCGATAAAGAATTCGGTGAACTTCCCGGGGTTTTAAAGGGAAACACTTCATTGATGTTCTCCGAGGCAGGAAACGGACCGGCAAAACTTATCAAGACCTTTAGGAAAAAGTCTGATAAGCCTTTGTTGAAAGGTGCTTTCGTAGAGGAAGCCATATTTGTTGGTGATGACAAATTGGATACTTTGGTAAGTATAAAATCCAGGGAAGAGATGATCGGGGAAATTATTGGCTTGTTGCAATCACCGGCCAAGAATGTCATTTCCGGTCTTAAGTCCGGTGGGGGAAAACTTGCTGGTATCCTAAAGACATTATCAGAACGGGAATAGTACGCACTTAAACAATTATATTTTAAAATTTTATTAAACGATAGAAAAATGGCAGATTTGAAAGATTTCGCAGAACAATTGGTTAACCTGACCGTAAAAGAGGTCAATGAGTTGGCTGATATATTAAAAGAAGAATATGGTATCGAGCCTGCAGCTGCCGCTGTAGCTGTTGCCGCAGGTGGTGGGGCCGATGAAGGTGGTGAGGCTGTTGAGGAAAAAACAGAATTCGATGTGGTTTTGAAAGCAGCTGGAGCCTCTAAACTGGCAGTTGTGAAATTGGTCAAGGAATTGACCGGTTTAGGTTTGAAAGATGCCAAGGATATTGTTGATAGCGCACCAAAAGCAGTTAAGGAAGGTGTTTCTAAAGACGAAGCGGAAGGTATTAAAAAATCATTGGAAGAAGCAGGAGCAGAAGTTGAGCTTAAATAGTCGCTACTACCATAACAGTTTGGGTTTAGGTCTTGCCGCATTTGTGGTTCAGACCTAAGCCTTTTTATGCATTAATAGGTATATGAGGATATATACGACCCATTAGTATTCATGATCAAAATTTTGTCCATAGATGTTCACAAATCAGACTGATAGAATAAATTTCGCATCCGCTAAGAACACGCCGGCATATCCGGATTTCTTGGACATTCAGATTAAATCATTTCAAGATTTCTTTCAACTTGAAACAAAATCTGACCAAAGGGGCAACGAAGGATTGTATAATACCTTCATGGAAAACTTTCCGATAACAGACACACGTAACCAGTTTGTATTGGAATTCCTTGATTATTTCATAGACCCACCACGATATTCGATCCAAGAATGTATAGAGCGTGGCCTTACCCATAGCGTACCTTTAAAAGCTAGGTTAAAACTATATTGTACTGATCCCGAACATGAGGACTTTGAGACCATCGTACAGGATGTGTACTTGGGTACGATTCCCTATATGACACCGAGCGGTACTTTTGTTATCAATGGGGCGGAACGTGTCGTTGTTTCGCAATTGCACCGTTCCCCAGGTGTTTTCTTTGGGCAGTCGTTCCATGCCAATGGTACTAAATTGTACTCGGCAAGGGTTATTCCATTTAAAGGGTCGTGGATCGAGTTCGCCACGGATATCAATGGCGTCATGTATGCCTATATTGACAGAAAGAAAAAATTACCTGTAACTACCCTGTTCAGGGCCATAGGATTCGAAAGTGATAAGGATATCCTCGAGATATTCGACCTTTCTGAAGAGGTGAAAGTTTCAAAGGCAGGACTGAAAAAGGTCTTAGGGCGTAAATTGGCCGCAAGGGTCTTGAATACCTGGCATGAGGATTTCGTGGACGAGGATACTGGTGAAGTTGTGTCTATCGAAAGGAATGAGATCATATTGGACCGTGATACCGTCTTGGAAAAAGACCACGTTGAAGAGATTTTGGAAGCGGATGTGAAAACCATTCTTTTGCATAAAGAGAATAATGCACAGTCCGATTACGCCATAATCCATAATACACTACAAAAAGATCCTACAAACTCGGAAAAAGAGGCTGTAGAACATATATACCGTCAATTACGTAATGCCGAGCCGCCCGATGAGGAAACCGCTCGTGGCATAATCAACAAACTGTTCTTTTCAGATCAACGTTACAACCTAGGAGAGGTTGGTCGTTACAGAATGAACAAGAAACTACAGTTGGATATTGGGATGGACAAACAGGTCCTGACCAAGGAAGATATCATTACGATCATCAAGTATTTGATCGAGTTGATCAACTCAAAAGCGGAGATCGATGATATCGATCACCTTTCCAACCGTCGTGTACGTACAGTGGGAGAACAATTGTCCTCACAGTTCGGTGTAGGTCTTGCCCGTATGGCAAGAACCATTCGCGAGCGTATGAATGTTCGTGACAATGAAGTGTTTACACCAATAGATTTGATCAATGCGAAGACTTTGTCCTCTGTGATCAATTCATTCTTTGGAACCAATCAGTTGTCCCAGTTTATGGATCAAACCAATCCATTGGCAGAGATTACGCACAAACGCAGATTGTCGGCACTAGGGCCAGGAGGTCTTTCAAGGGAGCGTGCTGGTTTTGAGGTACGTGATGTCCATTATACACATTATGGTAGGTTATGTCCTATCGAAACCCCTGAGGGCCCGAATATCGGTTTGATATCGTCACTTTCGGTCTTTGCCAAAGTGAATCCTATGGGGTTCTTGGAAACACCTTACCGTAAAGTAAGTGATGCCAAGGTAGATACCAATGAATATCTGTATCTAAGTGCAGAGGAGGAGGAAGGAATGAAAATCGCCCAAGCGAACATTCCTTTGAAAGAAGATGGCCAAATCGATTCCGATAAAGTAATTGCAAGGGAAGAAGGCGATTTTCCTGTGGTCGATTCAAAAGAGATCAACTACACTGATGTTGCCCCCAACCAGATAGCCTCTATTTCTGCCTCCTTGATTCCTTTCTTGGAGCATGACGATGCGAACAGGGCACTGATGGGTTCAAACATGATGCGTCAGGCTGTTCCGTTATTGAAACCCCAATCCCCGATTGTAGGGACCGGTCTTGAAAGACAGGTGGCTTCGGATTCAAGGGTATTGATCAATGCTGAAGGTGATGGGGTTATAAAATACGTTGATTCCCAAAAAATAACGATCAAGTACAGTAGAACGGAAAACGAAAGTCTGATCAGCTTTGATGATGATGATAAGACATATAACCTGGTTAAGTTTAGAAAAACCAACCAAGGTACAAGTATCAACCTGAAGCCGATAGTTAAGAAAGGGGACAAGGTTAAGAAAGGACAAGTATTATGTGAGGGTTATGCTACCGAAAAAGGTGAATTGGCACTGGGTAGGAACCTTACTGTCGCTTTTATGCCTTGGAAAGGGTACAATTTCGAGGATGCGATCGTAATCTCCGAAAAAGTTGTACGTGAGGATATTTTTACATCCATCCATGTCGATGAATATTCATTGGAGGTCCGTGACACTAAATTAGGTGCGGAAGAATTAACACATGATATCCCCAATGTTTCCGAAGAGGCCACGAAAGACCTTGATGAGAACGGCATGATACGTATTGGGGCCGAAGTGAAGCCTGGGGATATACTTATCGGTAAGATTACCCCAAAAGGAGAGTCGGACCCCACTCCAGAAGAAAAATTGCTTCGTGCCATTTTTGGTGACAAGGCAGGTGATGTAAAGGATGCTTCCTTAAAAGCCTCCCCATCATTGCGTGGTGTTGTAATCGATAAAAAATTGTTCTCAAGGTCCATTAAGGATAAGCGTAAGCGTTCTGAGGATAAGGAGGCGATTTCAAATCTGGAACTGGAATATGAAGTGAAATTCCAGCAACTCAAGGATGTTTTAGTTGAGAAATTGTTCACATTGATCAACGGTAAGACATCACAAGGCGTATTGAACGATTTGGGAGAGGAGGTTCTTCCAAAAGGTAAGAAATATACTTTGAAGATGTTGAACTCCGTAGATGATTTTGCACATTTGGTAGCAGGGACTTGGACTACGGATAAGGATACCAATATATTGGTCGCCGACCTATTGCATAATTATAAGATCAAGCTTAATGACCTTCAAGGTAACCTGAGAAGGGATAAATTCACGATTTCGGTTGGTGATGAACTACCAGCAGGAATCATGAAACTGGCCAAAGTATATATAGCCAAAAAACGTAAGTTGAAAGTTGGTGATAAAATGGCCGGGCGACACGGTAACAAAGGTATTGTTTCAAGAATCGTACGTCAGGAAGACATGCCTTTCTTGGAAGATGGAACCCCAGTTGATATCGTATTGAACCCATTAGGGGTGCCATCCCGTATGAATATTGGTCAGATTTATGAAACTGTTCTTGGTTGGGCAGGACTTAAATTGGGTAAAAAATATGCCACACCGATTTTTGATGGTGCAACCCTGGAAGAGATCAATGCTTATACCGATGAGGCAGGAATACCAAGATTCGGCCATACATACCTATACGATGGTGGTACAGGACAACGTTTTGACCAACCCGCTACAGTTGGGGTGATCTACATGTTGAAATTGGGTCACATGGTAGATGATAAAATGCATGCCCGTTCAATAGGGCCATACTCTTTGATCACCCAACAACCTTTAGGTGGTAAAGCACAATTTGGTGGTCAGCGATTCGGGGAGATGGAAGTTTGGGCATTGGAGGCATACGGTGCATCGGCTACATTGCGTGAGATTCTCACAGTGAAGTCCGATGATGTTATCGGCAGGGCCAAAACCTATGAGTCTATCGTTAAGGGAGAGACTATGCCAGAACCTGGATTGCCAGAATCCTTCAACGTATTGATGCACGAACTTAAAGGATTAGGTTTGGACATTAGATTGGAGGAATAGATAAATCTATTTTAGAAAGGATTTTAGAACACATTTAATTAGTATCACCATTTATTATGGCTAGAATAAAAGATAATAACCCAATAAAAAGGTTCAATAAAATTTCAATCGGTCTGGCATCTCCAGAAGCTATTTTGGCAGAGTCAAGGGGCGAGGTTTTAAAACCTGAAACCATAAACTACAGAACGCATAAACCAGAGCGTGACGGTCTTTTCTGCGAACGTATTTTCGGCCCGGTAAAGGATTATGAATGTGCTTGTGGCAAATACAAGAGGATACGTTACCGTGGTATCGTTTGTGACCGCTGTGGTGTAGAGGTTACCGAGAAGAAAGTCCGAAGGGATAGGGTAGGACATATCAATTTGGTTGTACCTGTTGCCCATATTTGGTATTTCCGTTCGTTACCGAATAAAATAGGGTATCTTTTAGGGTTGCCTTCCAAGAAATTGGACATGATCATTTACTACGAGCGCTATGTGGTAATACAGCCTGGTATAGCAAAAGGCCCTGAGGGTGAGGAAGTCAATAAAATGGATTTCCTTACCGAAGAGGAATATTTGAACATCCTTGAGACTATTCCGCAGGAAAACCAATACTTGGAAGATAGCGACCCCAACAAGTTCATCGCTAAGATGGGTGCGGAGTGCCTTATTGATTTATTGGGACGTATCGACCTTAAGGAATTATCATACGAATTAAGACATAAAGCCAATACAGAGACTTCTAAACAACGTAAGACCGAGGCCCTAAAACGACTTCAGGTTGTTGAGGCCTTAAGGGAATCACAGGAGAATAGGGAAAACAGGCCTGAATGGATGATCATGAAGGTTGTTCCTGTTATTCCACCGGAATTACGTCCTTTGGTACCGTTGGATGGTGGTCGTTTTGCGACTTCCGATTTGAACGATTTGTACAGAAGGGTGATCATTAGAAATAATCGATTGAAGCGATTGGTTGAGATCAAGGCACCGGAAGTGATCCTTAGAAATGAGAAGCGTATGCTTCAGGAAGCCGTTGATTCACTTTTTGACAATACCAGAAAAGCGTCCGCAGTTAAGACAGAATCGAATAGACCTTTAAAATCCCTTTCCGATTCATTAAAGGGTAAGCAAGGTCGTTTTCGCCAGAACCTATTAGGTAAGCGTGTTGATTATTCAGCGCGTTCGGTTATCGTTGTCGGCCCTGAGATGAAATTGTTCGAATGTGGCCTTCCTAAAGATATGGCTGCAGAGTTGTACAAGCCTTTTGTTATTAGAAAATTGATAGAAAGGGGTATTGTCAAAACAGTGAAATCGGCCAAGAAGATTATAGACAAAAAAGAACCTGTTGTTTGGGATATACTTGAAAACGTACTGAAAGGACATCCGGTATTATTGAACCGAGCCCCTACATTACACCGTTTGGGTATCCAGGCTTTCCAGCCAAAACTTATCGAAGGTAAGGCGATACGTTTACACCCATTGGTCTGTACCGCATTTAATGCGGATTTTGATGGTGACCAGATGGCTGTCCACCTACCATTGGGGCCAGAAGCGATTCTGGAATCCCAATTATTGATGTTGGCATCGCATAACATCCTTAACCCGGCAAATGGATCCCCCATCACTGTACCATCACAGGATATGGTATTGGGTCTTTATTATATGACCAAAGAAAGAAAATCTACCCCAGAAGTGCCTATTAAGGGGGAAGGATTGACTTTCTATTCCGCAGAAGAGGTTGAGATTGCCTTTAATGAAGGAATGGTAAACCTTAATGCAGGGATTAAAGTAAGGGCAAAGGATTTTAATGAAGAAGGGGAACTGGTCTACAAAATCATACCAACAACTGTTGGTAGGGTACTGTTCAATATGGAGGTTCCCGAGCAAGCCGGTTATATCAATGATGTATTGAACAAAAAATCGTTGAGGGATATTATCGGTGGAATACTTGCCGTAACCGATGTTCCTACAACAGCCGAGTTCTTGGACAAGATCAAGACAATGGGGTATGAGTTCGCCTTTAAAGGCGGACTATCCTTCAGTTTGGGCGATATTATTATCCCACCTGAAAAACATACAATGATCGATGAGGCCAATGTGCAGGTAGATGGTATTATGGCCAACTATAACATGGGGCTTATCACGAATAATGAACGTTATAACCAGGTTATTGATGTTTGGACATCCACAAATGCAATGTTGACCGAGTTGGCCATGAAACGTATTCGTGAGGACCAACAAGGGTTTAACTCTGTGTATATGATGCTTGATTCTGGTGCGAGGGGCTCTAAAGAGCAGATTCGCCAGTTAACGGGTATGCGTGGTTTGATGGCCAAACCTAAAAAATCCACGGCAGGTGGCGGTGAGATTATTGAAAACCCGATTCTTTCCAACTTCAAGGAAGGATTATCGATTTTGGAATACTTTATCTCTACCCACGGTGCCCGTAAAGGACTTGCGGATACCGCCCTGAAAACGGCAGATGCCGGTTACCTAACACGTCGTTTGGTCGATGTTTCCCAAGATGTTATTATCAACACGGAGGATTGTGGGACATTGAGGGGTATAGCAGTTGAGTCATTAAAGAAAAATGAGGAGGTTGTTGAGACCTTGGGAGAAAGGATACTCGGTAGGGTCTCCCTACACGATGTCCATAACCCGTTGACCGATGAGGTTGTTTTAAAGGCAGGTCAGCAGATCATGGAAGAGGATGTTAAGAGAATCGAAGCTTCCCCAATTGATAAGGTTGAGGTTCGTTCTGCCTTGACTTGTGAAGCTGAAAAAGGTATTTGTGCCAAATGTTATGGAAGAAACCTTTCCACCAATAAAATGGTTCAAAGAGGAGAGGCTGTTGGGGTGGTCGCCGCACAATCTATCGGTGAGCCAGGTACACAGTTGACACTTCGTACCTTCCACGTTGGGGGTATTGCAGGTAACATCTCCGAAGATAATAAACTGACTGCCAAATTCGATGGTATTGCCGAAATCGAGGATTTAAGAACTGTAAAAAGCGAGGATACTGAAGGCAATAATTCGGATATTGTGATATCCAGAACTTCGGAAATTAAAATTGTAGATACCAAAACCGGTATTACATTGAGTACTAATAATATCCCCTATGGTTCGCAATTGTTCCTAAAGAACGGTGCCAAGGTCAAGAGTGGTGATGTTATTTGTCAATGGGATCCCTATAATGGTGTGATCGTCTCTGAATTCCCAGGTAAGATCGCTTACGAAAATATTGAGCAAGGAGTTACCTATCAGGTAGAGATTGATGAACAGACCGGTTTCCAGGAAAAAGTTATTTCAGAATCAAGAAACAAGAAACTTATTCCCACCTTGTTGATCATGAACAATAAGGACGAAGTTCTACGTTCATATAACTTACCTGTTGGGTCTCACTTGATGGTGGATGATGGCGATAAGATCAAAGAAGGTAGGATTTTGGTGAAAATACCACGTAAATCTGCAAAAGCAGGGGATATTACCGGTGGTCTTCCAAGGGTAACCGAATTGTTCGAAGCCCGTAACCCATCAAATCCAGCGGTAGTATCCGAGATAGATGGTGTGGTTTCCTTTGGCAAGATCAAACGGGGTAATAGGGAAATCATCATTGAGTCCAAATTGGGCGAGGTTAAGAAATATTTGGTCAAATTGTCCAATCAGATATTGGTACAGGAGAATGACTATGTACGTGCTGGTATGCCGCTTTCCGATGGTTCTATTACCCCAGAGGATATTTTGGCAATAAAAGGGCCTTCGGCCGTTCAGCAATATCTGGTTAATGAAGTCCAGGAAGTATATCGATTACAAGGTGTGAAGATCAATGATAAGCACTTTGAGGTCGTTGTACGTCAAATGATGCGGAAAGTACGTATCCAAGACCCAGGGGATACTATTTTCTTGGAGAACCAATTGGTGCACAAGTCGGACTTTATTACCGAAAATGATGAAATATATGGTAAGAAAATTGTCGTTGAGGTAGGTGATTCTGAAAACCTTAGGGCGGGACAAGTTGTTTCGGTACGCGAACTAAGGGATGAAAATTCAGCTCTGAAAAGGGCCGATAAGGCCTTGGTTGAAGCTAGGGATGCTTTGGCAGCTACCGCAACGCCGATCTTACAGGGGATCACTAGGGCTTCATTGCAGACAAAATCGTTTATCTCCGCAGCCTCGTTCCAAGAGACGACAAAAGTATTGAACGAAGCCGCTGTTAGTGGAAAAATAGATACACTTGAAGGATTGAAGGAAAATGTTATCGTAGGCCATAAAATACCCGCAGGTACGGGAATGCGGGACTATGAGAATATCATTGTTGGCTCCAAGGAGGAATATGATGAGATCATGGCCCGTAAGGAGGCATTGAAATTTTAATCGATACTTATGAGTGGTAATGACCCTAAGCAAAAACAAATAAACATTGAGCTGGATGAGAAAATGGCTGAAGGAGTGTATTCGAATTTAGCCATCATCAACCATTCGGTTTCTGAATTTGTAGTAGATTTTATCAGTATGATGCCAGGGGCCCCAAAGGCCAAAGTGAAAAGTAGGATTGTTCTGACGCCACAGCATGCCAAGAAATTTTTAAAGGCATTGAGTGATAATGTTAATCGGTTCGAAAAGGCCCATGGTGCCATAAAGGATTATGAACAGTCTCCGATACCCATCAATTTTGGGCCTTCAGGAGAAGCCTAATAAATAAAAAAAGCCCATGACAACACCATGGGCTTTTTTATTTGGGTGGTTGTCCCATTATTTAAATTCCGAGGTAAAATGCAATTTGACCGAAGGGTATTTTTGTTGGGTCATTTGTAAAGAGAATTGCGAATCGGCCAAAAATACCATTTGCCCTTGCTTGTCTTTCGCCAGGAACTTTTGTTTTACCCTTTTGAACTCCTTGAACTCATCGTTCTTCCCATCCTGTGGGTCTACCCAGCATGCCTTGTGTACAGGGAAATTCTCATAACTGCATTTAGCGCCATACTCATGCTCAAGGCGATATTTGATGACCTCGAATTGTAGGGCACCAACAGTGCCAATAACTCTTCGCCCGTTCAGTTCCAGAATGAATAGTTGGGCAACACCTTCATCCATAAGTTGGTCAACACCCTTGCCCAATTGCTTCGATTTCATTGGGTCCGCATTGTTGATATATCGAAAATGTTCTGGGGAAAAGTTTGGGATTCCCTTGTAATGCAATGATTCCCCTTCGGTAAGGGTGTCCCCGATCTTAAAATTACCGGTATCATGCAATCCTACGATGTCCCCTGGGTAGGATATGTCGACAATCTCCTTTTTTTCGGCAAAGAAAGCATTCGGACTTGAGAATTTCAGATTTTTGCCTTGTCGAACATGTAAATAGGGTTTGTTTCTTTCAAAAGTTCCCGAAACGACTTTTATGAAGGCTAAACGGTCACGATGCTTGGGATCCATGTTCGCATGTATTTTAAAAACGAATCCGGTAAGTTCTTGTTCATCGGGCCTGACCAGTCTTTCCTCAGCCATTTTTGGTCGGGGCGGGGGTGCTATTTCTATAAAACAGTCAAGTAGTTCGCGAACACCAAAATTGTTCAAGGCAGAACCAAAAAATACAGGTTGCTGTTTTCCGCTTAGATAATTCTCAACGTTAAACGGGGCATATACACCATGGACCAATTCAAGATTATCCCTTAAGTCCTGTGCGGCATTTTCACCGATAATCATTTCCAATTCTGGATTGTCAATATTGTCGAAAGCAATTGTGTCCTCTATATTTTTTTTGCTGTCACCACTGAAAAGATTGATGTTCTTCTCATAAATATTATAGATGCCTTTAAAGTCATAACCCATTCCGATAGGGAAACTCAAAGGGGTGACCGACAGCCCTAATTTTTGTTCCAAATCATCCAAAAGGTCAAACGCATCCTTACCTTCCCGATCCAATTTGTTGATAAATACAATCATGGGGATATTCCGCATTCTACATACCTCCACGAGTTTTATGGTCTGTTCCTCAACACCTTTGGCGACATCCACAACGACAATGACACTATCAACAGCTGTTAAGGTCCTGAAGGTATCTTCGGCAAAATCCTTATGTCCTGGGGTGTCAAGTATATTTATTTTTTTGTCTTTATATAAAAAAGCTAAAACAGACGTAGCTACCGATATCCCCCTTTGCCGTTCGATTTCCATAAAGTCGCTAGTGGCCGTTTTTTTTATTTTATTGTTCTTTACGGCACCTGCCTCTTGTATGGCTCCGCCAAAAAGCAATAATTTTTCCGTCAGGGTTGTTTTCCCTGCATCCGGATGCGATATAATTCCGAAAGTACGTCTGCGTGCTATCTGATTTTTGAACCCCATACTCTTATTTTCGGCAAAAATAAAGTAAAATATAGGATTATGTTCCTTTATGAAATGATTTTATAGTGGAAAAGGCAGCTATTTTCAAGTGGTTTTCGTATGGGGATGGAGGTCAGGGCCAGATAGTTTTAAGAGGGGATTTTTAATTGGAATGGATGTCTCCAAATTCCAATTGCGGAATATAAATGGTAATCATCGTTGAACCAGTGGTTGGTTTCATTTGTTTTTGCATTTGGACGATAATTATCGTTGTTAAAACGAAATTTGGGGATAATGTTTTCTTTTCTATTTGTCTATTTGAATTTTAGGTATATATTGCAGTACTTAAATGGAAGCCCCACTTCTTATATATGTTACCGCTTTTAGCCATGGTGATTAGTAAATAATTACTGACGCTTATGGAAAATTTTGTATATCCCAAATTCAGATTTCTTTTAAATGGAGGCCTGAGATTATTTTTGATTTTTACTTTGCTAAATGTTGGTGCGGACTATGTGTACGCAAATACTGACAATGTCGCTATACCTTTATCTACGGGTGATTTGGATGTTGACGGTTATGAAGATGGTATCTTGAATGCCGTTGGTTGTTCAATGACGGATTTATTTTTAGTGACAGCTTCTGATTTTGGCTTCCCTCTAGGGGTCAATGATGGAAGTTTGTCAGCTGCAAATGTGGATTTAAGTGCCAAATGGGGACTTCCGGCTGGAAGTATCGTTGTTAGTGTTGAAGGGGCAAGTACAGATGCAGGTGGACATTTTAGAACTATAAATAATGCCCCGATTACTTTTGGAATTAATGGGACGGTACCTGTAATCGTAAAAGCCCATCACTCTTCCGGAATTCAGTCAGCTGCTCAGGATGGTATTGTGGCATTGGATAATGTTGAGTATCAATTTATAGGCTCTTTAAGCCCGGGTATAATATCCGTTGTGGACGGTAATAACTATTATGTTAGGAATACGACTGCTTCGGATTATCATCCTGATATCAATGTTGAATGGAAATCCCAATCACCAGTTACAGATATAGAGTTTTATACTACTTCAACATCCTCAAGTCTAATTGCTCTATATGTAGCTCCTTATATCTGTACCGACACCGATGGTGACGGGGTACCTGACATGGTGGACCTTGATGATGACAACGATGGCATATTGGATAGTGTAGAGGATCCTGACCTTGATGGCGATGGTGACCCATTGACCGATCCGTTGGACAGTGATGGCGATGGTCATCCCGACCATTTGGATATCGATTCCGATAATGATGGCATTCCTGATAATGTGGAGGCACAGACCACGGACGGTTATGTTGCCCCGAACGGTGACGACCAGGCGGCCTATGTTTCCAACGATGGCCTGAACTCGGCCTATCCCGATGGTCTTGATCCGGTGAACACTGATGGTGTCGACAGTCCGGACTATCTGGACATGGACAGTGACAATGACCTTGTCCCGGACAACAACGAGGGTAACGATTTCAACTTCGATGGGGTCCCCGACCATGTGTATACAGGTACCGACACCGATGGCGATGGGCTTGATGACGGATATGAGGGCAGTGACGTGGACGATGGCTTCGATGTGAACGATGAGATCGATGACCCCGCGAACGACCTTCCCGATACTGACGGTACCGAGGATGTTAACTATAGGGACCTTGACGATGATGGTGACGGTATCGACACGCCCGACGAGGATGCCGATACGGATGGTGACCCGACCAATGACGATACGGACGATGACGGCATACCCGATTATCTGGATCCAACGAATAATGTTTTGGACGTAGTGGATGATGTGGTCGCTACCGATGTCAATACACCGTTGGAAATTGATATTCTAGGGAATGATATAGGCGTTCCTGAAAATGGAACATTGACGGTGAATAATCCCGAAAATGGAACAGTTGTCATTAATGACGGTGGTACTCCGGATGACCCAAGGGATGATACGGTTACCTATACCCCTAATACCGATTTTAATGGTACGGATTCCTTTGAGTACACAATTTGTGATGCCATGGGCAATTGTGACACAGCTACTGTTTCGGTAACTGTTGGTACTGTGCCAATGTTGGACGCTGTTGATGATATGGCCTCAACAGAGAGTAATACTCCTGTTGATATAGATATTTTGGCCAATGATACAGGAATCCCTGATTTGGATACCCTAACAGTAAGTGATCCAGCTAACGGTACAATTATCATTAATGACGGTGGTACTCCGGATGACCCTAATGATGATACGGTTACCTATACCCCTAATACCGATTTTAATGGTACGGATTCCTTTGAGTACACAATTTGTGATGCCATGGGCAATTGTGACACGGCTACTGTTTCGGTAACTGTTGGTACTGGTATACCGGTATTGGTGATCGATGCAATGGATGATGATTATAGCGATATTTATATTGACGGTGAACAGGGAGGTCTGGTTTTGGATAGCAATGTGTTCGATAATGATACTTTGGATGGGGGACCATTGAATCCGGATGATGTTGTTTTTACGGTAACCGCCACAGATGTACTGAATATCAATCCGGATGGAACTGTTGAGGTTGCACCTGGCACGGCAGAGGGTACTTATACCATAGATTATTCCATTTGTGAAATTGCAAACCCCGCAAACTGTGATATTGCGACAGTGACTATACGGGTGAGTATTGTTTTGGTAAATCAGATAGTATCCCCTAATGGAGACGGTATGAATGACTTTTTATTCATAAAGGGTATTGAAAATATCAAGAACAATTCCATAAAAATCTTTAATAGATGGGGCGTTGTTGTTTATGAAGGTAAAGATTATAACAATCAGAATAATGTATTTGACGGTAAGTCCAACGGTAGGTCCACGATAAGTGAAGGGGATTACCTTCCATCCGGCATATATTTTTATATCTTTGATTATCAAAAGGAAAACAGTGAAAATAATACTAAAAGCGGATATATATACGTCAGTAAATAACACCATACTATTTATGAAGTTAAGAAATAGCATTCTAGTGGTATTGTTATCAATACTAACTACAGAAGTCGTATCTGCCCAGCAAGATGCCCAGTATACACAATATATGTACAACACAATAAGTGTTAATCCCGCTTATGCAGGTTCAAGGGGGCAATTGAGTATAGCTGCACTGTATCGGTCGCAATGGGTGGGGGTAGACGGTTCCCCCAAAACACAGACCTTGAATCTTCATTCCCCAATCAGGAATAGTAAGTTGGGTTATGGTGTTTCCATAGTGAATGACGAAATAGGGAATGGGGTAGTACAGGAAACCAATTTTGATGCTGTTCTTTCATATACGGTGGATGTTTCCAGGGAAGGTAAACTTTCCTTTGGCCTTAAGGCTGTAGGTAATTTGTTGAACTTGGATTTTCAAGGTTTGGAAAATTTTGATGTTGAGCCGATAGATGAGGATAATATAGAGAATAGGTTTTCACCTAATATAGGTGTAGGGGTCTATTATCATACGAATTCGTTCTACGCTGGTCTTTCAGTACCTAATTTATTGGAGACGGAACATTTTGATAATAGTCAACAGGATTCAAATGATGTTCGGTTTTTGTCCCAAGAACGCATTAATTTCTATTTAATAACGGGATATGTAATGGAATTGAATGGGGATCTTAAATTCAAACCTGCATTATTGACAAAAGTAGTGGGCGGAGCACCATTACAAGTTGATCTTTCGGCAAGTTTTATGTTCAATGACAAATTTACTTTCGGAGCTGCTTACAGATGGGATGCGGCGGTAAGCGCAATGGCCGGTTTTCAGGTTTCAGATCAGTTGATGTTAGGCTTGGCATATGACAGGGAGATTACAGATTTAGGGGGAGTTCAATTTAATGATGGTTCATTCGAGGTTTTCCTAAGGTATGAACTGGTTAAGGCTTTCCGAAATCTGGTTTCACCTAGATTCTTCTAAAAGTAGATTAAAGATGGATAAAAGAAATATTTTACTTGTTATCGTGTTGTCTTTCTTGTTCGCCCATAATACTTCGGGCCAAGAAAAAATTCTTAATAAGGCCAATAAGCGGTATAAGGAATACTCATTTAGTCCGGCCATAGATATTTATAAAAAGGTTCTTGATAAAGGATATGTATCTGCCGATCTATTGAAAAATTTAGGGAATTCATATTATTTTAATGCAGATTACAAGGAAGCTGCAGGGGTCTATAAAAGGTTATTGGCCGAATATGACAATGATATTGGGCCCGAATATTATTTTAGATATTCCCAATCCTTAAAAAGCTTAGGTGAATACAAGGCTTCTGAGGAGATGATGTCCAAATTCAGTAGTCTTACTGCGGATGATTTAAGAGCAGGGTTTTTTAAAGGTGAAAAAGGTTATTTGGACGAAATAAGAAAAAACTCGGGTAGGTATGATATCAAGCCATTTGATTACAATACCGTTTATTCGGAATTTGCACCATCGTATTATAAAGCTGGACTCATTTTTTCATCGGATAGGGATACAGGTAACCTGGCACGATATAGACATACATGGAATTCCAAGGATTTTTTGGACTTGTACGAGGTGGATACCGATAGCTTGTATAATAATGCAGATAGTTTATTATATAATAATCACGTTATTAAATTGGGAGATGACGTCAATACAAGACTGCATGAATCTACCTCAGTAGTAACTAGTGATGGCAAGTACCTTTATTTTACAAGGAATAATTTTAAGGATGGCAAGTATATTACCGATGAAAACGGAATAATCAGGTTGAAGTTGTTACGTGCAACACTCATAGATGGCGTATGGTCGAATATTCAGGAACTACCATTCAATAGTGATTCGTATTCCACCGCACACCCAACTTTTAGTCGAGATGGCAAAACTCTGTACTTTGCCTCCGACATGCCTGGGTCTTTAGGGCAGTCCGATATCTTTAGTGTTGCGGTTTATGCAGATGGTGAGTTTGGAACCCCTAAGAATTTAGGTAGTACCATCAATACGGAAGCTAGGGAAACTTTCCCTTTTATAACCTCGGATAATGTTTTGTATTTTTCTTCCGATGGCCATCCAGGATTAGGCGGCCTTGATGTGTTCGCAACGAAGTTGGAGTCAGGTAAATACGATGGCCCTGTTATTAATGTCGGGGAGCCGATCAATAGTAAAATGGACGATTTTACATTTATTTTCAATGAGGAAACCAGGGAAGGGTATTTTGCATCGAACAGGGATGAAGGTATGGGGTCTGATGATATTTATACATTTGTAGAAACAGTTCCTTTGAAGTTTGTCTGTGATCAGACTATATCGGGAACGGTTAGGGATAAGATAACCAATGAAGTTTTGGTAGGGGCAACGGTAAAGGTCATTGATGAGGATAATGAGGAAATATATACCACTATTACAGATTTGGAGGGAAATTATAAACTGAACATAGATTGTAACCGAGGTAATTTTGTGAGGGCATTGATGCAGGGCTATGTGCCTTCCGAGGAATATTTGGGCAAGTCGGATGGTAAACCGAATATTATAGATTTTTATTTGGAAAGAGATAAGATTACTGCAGGTTTTGGGGATGACTTGGCGAAATTACTACAGTTAAGTACCATTTATTTTGATTTTGACAAGTACAACATCCGTAAAGATTCTGAAATTGAAGTTCAGAAAGTCATTGCGGCCATGGAAAAATACCCAAGTTTAAAAATAAAAGTAAATTCCCATACGGATAGCCAAGGTAAGGATTCATATAATCTTTGGTTATCACAAAAAAGAGCTGAGTCAACGGTAGCTTACATGATATCCAAAGGCATTGCTGAATATAGATTAAAGGGTGAAGGATTTGGGGAAACCAAATTGGTGAACCAATGTAGAAATGGGGTTCGATGTTCAGGGAAAGAACATGAGAAAAACCGTAGGTCGGAGTTTATCATCTTGGAATAAAAAAATATTCACTAAAAATGGAAAGGGCACCTTTATCAAGGTAGCCCTTTTTTATTGTTTTTTTTACCCCTTTGTCTTTGTAAAAAATACCATATTCTGATTGGGCCGTACATAAAAAGGTGTTTTTATAGCAATGTAAGTGGTGTCTACTGCCAATCATGAATAGCTCTGATGTTGTACTGCTTTGGTAGATATGGATTATAAGGTCAAATGGAGCTTTTGATTTCAGTGATATGGGCCAACTGCAATATTGACTATCGATAAGGCCTTGGTAATGATTTGGTGTTAAACAATATTGGAATCACTCAACTTTTTGTGATTTTGATAGCGATGAAACCCGGTATTGGACTTTCTTCAGCCAGGAATTCAGCTTTGGTCGTTAATCCTTTCTCCAGATATCATTATGCCTGTAATGATAAAGTTGACGGTTATGAATTCGAATAATGGTATAACCTGATATTTGTGCAGTCACAGGATTCCCGGAAACCACAGGTCCGACTACTTCTGATATTGGATAACAGTATAAGGTTGTTATGTTAAATTAGACTTATGTATGAAGTGATTATGGATTACTATCGTATAAAGGAAAATCAAGATCCAATTATGTAAAAAACAATAAAGAATAGGAAACGGCTTACACCTGTAAATCTTGGAAACCATTGCTATAATTAGGCTCATCGATGAATGAAATCCCACTATTGAAACCTCACCTTTACAGTGCTATACAATATAAAAATCGACTTACACAACAAATATTTTCCCAAGGTAGTGATAGGACTAATTTTGTTTATTAGATGTATTATACTGATTTAATCCGAAATGGGAATAGAGTCAATAGAAACAAATATTAACAATGAATAACTTAATAATTAAAGGGGTCTTGGCTGTGATAAATAGAAAAGACCGGAAGGGACAACCCTTTTGGCCGTATGCTTTTTCCCTAAAGAGTGAATATTTTATTTGTGGTTATTCCAATAACTAGCTTTTTAAAGAACGGTTGTTCATGTAAAGGCAAGAACTAACTAAAAGATGTTGAAAAACCAAACCATTATAAGTAAAGAAGTTGTCATGAGTAGAAAAATTTTAATTCTGATTTTCCTAATGTTTTCAGGATTCGCATTTTCGCAGATTACGGTAGATCTAGAGAACCAATGTAATTGTCATGTTCTTAGCGGTCCTGATGTTACTGCACAAGGAATGGTAACACCAACTGGGGCGGATATCGGTGATATTTATGTGAATACCAATACAGGTACCATCTATTTTTGGGATGGGGACTCATGGGAGTTCACTTCTAATGATACAAACACGACCAATACTGTTTTTAGTGTAGATACTGTAAATGGCGACTTGGTGATGACCGATAGTGACGGAAACGATGTAAGGGTTTCCTTAGCGGATATAGCTGCAGAAACAGATACCAATACAACCAATGCGTCTTTGTCCGAAGATGGTGTTAACCTTATATTAACGGACAGTGATATGAATACGGTAACCATTCCATTAGCTGATATTGCAACTTCTGTCAACACAAATACGACCAATGTTACTTTCACTGTTAATACTACAAGTGGGAATTTGGATATAATTGACTCGGACACGAATGTAGTATCTGTTCCTTTGTCAGATATCGCAGCAGAGGTTAATACCGATGACCAGACGCTGACCCTTACGGGCAACACCCTGGAGATAGCCGACGGGAACAGTGTTGACCTAAGTGCGTTGGACGATCCGGGTACTGACGACCAGACGTTGAGCCTTTCCGGCACGGACCTGGCCATCGAGGGCGGCAACACCATCGACATAAGTTCAATCGACACGGACACCGATGACCAG
>PDWI01000785.1_pt1 | contig 51579 bp, 38 predicted proteins | sample 1430891 | NCBI WGS metagenome assembly PDWI01 (sample SAMN01162508, study PRJNA174530) | Oral metagenome, whole genome shotgun sequencing project. | biome: Marine environment; feature: Marine mammal; material: Swab sample of the gingival sulcus; isolation source: swab sample of gingival sulcus... | reverse complement strand
CTTTATTATTTTCTTCCTTATGTAATAAATGATGTTGAACCTACAGGTACTGATGTTATATCAAGTATCAGCCAAACCAATTTGTGGAAAAATTGGTCAGAAGAAACAGGAGAAACTGTATTGTGGAATCCGAATATATTTGCAGGAGAACCTATTTACAATAGAATAACTCCAAAAATTATTCATATTGATACATTGCTTTCATATTTAAATCGTATATTTTATTGGGTGTTTTGGTATATGTTTGCCGGTGGTTTGGGAATGTTCTTTCTATTAAAATATAAAAAAACGCCATGGTATTTAGCTGTAATTGTAACAATAGTTTTTGTTATGCTTCCAGATTGGCAAGCCCAAATTGGTGAAGGACATACATCCAAACTTAGAGCGTTAATGATTATTCCTTGGTTAATTTTATCATTTACATATTTTTTTGATAAAAAAACTTGGTTTAGTACAGGATTATTTGCTCTTTCATTTTCTTGGTTAGTAAGAACTCATCACTTTCAAATAATATTCTATGGAATTCTAATTCTTTTCTTCCTCTTTATTTATCCTACTATTATGTTATTTGTAAAAAAAGAATTTAAGGAAGCAGGAAATCTTGTATTAAAATTTATAGTTGCACTATTACTTACTTTTATGACAACTGCTCAACCACTGTTTACAACAAATGAATATGCAAAATATTCTATTCGTGGTGGTAACCCTGTACAAATAGGAGCAGATGCTCAAAGTGCACAAAAATCAAGTGGTGTTGATTTTAATTACGCTACAAAATGGTCTTTCTCTCCAAATGAATTATTGGACTTTTTTATTCCGCATTTTTCCGGAGGTATTTCAGCAGAAATTTATAACGGTAAAGATTTTCCTCAAGTTAAGGGCAGACAAATTCCGGGTTATTGGGGCGAAAAACCATTCAGTGGTAACTATGCAAATATGGGAATGATTTTATTCCTATTTGCAATTATTGGAGTTATCTATAATAGAAAAGATAAATTTGTAATTGGATTAGCTGTATTTTCTGTTTTCTCAATTTTACTTTCATTCGGAAGACACTTCCCCGAACTTTATAAATTATTTTTCTATTATGTTCCTTATTTTGCAAAGTTCAGAGCCCCGGCAATGACACTTAACGCAACCTTTATTACTATACTAATTTTATCCGGTTACGGATTAAAAGCATTTATAAATGCTACAAGTAAGAATGATACAAAAATTATTTTATCCGTATTTGCTTTTGGTTTGGCTCTTATTGGATTAGTTTTCTTAATGTATAATTCATTTGCTTTTGCTACCCCAAACGAAGCCTCAAGATATGATGGAAATACACTTAATCTTTTTAAGGGTATTCGAAAAGAAATGTTGCTTGTTGATCTAAAACGTCTTTTAATTATAATGCTTATTACAAGTGGCTTTATTGCAGCATATTTATTCAAAAAAATAAAAAAAGAAGTAATTATTGTTATACTTCTTATTCTTTCCGCCTTCGAAATTTTCTATGTTTCAAATAGAGCTCATTCTATTATTCAGTTAAGCAACAAAGAACAACTAGAAAAAAATGTTTATAAAGCAACTCCAATAACAAAAGTACTTTCGCAAGATAACGAAAATATGAGAGCAATTGTTGTTGGTAATCAGGATTTTACAAGTAATCATTATGCGTACTTTTATCCGCTAATTAGTGGATATAGTGCAATTAAACTACAAATTATTCAAGATGTTATTGCACACAATTTATTCAAAGGAAATTCACCAAGCAGAATTAATTGGAATATTGTAAATATGTTGAATGGTAAATATGTAATTGCCCCTGCTCAACTTACAGATCCGTTTTTAACTTATGTTACTCAAGACAAAAACAAGAAACATTTACTTTATAAAAATAATAATGCACTTCCTAAAGCTTGGTTTGTAAAAAATGTTAAAAATATGAATTCTCCTGAAGATGTTGTTTTATTTATGAATACCAATGAATTCAAACCTGATTCTGTTGCATTACTTGTTAACTCTAAAATAACCGAAAAATATTCAGCTAACGGAAAGATTGATTTAATAAAACACAATCCAAATTATTTAGAATTTGATATTAAGGCAAATGGGAATCAATTTCTTGTTGTTTCAGAAATCTATTATCCCGAAGGGTGGATAGCAAAACTAGATGATAAGGAAATTGAAATTCATCAAGTAAACCATTTATTACGTGGCGTAAATATAAAAGAAGGAAATCACAAATTAACATTTGAATTTAAGCCAGCTACATATTATTCCAGCTTAACATTTTTATGGGTTGGAAATATTATAATTCTCGGATTAATTTTTATTCCCTTTGTACTTAATTTTAAGAAAAAAAAGTAATCTAAAATTATGACTCTATTACTATTTTATGTTTTTATATCTATCTTTTTTTCATTTTTATGTTCAATTTTGGAAGCTGTACTTTTAAGTGTAACTCCAACATTCATAAAAATAAAAACTAAAGAAGGTAAGCCCTACGCAAAAACTTTAGAAAAACTTAAAGAGGATGTTGATAAACCATTAATTGCAATTTTAACTCTTAATACAATTGCTCATACTGTTGGAGCAATTATGGTTGGAGTGCAATCTGAACATGCATTTGGTTCAGGAAATAATATGGTGGGAATTGTTTCCGCAATTATGACATTTTTAATTCTTGTTGTTTCTGAAATTATTCCCAAAACAATTGGAGCAACTTACTGGAAACAACTTGCTAATCCTACTTCCAAAATATTGCTGGTTTTAATTTTTCCGATAAAATGGACAGGCTTATTGTGGCTTATGCAAATGACTACAAAGTTAATCGGAAAAAATTCACATGAAAGTGTTTTAAGTAGAGAAGACTTTTCCGCAATGGCAGAGATTGCAACCGAGAAAGGTGTTTTTGAAGAATCTGAATCTAAAGTAATCAGCAATTTACTTAACTTCAAAGATATTCTTACAGAAGATATAATGACTCCGCGAAGTGTAATAAAATCTGTCAACGAAAATCAAACTGTGGAAGAATATTTTAATCACTATAAAGATTTAGGCTTCTCAAGAATTCCTGTTTATTCTGATTCTTATGAAAATATAAGCGGTTATATCCTTCAGGATGAAGTGCTTAAGAGTTTAGCAGAAAATAAAAAACAAACATCTTTAGTAGAATTGAAAAGAAAAATTATTGCTGTTAATAAAGATGTTCCAATTCCTAAACTTTTTGAAAGGTTTATTGAACTAAAAGAACACATTGCATTGATTGTTGATAAGTATGGCTCTATAATTGGTCTTGTAACAATGGAAGATGTAATTGAAACTTTACTCGGCTTAGAAATATTAGATGAACAAGATACTCATACCGATATGCAACAAATTGCAAGACAAAAATGGGAACAACGAGCAAAAAAATATGGTTTAATTTCTGACGATGAATAAACTGAAAATCGGTGTAATTGTAGATAATGAATTTGTTAATGATGTTCGAGTTGTAAACGAAGTTAATACTTTAGTTGAAACTGGATACAAAGTATTTGTTCTTTGTTTTAATCACGGAAATTATAATAGCGAAGAATATTTTAACAAAGCAAAAGTTGTTAGAATTTCCATCTCCAAAAATCTTAAAAATAAACTAAAGTTTATAAACAATACAGTTTTTGATATTTACTCTATATTATGGAGTATAAAAATTAAACAGTTTGCTATTAAGAATAAATTAGATGTTTTACATACTCACGATTTATTTATGGCAAGATCTGTTATTCTTGCAAACAAAACCTTAAAATTAAAAACGGTTTTGGATCTGCATGAAAATTATCCCGCAACGCTTGCATCATACTCTTGGACAAAAACTTTTTTAGGTAAATTATTTGTAAGTCCTAAAAGATGGGAGAAGCTGGAAACAAAATTTTTACCCAAATTTACTTCCATTATTTTATTGAGCAAACAATTTAGAGAAAAGCTCTCAGGTAGATATCCAGAACTAATTGAAAAATTTTATATATACCCAAACTATCCTAACGTAGAACAATTATCTAAATATGAAGTTGATAAAAATATTATCAACAAGAAGAATGATTTTATAATATTTTATTTTGGGGGAATTGCTGTTAGAAGAGGAATATTTACATTATTAGACGCACTAAAAATTCTTGTAAAAAAGAATAATAGTTATAAAGTTTTATTAATTGGTCCTGTTGACAAAACTGATAAAACAAAATTAAAGACATATATTAATAGTCCTGATATAAAAAATAATATAATTCATTATGCTTGGAAGGATATTAAATATCTACCATCATATATAAACATTAGCGATGTTTGTGTTTCTCCATTAATAAAAAATGATCAACACGAATCGGGTATTGCCAATAAGGTTTTCCAATATATGCTTTTTAAAAAACCATTAATTGTTAGCAACTGTAAACCTCAGCAGGAAGTTGTTGAAGAAGAAAAATGTGGATTAGTTTTTAATTCAGAAAATAAAAATGATTTAGTTAAAAAAATTGAACATCTCTATAATAACCCAGATTTAAGTAAAGAAATGGGTGAAAACGGAAGAAAAGCAGTATTAGAAAAGTATAATTTAAAAATTTCTAAACAGAATTTGATTGAGATGTATAAAGAAATAAAAACAATTTAAAGATATGAACCAAATTTACTTTGATATTTATAAAAAACTTGATAATTGGATAATTCATAACGATTATAAGAGTTATGATTTATGTGATGTAAAAAGTACAAATATTTTTCTTAAAGCAAGTGCACTACATAATTCCAAATATAAATTTGGTAAATATGTAGCTTTTCCATTCAATTATTTGATTAATAATCATGGACATTTACTACGTAAAATTTTAAAAGTTGAAAAAAATATTTTCCCTCAAGCACAAGCTTGGATTGCCAACTCTTATATAAATATTTATAAAAAGAATAAAGATGAAAATTATCTTAAAAAAGCAGAAGTAATTATGAATTGGCTTCTTGCTAATAGATCAAAAAGCTTTGATAATTATTGTTGGGGACAACCTTACGATTGGTATTCAAGAAAAATAATTAAAAAGTTTACTCCAAGAGCCACTGTTAGCTCTCAGGTAGCTGAAGTTTTTCTTGATATGTACGAAGTTACAAATGATGAAAAATATTTAGACATTGCAAAAAGTGTGTGCGAATTTTATATAAATAACTTGAATTGGAATGAAGATAAAGATGGTGATATTTGCTTTAGTTATACAACTGCTGATAATTATCATATTCACAATGCAAGTATGTTGGCAACGTCTGTTTTATTTAGAACGTGGAAACACACTCAAATTACAAAATTCAAAGAGTTTGGAAGTAAAGCTTTAAACTTTACAATTAAATATCAGAATAAAGATGGCTCATGGTTTTATTGGGCACCACCTGATAAAATAATAGGAAAAATTGATCATTACCACACAGGCTTTGTTCTAGAATCTCTTTTTACAATTTTAAATATTATTGATGATAGTAGAATTAATGATAGTTTCCTAAAAGGATTGGAATATTACAATAAGAATCTATTCACAAAAAATAATTTGCCAAAGTATTCTAATAAATCTTTATATCCAATTGATATTCAATCTTTGGCTCAGGCAATTATTACCAACAGCATTATTTCAAAAGATAATATACAATATTCTAAAAAAGCAAAAACAATTTTAGAATGGACATTGGAAAATATGTACGCTCCAGAAGGATATTTTTATTATAGAATTTATAAAAACGGAAAACTCGACAAAATCCCTTATATTAGATGGGCAGAATCTTGGATGCTTAGAGCAATCAGTTTATTTATTTAAAGGAGAATAATTTACTTGAACAATTTGTTAAAAACCTTGGATAATTTTTATTATCGTGTAAAATTGCTATTTCAGATTGATAATCTTGAAATTGAAGAGACAGGAAATGATGAACAAGGTATATATGTTAAGTTAAAAAACGGAAAATATTTTTACGGAACTCCAACAAGACAAAAGCAACAAAAATACTATTATTTTCTTCCCAAAAGGCTAAAAGAAAAAATTCAGTTTTCCAGTTTCCAAACTGTTTATGATATTATTATAAGATATATTGAAAGAGGATTAAGGCTTGGCGGACCTAAAAAGGAAATGTATTACACAATTAAAAAAGGTGATGTTATTGCCGAAATGGGTGCGTTTATGGGTTATTATACAATGTACCTTTCAGAAAAAGTTGGAACTTCGGGAAAAATAGTTGCTATTGAACCTATACCGGATAATATTGAATTTCTAGAAAAAAATATCAAAAAAAATAATTTAAAAAATGTTACTATTATACCCAAAGGTGTTTGGAAAGAAAAAAGTAAATCTACATTTTTTAAAAAACAAGATGATCATCAATCAGCCAGCTTAGTTCTGAATACCGAAAATAAAAATAAATTTGTAGTTGATGTAGATAGTTTAGACAATATTTTATTTAATGCTAATGTTAATCATGTAGATTTTATGATCATTCAACTTAATGGTGTTGAATATGAAGCGTTGGAGGGTTTAACTAAGATAAAACCGAAAAATATTTCCATAGCTGCTCGTTACAATAATGATAATGTAAAAACATCAGAGAAAATTAAAGTTTTATTGGAACAAAGAAATTATGATGTTAAGATAGTTGAGAAAGATTATGTTTTTGCAAGTTTAAAAAATTAGATTTAACTATGACTAAAAGAAATATTTGTATAATAGGAAATAGTGTAGCTCTAAGAGTAAGACCAATTGAAAAATATCCTAATAATTTAAATTATAGTCAGATTCTACAAAAAAAATTTTCTGTTTCTAATTTAGCTTTAGGTGCCCAAACCGTAAAAGAATTATATAAAGATCTCGATATATATATAAGAGAATTTCCAGATTTGTATATTATTAATATAGGTGTGGTTGATTCTTCAACGCGTGAAGTACCTTTATGGTTTTACAGACTTGCTACAAAAAAAAGTTTAAATCCTTTTTATGTTTTCTTAGAATTGTTTTACAGAAATATAATTGCAAAAATTAGAAATCCCCTTGTGAAATTAAGAGGAAAATCTTCGTGGATTTCTAAAAAAAAATTTGAAAAATATTTTGAACTAATTGTATCTAATTTGTTGAAAGAAACAAACGCAAAATTAATTATATTAAGTATTAACGAAGCAAATAATAGAATAGAATCTCAATTACCTGGATCAAAAAATAATCATAAGATTTACAACGATATAATTAAAAATATAACGAATAAGTATTCACAAACATTTATTGATACAAATAAAATAATATCTTCAACAGATTATCCTGATGGAGTTCATTTTTCAAGTAGTGGTCATAAAAAAATTGTTGAAGAAATTAATTCAGTAATTTCAAAGATTGATAATTGATAATTTATCAAACCTTTTCTTTAATTGTATTCTTTATTAAATAATACATAACAATCATGTATATTAAATAAAATAAACCTGCAGAAACTGATAGTGCTATCATCATTCCAACTACTGAATTTTTAAAAATATACATTGCAATAAATCGAATAATTAACGAAATAATAATTAATAAAAAACCAACCTCTTGTTTATCAATAATCACAAATGTAGTACCAACCGTAGAATTTATTAATTGAAAGAAAAACCAAAAAGTTAAAATCTGCATATAAAGACCACTTTCACGCCATTCTTCTCCGAGAATTAAAGCAACTAATTCAGGACCAATTATAATAATAACAAGTAGAGGAATAGCAACTATTACAGCCATTCTTGAAACAGTTTTTTTAAACAATTTTAACAACTCTTTACTCCCTTGGTGATATGCTTCTGATGCAGACTGAAAATATACTTGAGATAAAGATTGACCAAACATTGTTATTGGACGTTTTGCCAAGCGATTTGCTGCCATATAAAATCCAACTACTTCGGGACCAAAGAAATAGGTAAACATAAAAACGGGTAATTCGTTGGAAAAATTATTGAGAAAAGTCATTGGTGTATTTATAAGTGGAAATTTTTTATATCTTCGTAGAACTGATAATAATCTCTTTTTTGAATATCCTGAAAGAAGATAACTATTTTTCTTTATAAGAATAATTACATTTAACAATATTCCTGCAATCATACTTAAGAATAGTCCTAAAAAATTTGCTCCTAATATTCCGGCAGTTAAAGATGAAATTTGTGTAAAACCGGCTTGAGTAATTTTAGTTTGTGAAAGAAAAATATATTCTTTTGCTCTAATTGGTATATATTGAACTAACTGAAATAGCCCATTAACAAAAATTCCAAGAGAAATAAAAATAACATATGGAACTAGTTCACTAGCATTAAGAAAAGTCAATACCAGCTCTCCGAATAAAAAGAGTATTATTGAAAATAGCGTAGTAGTAAATAATAATGTTAATAATGCTAGCCTAAATACATTATTCGAAATAACATTATATTTTGGAATTACAACAGCCATCTCAAGTTTAAAAGAACCTATAACACTAAATGTTAACACTGTTGAAAGAGCTAATTGAAATAATCCGAAATCATCAGGAGAGTAAAACCTGGCTAAAATTGGAAGAGCCAGAAATGTAATAAGATTTGATATTGCAGTTCCACTAAAATGTTTTAATACATTTCTTGCAAACTCAGTTTTAAAGAGACTTTTCATTTTTATGTAAGCCTATAACCGTAATTTTCAGCAAGTGTGCAATTATTCTTCAAGAATTCTTTATCCGCTTTATTCCAATCTTCATATTTAAGAGTTTGAAGATTCTTTTGGGCATTTACTTTCTTCAAAAGAACCGATTTGATATTTCCTTCATTAGGATATTCACATCCAATAAATTCATAAATTGAATTTATTGTTTCAATTTTTCCAAATAAATTTTCCGCTTTAATTGTAATTACTCTAGAAGGATTATTAAGATTTAATTTAAAATCTTCAATAAATAAATTTGTTTCATTCCACAGCCAACTTATTTTTTGAATATCATTTAATTTACCAAATTCTAACTTATTGTCCTTAGGAACAATTCTTCCCAAATCATGATTGCTTAATTCTTTATACCAATTTCTATTTAAACCGCTTACAACAAAATTACTCGGATTTCTTATAAGGTGAATAAATTTAGATTTTGGAAAAAGTTCTGCTAACGCGAAAGCAAAAAAAGTAATTTTGTTATTAGTTTCAACAAAAACTTTATTTCTTAAATAACTATTTAAAATTAATTCAATTCTAGCCGACTCAACTATCTGTTGTAATATTTCATGTTTATATATATAATTTTCATATGCAAATTTTGAAGCTAAAATAAGCTCAGGATGAGGTGAATGATAAACTTCTGTTTGCTCACTTAACTCTAAAACTTTTGTTAAATATTCTGTTCCACATCTTCCCGTTGAAAGAACAAATACAGGTTTATATGTATTCTTAATACTATTAATCAGCTCATTATTATATATAATGTTTTTTCTTTTTTGATATTTATAATTTGCTTTCGCTTTAAAAAAGAAATTTTGATTTATTTTAATCCATTCTTTCAAACGATATTTAATATCATTTAATAACATTTTATCAAATATTCTCTAAAAATTTTTTCGGTAAAATTGATTTTGGATTTTTCATATTAATTTTTTCTAAAACCTTAATATAAAAATCTTTTAAGTCTTCTCCGCTTTCCAATTGAAATTGACTATTATGCCAAAGCAAAGTAAACAACCCCCCAAACTCTTCGGTTATATTTAATATTTCATCAATATGTTTTAATGCAGATTCTTTATCAAAATTTTGATATTCAAATAAAGTAACATCCATTACAGTTAGAGGGAACTCCCAAATATCCATCATTCTATCTTGTTCAATATCATAAGGCTTAAAAGGAAGACAATATGAATTCCTCCAACCAATATGATCATTGAACGCCCATGATGAATCATATTGCATTCCGATCTCTTCCAAGTTTCTTAATGTTTCTGGGTATTTAAATCGTAACCAATGTTGTCTATTTCCTTTGGGATTTACTTTTATTAATCCCTTTAAAGAATTAAAATCTTTTTTAAGAACAGTAATACTATCCAAAGAATGATAAGTTCCGTGTAATTCTATTTCGTCTTTACAGTCATTTAAATATTGAACTAACTTTTTAATTCGTTCTTCTTTAAAAGAAAAATGGGCATCAATATTTTTATCCCCTTGCGGAAGAAAAAACCAAACAGAATTAAAACCAAATTTTTCTTCATAAGATTTCATCCACTTAAAATTCCAATATGGATTTTCCTTTGTTAAATATCCCGTAATACTCTTTGCCAATCTATCAAAATCATCTTTTTTATTTCCTTTTGAAGGAGATAAACCTAATAACTGTTTAATTCTATATTTTATTAGTTTAAATGTATATTTATCTATTCTATCTACATCGTGAGTTAATAAAAATCCAAAATTATTACTGCCCCAAATTTTTCTTTTATTAAAAGCTATTCCATTAATTTTACAGAACTCCTCAATACCCTTAGAAATAATTTTAAAATAAAAATCAACAAGTGGAAATGTTGGAATACTTAATTTCTTCTGAATACTTGCCTTGTAAGTGAAACGCTCATACTGATCTGCATTATATTTCTGAGTTTCCTGATATCCGGATAAAAGATAAAATGCCGATTTCAATATATCATCAGAAAAAATAAGATTATTATTATTATCATAGAAATAGAACTCTTTAGTTGAAGAAAGTGGGAACAGAATAGGTTTATGATCTATATATTTAATTTCTCCAATCTCTTTATCAGATAAAGGAAAAACTATTTGAGTATTTAAATCGCTTGTTTTTTCTTCAATTGCAATCCTATTTCTAATTTCATTTGAAAAATCAAAATGATGATTCAAATGAAAAAAAATATACTCAATTTGTGAATTATTTAGTTTGGATTGCATTAATAGTTCTGAATAAAATATTATTTATTTTTGATATCAAAAATACAAATTATTTATAATCCGGACATTTAAATATGCTTTTCTTATAAATCTCTCACATCTGTTCAAAACGATTAAAAAATTGTTCTCCTTCAGTAAATTTAAGCTACTAAAGTGAAACTTATTTTTGAGTAGAAACAAATTTAAATCGGAGTTATTATGAACATTACACTTTTTAGTCAAATATTACAACAACTAAGTAGGAAAGATTTTATTCATCAGTAAAAATTTATCAAACAGATAAACATAATAAAGGCATAAATAGCTGTACTCATTTAGTGAGTATGATATATTCCTTCACTTAGCCAAAGCAAACTTATATAACTTAATTTTAGATTTAATAACAATTTAATTGTGATTAAATTTTAATAAAAGTGGTATTTTTAAATATTACAAATCTAGATGATTACAATTAGGGAGAATTGATATGGCTATTGAAACTATCAATCCGGCAACAGAAGAATTAGTTAAATCCTTTACATCAATTAGTAATGAAGAAGTACAAAAAATTATTAGTTCAGTCCATAATGATTTTCTTAATTGGAAGACGACATCATTTGAACATAGAAAAGAATTAATGCTAAGTGCAGCTTCAATTTTGAGAAAAGAGAAAGAACATTATGCAGAAATATTAACCCTTGAAATGGGCAAACCAATTTTACAATCAATTGCTGAAGTTGAAAAATGTGCATGGGTTTGTGAATATTATGCAGAAAGTGCGGAAGAATTTTTAACTAAAGAAACTATTGAAACAGATGGAGCAGAAAGCTATGTACAATTTGATCCAATTGGGATAGTACTTGCTGTTATGCCTTGGAATTTTCCGTTTTGGCAAGTGTTTAGATTTGCAGCTCCTGCTTTAATGGCAGGGAATGCGGGTTTATTAAAACATGCTTCAAATGTTCCAATTAGTGCTTTAGCTATTGAAGAAATATTTCAGAAAGCAGGTTTTCCAAAAAATATTTTTAGAACATTAATTATAAGTTCCGAACAAGTTGATAATGTAATAGAAAGCGAATTTGTTAAAGCTACAACTTTAACAGGAAGTGAATATGCCGGAAGTATGGTTGCTTCTAAAAGTGGGAAAATGTTAAAAAAGAGCGTAATGGAACTAGGTGGAAGTGATCCGTTTATAATTTTAAAAGATGCTGATCTTGAATTAGCAACTTCCACAGCAATTACAGCACGATTGTTGAATAATGGTCAAAGTTGTATTGCTGCAAAAAGATTTATTGTTGAAGAAGATATTGCTGATAATTTTGAAAGATTGTTTGTTGAAAAAATGCAAAAAGTAAAGGTTGGTAACCCTATGGATAAGGAAACGGAACTTGGACCAATGGCAAGAGAAGATTTACTTTTAGAACTTAGTGAACAAGTGACAAAATCTATTGAGAAAGGTGCCAAACTTTTAATTGGTGGAAAGAGAATAGATAGGAAAGGTTATTACTATCCAGCTACAATTATATCGGATGTAAAAAAAGGAATGTTAGCTTACAGTCAAGAACTATTTGGGCCTGTAGCAACAATTATAAAAGTTAAAGATGAAGGAGAAGCAATTAAAGTTGCAAATGATACACCATATGGATTGGGAGCTTCAATTTGGACAAGCGATATTGAAAAAGCAAAGTTATTAACAAAAAAAATTGAATCGGGTTCTGTTTTTATAAATGGAATGGTAAAATCTGATCCACGCTTACCTTTTGGGGGTGTTAAACTTTCAGGGTTTGGTAGAGAACTTTCTCATTATGGCATAAAAGAGTTTGTAAATGTTAAAACAGTTTGGGTTAGATAGCTCAAATAAACCATCTCTTCAATATATTGGTTGTGGTTTATTATTTTTTTCTATCACACTATTTAAAACTATATTTTAAAATATGAAACTTGGTTTAGTCAGACATTTCAAAGTAATAGTTAACGAAAAAGCATTTCTAAATTCAGATGAATTTGCTGATGCAATGAAAAGATATGATATTGCAAATGTACAAAACAATGGTTTGCAAATAAATTCAGATGATTGGGATATTTGTTATTGCAGTTCTCTACCAAGAGCTTTAACTACTGCAGAAACAATTTATAACAAGAAAATTGTAAAAACCGATTTAGCTGTAGAAGTTCCTATTTCTCCTGTATTTAAGACAAAGCTTAAATTTCCAATTTTATTTTGGCATATTATAGCAAGGATTGCTTGGTTTTTTAATCACAAGTCTCAACGCGAAGGAATTAATGAAACAAGAAAGCGAGTGGCAAAGTTCTACAACCTAATTAAAAATTCAGGTTACAAAAGAATTCTGATTGTAGCACATGGATATTTTTTGCATAACTTTATTCAAGAAATGAAGAAAAAAGGTTTTGCCGGTGAGGTTGAAGTAAATGTTAAAAATGCAAAACTTTATACACTTGAAGATTAACTAAGCTATTGATTCAATTACAAATGATTTTCCTCTAAACTCAAATGTATCATTTATTTTTTTATTAAAAAGTATTTGTCCCATTGGTGAAGAAAAAGAAATTGCCATATAATCAGAATTATAGAGACTTAATTTTCCGGCACTAATTGAAATAAAGAAATTACCTTGATTTGTAATTACCAAACTTCCACTTTGTACTTTTTCATATAGTTTTGTTACATCAATTTGAAAGAGAGCTTTTTTTAAATTCAAGCCCTCATTCAATTGTTTGGAATATTTCTCAATTTCCAACTGCATCATCGATCTGCCTGTTTCGTACTTATCACCGGAACTGCTTTTAATTTCCTTGTTGGCAGATTTTTGTGAATTATCAATTGCTTCTTGCGCAATTTTTATTTTTTGTTCAACATAGTTTTCACAAAGATCAAAAAGCTGTTTTTTAATCTCTAAATAGTTTTCCATATTTTAAATAAGTGAAGAAACAATTTCTTCAATTTTGTTTAAAGTTTCATCAATCTTACCTACATTACGTCCACCGGCTGTTGCAAGATGAGGTTTGCCTCCGCCTCCGCCTCCAACATTTTTTGCAATGTTGCCAACAATTTTTCCTGCCATTATTTTTTTAGTTTTAATTAAATCATCAGTAACAATACATACTATTCCTACTTTTCCATCAAGCTCAGAAATTAAAACACCAACTCCACTTTGCACTTTATTTCTTAATTCATCTCCCATAGATTTCAATTCATCCATATTATTTGCATCAACTCTACTTTTGAAAATGTTGATGCCGTTACTTTCAATAGGATTGCTAACAACAGAATCAATTTTACCAAGTTTTTCTTTTAGCTTAAATTCAGAAAGTTCTTTTTCAATTATTTTCTTTTCATCCAAAAGTTGATTGATTCTATCATCAGCATTTCTTAAAATTTCCAACTGCTTTTTAATATATTTTTCAACACCCAAACCGGTTACAGCTTCAATTCTTCTTACTCCACTTGCAATTGAAGATTCGCTAATAATTTTAAATAAACCAATTTGTGAACTATTTTGAACATGAGTTCCACCGCAAAATTCAATAGAAAAATCATCAAACTGAACAACATTTACTTTATCGCCATATTTATCGGCAAAAAACATAAGCGCACCCATTTTCTTTGCTTCATCAAATGGAATACCTAAATGATGTTGGAGCTCAATATTTTCATGAAGTTTATGGTTTACCAAGGATTCAATGTCATGAATTTCTTCAGCGGTAACTTTTTGAAAATGTGCAAAATCAAAACGTAATCTATCGGGACCAACATAAGAACCGGCTTGTTTTACATGAGTTCCTAAAATTTTTCGTAATGCAGAATGTAAAAAATGAGTTGCTGAATGATTACGCATAATTTCCCATCGGCGTTTGGTATCAACCTTTGCAATTACTTTACTTCCAACATTTTCAGTAATACTTCCTTCAAATTCATGTGCAAATACATTATTGTGTTTTATTGTATTTATAATTTTAACTGAATTATCACCAATATTTAAAATTCCCGTATCACCAATTTGTCCACCGGATTCAGCATAAAAAGGAGTTTTATCAAGAATTAAAAAGTTATCTGTAACTCTAAGAATTTTAGAATTAGACTCAAGACTATTATAACCTTCAAAAATAGAATCATCTAAATCTGAATGATCAGATAAAGTTTCAACTAAATTAGCTGATGATAATTTATCTTTTGTTGTTTTTCTGGCACTTTCTTTTTTGTTGTTCATTAACTTATTAAAATTGGCTTCATCTATTTTAAGTCCTTTTTCTTGAGCCATTACATTTGTTAAGTCAACCGGAAATCCGAAAGTATCGTAAAGTTTAAATACATCTTCTCCGGAAATAATTTTTTCTTTATTATCAATAACATGTTTTGAAATTTCTTCAAATAAATCTATTCCACGATCGAGAGTAGCGTTAAAACTTTCTTCTTCTGCTTTAATAATTTTTTCTATGTTAGTTTGATTTTCTTTTATTTCCGGAAAAACATCACTCATTGTTTTAACAAGAATATCAACCAATTTGTATTGGAAAGGTTCGGTTAAATTTAAGTTCCTTCCATACCGCGAAGCTCTTCTTAAAATTCTACGTAATACATAACTTCTTCCTTCGTTGCCGGGAACTGCACCATCAGCAATTGCAAAAGTTAAAGTTCTTACATGATCTGCAATTACACGCATTGCAATTTGATCTTCTTCTTTTTCATAAGGCACATTAGAAAGAGAAGATATTTTTTGAATGAGCGGTTGAAAAATATCAGTATCGTAATTTGATTTTTTATCTTGAAGAACAGCACAAATTCTTTCAAATCCCATTCCTGTATCAACATGTTTTGCAGGAAGATCGTGTAAATTCCCTTCAGCATCTCTATTGTTTTGAATAAAAACTAAATTCCAAATTTCAATACATTCTTCAACACCGGCATTTACATATTTGGGATTATCATAATCATCACCAACATTTATATGAATTTCTGAACATGGACCGCAGGGACCGGTTTCACCCATTTCCCAAAAGTTATCTTTTGCACCAAATTTTAAAACATGTTCATGATTTATATCGGTTTTAGATTTCCACAATTCTAAAGCTTCATCATCAGTTTCGTAAACAGTTGCCCATAATCTTTCTTTAGGAAGTTTCCATACCTCTGTTAACAATTCCCATGCCCAAACAATAGCTTCTTCTTTATAATAATCTCCAAAAGACCAATTCCCAAGCATTTCAAAAAATGTATGATGATAAGTATCATGTCCTACTTCTTCCAAATCGTTATGTTTACCACTTACGCGAATACACTTTTGTGTATCAGCTGCACGAATATAATCTCTTTTACCATGTCCTAAAAAAACATCTTTAAATTGGTTCATTCCCGCATTAATGAAAAGTAAAGTAGGATCATCAAATGGAACTACCGGTGCACTTGTTATAATTTTATGATCTTTTGATTTAAAGAAATCTAAAAACTGCTGTCTTATTTTTTTTGATGTCATGTGTAATATCTTTATTTGTTTAAATATTTGTTAATTTTATTTTTATAGGTAAAAAGACTTATTAATATATTAGATAAATATCTTATACGCTTTTTATTATTGTATTCTCTTATTCAATTTAAATCTAACTTATTAATATAACAAATAAGCACTTTTATTTGAATCGTTATCTTGTTTTTTGAATCATATTAATAAATTAAAAATTATTGGAGAAAAAATGGGTGAACACAAAGCAGTTGTAAAACAATTACAAGGAACTACCTTATTAGGCAAAGCGGATTCAAATCATTGGGTTACAATGGATGGTCCTGAAAGTTTTGGTGGAAGTAACGGAGCAACTAGGCCAAAAGAATTAATACTTTTATCTTTGGGTGGTTGTACAGCTTCTGATGTAACTGCAATTTTACAGAAGAAAAGAGTTAAAATTGATGATTTCGAAATTCAAATTTCTGCCGAATCAACTGAAACACATCCGAAAGTTTATACTAAAATTCATTTAGAGTTTGTTTTTATTGGTAAAGATATAAAAGAGAAAGATGTAGAACGAGCAATTGAACTTTCGCAAACAACTTATTGTGGTGTTACAGCAATGTTGGAAAAATCAATTGAAATTACACATTCTTTTACTATTAAAGAATCAAAATAACTTATTTTATTATTTCGGAAGTCTTTTTTTAGATTTCCGGAATTAATTTTAGCTATTCATATAATATTCAGCATTAATTTCATCTTATTAAGTAAGTTGAAATTACCGAAAATAAATAATAGAAAAATAGTTGAAGTTGTTTAGTTTATTTTATTTATAATATATTTTTTACTTACCTTTAATAATCTTTTCTCCCCGTCTTTATTTTATTCTAAAAATGATTATTCTATAAAAGAAAAAAATTATATTGTTGGAATGAGAATGAAATATTCATTATCAGATTTTAAAGATAATTTCATAGATAATTGCTCCACATTTTAGCTTTATTTAAATTTGGTTATTTATTAGGAAAATCTCGTAAGAATACTATAGTAGTCGAAATAAAATCTTACAACTATGAAGACAGATTTAAGCATGAATATTATGTAAATATGTTTTATAAATTCCCATATTCTCTTTCAGAAACTTGTTTTATCTCGCCTGAAATCGGTTTGACAGTTTTTAGTAATAATCTTTATTTGTTGCTCTTTACACCTCTCTCGTTGGGACTTGAATTTAATTATGGAAATATTGGTCTTTTTATAAAGAACTCTTTATTTTTTAACATAGCGTTTTAAGGTATTTCAAAGACTTTCCTTTTACAAAATATATATAGGAATGAATTTTGAGATATGAACAAAACACTACTAATGAAACAGATCTTTTTTTATGTTTTTTTTATTACAACTTCATATGGTCATTCTCAAAGAACCCACCAATCTGTAGGATAAAAGACTTAACTAATTTAATGGTATAAAAGTTAATAAATTAAAAGAAAGTACATAAGGAGCAATTTTGAAAACTATTTTAATATCCTTTGTTGTAGTACAATTATTTTTTTCAGTTTTTGTGAAAGCACAAGGTTCTATTCCTTATTCACAACGGAATAGGCTTGAAATAAAGTTAGGTGAAGAATTCCACCGACAAGCATTAATTGGAGGAGTAGGTTATAATATTTCGCTTTCAAAAAAGTTTATTTTTGTTCCGCAATTAGAAGTTGTTGGATCTATAATATTGAGTGGGGTTCTGAAATATCAATTAAAAATTGAAAAAATAATAATTGCTCCCCAAATAGGTTTAGGTGTTATTCCAATGATGCTATTTAATATACCAGTTGGTAATATGGGCTTTCAGTTATCTTACTCACTTAATAAAATGTATGATATCTTTTTAGAGTCGAAGATATATTTTTTTCATGAAAAGGTGAAATCGGTTGGTTCGGAAAATTTTAGAAAAAAAAGTGTTCGTGATTATCCACCGATTACTATAACTATTGGTCTAAAGTTCTAATATTTACCAGTCACTATTCTTAAAAAAAATTATCGGAGAAAAAATGGGTGAACATAAAGCAGTTGTAAAACAATTACAAGGAACTACCTTATTAGGCAAAGCGGATTCAAATCATTGGGTTACAATGAATGATACCAAAAGTTTATACTAAAATTCATTTAGAGTTTGTTTTTATTGGTAAAGATATAAAAGAGAAAGATGTAGAACGAGCGATTGAACTTTCGCAAACAACTTATTGTGGTGTTACAGCAATGTTGGAAAAATCAATTGAAATTACACATTCCTTTACTATTAAAGAATCAAAATAACTTGTTTTTATTATTCCGGAAGTCTTTTTTTAGATTTCCGGAATTGATTTCAGCTATTCATATAATATTCAGCATTAATTTCATCTTATTAAGTAAGTTGAAATTACCGAAAATAAATAATAGAAAAGTAGTTGAAGTTGTTTAGTTCAAATAGAATTAAAGAGCAAGATTTTTATCTAATGCGTATTCCGGAATTAGTTTTCTACCATTAAAACCATCATTAATTCCATGATAGTAAATGATTTTTTCTTCATCCGATTTCCAGCAAAGATAAACTTCTTTCCCATCAATTATAGCCGGGAAATCAACTAAACCAATAGAAAAATTCCAATCTTTGTAAAAACAGCCAATTTCTTCCAATTCTTTTAAAAACCCTTTTATTGAAGCACTTAGTTTTTGAGCTTCTTCATTTTCTTCAATGTTATAAACTATTGAATCGGAAATAGTTTTAAGTTCAAAACTATGATTAAGAATATCTTTAACAATTTTTCTTACTAATGGAAGAGTTCTATTAGCTTCATCAGGAGTAAAATATTTAATATTTCTGTTTGTCATAATTCTTTATATTTATTTGATTAATTATAACTATAAATTATACAATTAGCCAAGAAATAAAGTTTTAACTGATGTGAAAATATCTGTTTTTTTAATCTAATAATTTATATTACCTTTACTATAAAATAATCATTAATTATTGTAACGAGGCAAATATGTCAAAAATATTAACATCTCTTTTTATTACGCTTACTATCTTTTTAGTTTCATGTGCACCAAAAGAACCACAGGATGCCAATAAGGTTTTTGAAGCTTTTAAAAATGAAAAAAATATTGAACAAAAAATTGCAATTTTCGAAGAATTTAAAGAAACCAATCCTGATAATCAGTATTTGGCTTCATTGCTTTCTAGTATTATATATAGCAAAGCAAAGAATAAAGAATATGATAAGGCAGCTGAGTATTTAAATAAACATAAAGATTTAGCTACATCTTCAGCCTATAACACTATTGCTTGGGGAATTTATGAATCAAAAGAAAATTTAGAACTTGGAGCAAAACTTGCAAAGAAAGGTGTAGATTTAGCAAGAGCTGAATTAAAAAATGCTAAAGATACAAAACCGGAAAAAGTTTCAATAGAAGATTGGACTGATTCCAAGACATATTCTTTAGCAATGGTTTTGGATACTTATGGTTCTATAGAAAAAGAACAGGGCAATATAGATAATGCTATTAAGATTTTAGAAGAATCTGTTAGTCTTTCAGTTTCTGAACAACCTGAACTAAATGAAAACTATGTATCTGCAATTATTGCTTCCGGTAATAAAGAAAAAGCAAAAAAACTACTTGAAAAATATATTAGTAATTCAACAGATTCTGAAAATATGAAAGATATGTTAAAAGAAATTTTTGTTGAACAAGGACAAAGTGAAAAGGAATTTGCTTCCTATTTGAAGCCATTTGAAGAAAAAGCAAAGCAAAAACTAATTAGCAAAATTAAGAGTGAAATGAAAAATGAAGCTGCCCCGGATTTTGAATTACTTGATCTTGATGGTAAGAAAGTAAAACTTTCTGATTTTAAAGGTAAAACTATTGTTCTAGATTTTTGGGCAACATGGTGCGGTCCTTGTTTAAATTCATTTCCTGCAATGCAAAAAGCAGTAGAGAAGTTTAAAAATGTAAAATTCCTTTTTGCAAACACATGGGAAAGAGTAGAAAATAAAAAACAAAATGCTATTGATTTTATATCTAAAAATAAATATCCGTTTCATGTTTTATTGGATGAAAATAATGAAGTAGTTGGTAAATATGGTGTAGAAGGAATACCAACAAAATTTATCATTGATAAAAATCAAAATATTAGATTCCAAAGTGTTGGATTTAGTGGTAAAGAAGACGAAATGCTAATGGAATTGGAACTAATTTTTTCAATGATTAAATAAGAAAATTTATTTCTAAAAACATTAATTGTAAAAATTATAATTTATATAAGGAGTAATGATGGCTGTTATAAGACCTTTTAAGGCAGTTAGACCAAAAAAAGAAGTTGTTGATAAAGTTGCAAGTGTTCCTTATGATGTGGTAAATAGAGACGAAGCTGCTGAACTTGTAAAAGATAATCCAATCAATTTTCTAAGAACTACAAGATCTGAAATTGAATTACCAAGTTCTATAAATGCTTACGATAAATTGGTTTACGAAAAAGCTAAAGAAAATTGGGAAAAATTAATAAAAGAAGCACCTCTCATTCAAGATGATGAAGCAAAACTATATGTTTATCACTTAACAATGGGCGAACAAAAACAAGCAGGTATTGCTGCAACTTTTTCTGTTGATGATTATGACAATGATATTATTAAAAAACATGAAAAGACAAGAAAAGTTAAAGAAGATGATAGAACTAATCATATAATTACTACAGAAGCTCAAACCGGTGCAGTGTTTTTAACTTACAAGGGAATTGATGTAGTTAACGCAATAGTTGACAAAACAATGGAAACTGAAGCACTTTATGATTTTACAACTGAAGACGGTATAATTCATAAAGTATGGGAAATGTCAACAGAAGATATTCAAACCGTTGTAAATGAAATTGCTAAATCAGAATATTTATATATTGCTGATGGTCATCATAGAGCTGCAAGTGCTGCTAGAGCAAGAGCAGTTAAAAAAAGTAATAATCAAAACCACACAGGTGAAGAAGAATATAATTATTTTTTAGCAGTTCTATTTCCTGCTGAACAATTGAAAATTCTTCCTTACAATAGAGTAGTTTTTGATCTTAAAGGAATGAGCGAAGATGAATTTACAGAAAAAATAAAAACTAATTTTACAATTGAAGATACAGATTCACCTTCACCTAAAAATGTAAAAGAGATTTGTATGTATATGTCCGGTAAATGGACATTGTTAAAACCAAATGAAAATGTAAAAGAAACTGAAGATGTTGGTGGAAATTTAGATGTAAGTATACTTCAAGATTATGTTTTCCAACCTATTTTGGGTGTTGAAGATATAAGAACGGATAACAATATTGATTTTATTGGTGGAATTAGAGGTACAGAAGAATTAGAAAAATTAGTTGATAGCGGAAAGGCAAAAGTTGCATTCTCAATGCATCCTGTAGCAGTTAGTGATTTAATAAATATTGCTGATGCCGGTGAAATTATGCCTCCAAAATCAACTTGGTTTGAACCTAAATTAAGAGATGGATTAGTTGTTCATACAATTTAAAAATATCTCAATTACTTTTTCTTCGCAATGATAGTTTTTGTCTTTGCGAACTTTTGGAGTATGAAATATTTATTTGAAATTACCAGATTAAATAAGGAAAATAAAAATGGAAAAAAGAGTTTATAATTTTAGTGCTGGACCTTGTACATTGCCGGAAGAAGTAATGTTAGAAGCACAAAAAGACTTTTATTCTTATAAAGGTCAAGGTTTATCTGTAATGGAAATGAGTCATCGGTCAAAAAGTTATGATGATATTATTGTTACTGCTGAAAAAGATTTAAGAAAGTTATTAAATGTTAGTGATGATTACTATGTAATGTTTTTACAAGGTGGTGCAACACTTCAATTTTCTATGATTCCTTTAAATATTATGCCACCAACTAATAAAGCAGATTACATTATTACAGGAGCTTGGTCAAAAAAAGCAGCTAAAGAAGCAAAAAGAGTTGGTGAAGTTAATATTGCTGCAACTTCTGAAGAAGCTAACTTTAATTTTATTCCGAAGCAAGACGCATTAAATTTAAGTTCTGATGCTTCCTATCTACACTTTACATCGAACAATACAATTTTTGGAACTGAATTTAAAACTGAACCTGAAGTTGGTGATGTGCCTCTTGTTTGTGATGCCTCTTCAAATATTCTAAGTAAAGTTATTGATGTTAACAAATATGGATTGATTTATGCCGGAGCTCAAAAGAATATGGGACCTGCCGGTGTTGCTCTTGTAATTGTAAAAAAATCATTATTAGAACGTTCACCTGAATCTCTTCATACATACTTAAACTATAATATACATGCTCCAAAAGGTTCAATGTATAATACTCCGCCAACATATTCAATTTATATTATGGGCTTGGTTTACAAGTGGTTGTTAAATAATGGCGGACTAGAAGCAATGCAAAAAGTAAACGAAGAAAAAGCAAAAATGCTATATGATGCAATAGATAATTCCGATGGATATTACAAAGGTTCTGCTGCTATTGAAGATCGTTCTTTTATGAATGTAACATTTAATCTTCGAAGTGAAGAATTAGAAAAGAAATTTATTGCCGAAGCTGCTGAAAAAGATTTTATAGGCTTAAAAGGTCATCGTTCAGTTGGTGGTGTTCGTGCTTCAATTTATAATGCTTTCCCAACTAAAGGTGTTGCAGATTTAGTACAGCTTATGGAAGATTTTAAGAAAAATAATTAAGCTAAGTATTTTATTTTAAGCGGAACAAAATCTTATTGCAAGTTATAAGATTTTTGTTCCGTATTTTTTTAGTTAATAACCGTCATTTCAAATTCTAACATTTTATATAGAATAAAAAATATTACAATTTGAATTAATATAAATCTTGCGAAATTATAAACCGGAATAACATGAAGAAAACAATTATAGTTATATTTTTTATAGTAAGTCTAATTGCTTGTTCAAAATCAGAACCAAATTTAAAATTATCAAATCCGGAGGCATTTGCATTTGATCTTGGTGATAGTTGGGAAGTAAATGCTTCAATTAAATCTATGGGATTTGCTCAATTAAGTAGCGAAGAATATGTTGAAAAAACAGGAAGAAAAATATTAGATTCAAAAGATGGATACATTATTGTAGAGGACAACGTTAAAACTAAAATTAAGGAAGACTTATATCATTGTCATATTTATTATTCAGTTGATTTAGTTACTAATAGCTTAGACACACTTAAAGCAATATATTCAGAAGAAGTTCACAAAGAATCGGAAGAAGAATTATCAGATATAATGTTGGAAGCACAAATTGAAATTGATTCTACATTTAAAGAAGGTAATTACAAACTATTTTTTAATGTAAAAGATAAAAATTCAAATGCAGCAGATACAATATCTATTACATTTGATTTAACTAAATAATACACTCCACTTATACTATTTTTATTATAGCTCTTGAAAAAGATTAGATTAGTGATATTATGAAGAAAATTGTTATAGCACCTGATAAATTTAAAGGGTCTTTAACAGCTCTTGAAGTTTGTAACGCTGTTGAAAAAGGAATTAAAAATTCATTTCCGAAAACAGAAATTGTAAAACTTCCTCTTGCAGATGGCGGTGAAGGATCGCTTGAAGCTCTTGAAACAACAATAAAATATAAACGAAGATATTTGAAGGTCAGAAATCCCTTATTTTGCTCAATAGAAACTTGGTATGGATTAAAAGATAATACTGCTTATATAGAAATGGCAAAGGCTTCAGGTTTAGAGCTTTTAAAAAATGAAGAAAGAAATCCTAAATTTACTTCAAGTTTTGGCACGGGCGAATTAATTGCAGATGCTGTTAGAAACGGTGCAGAAAAAATATTTTTATTTATTGGTGGTAGTGCAACAAATGATGCTGCAATTGGGATTGCTTCTGCTTTGGGTTATAAATTTTATGATTCTAAAAAAAATGAACTTAAACCTATTGGTGAAAATTTAAACAGAATAAACGATATTAAATTCTTTCCTACTGTATCATTAAATAATGTTGATATTACAGTTTTAACAGATGTGCAAAATACATTCTTTGGTAAAAATGGAGCAGCTTATGTTTATGCTGCACAAAAAGGAGCTGAAGAAAAATCTATTGCAGAATTAGATTTAGGATTAAAAAATATTTCAAAATTATATAAAGATTTATTTGGAAAAGATATTTCTTCTATTCCGGGAAGTGGTGCTGCCGGCGGAGTTGGCGGAGGAATGATGGCATTTTTTAATGCAAAACTAAAAAGCGGAATTGATGTTATTTTTGAAATGTTGAGTTTCAACGACTTAATAAAAGATTCTGATTTTGTAATTACAGGAGAAGGCAAATTTGATATTCAAACGCTTGAAGGTAAAGTTGTAAAAGGTGTAATTGATAAAGCAAGAAAGATGAGTAAACCAATTGGGATAGTTTGTGGAACTTCTACTTTTACTGAAGACGAATTAAAAAAAATGGAAATAACCGTTTGCCAAATAAAAACTGAATCTGTTAGTACAGAAGAATCTATAAATAATGCTTATAAATATTTAGTTGAAAAAACTGAGCAATTATTAAAAGATTCCAAAACTTTATTTCTGCATTCTTTCTAATCAAAATCTTAAAATAATTTTTGTAGTTATATTTACATATCTATTTAAATCATAAAAATCTCGTATGGTATTATCTCAAAAAAAAATTGAAAACGACTTACTTAAATTAGTTGAAAAGCTAAATTACAAAATTAGTAAACTTACTCAGCTAAGTAAGTATTACTCAATTGCAAGGCTAATTGTGTTTGTAATCGGAGTTATACTATTTTTAGGATTCTATATTACTAACTACAAATCTACTGCGTTGCTTTTTGCGGCTACTTTTTCATTAGTATTTATTGTATTGATAATAAAGCATAGCAGAGTAGAAAAATCTATAAAAAAGTTTAAAGTCTATCTTAAAATAAAGAAAGAAAATCTTGCACGATTGAATCTTGATTGGAACAACATTCCATATGAAAATGAGTTGGTAAATATAATTTCTACAGATTTAGAGCAAGATCTAAATATAATTGAAAGAAATGGACTAATACATTTAATAAGTACAGGAATTTCCTTTGAGAGTATAAACATTCTAAGAGATTGGTTGAGTGGAAAAAAGCTTAATGAAACTGAGATTATTAATAAGCAAAAAATTATTGGTGAACTAAAAAGTGATACACATTTTAGAGAAAGACTTCTTTTAACATCTAAGCTTTCACTAAACAAGAAAAAAGTAAAAACAGAAATAATAAATTGGCTTGAGGAATTCTCGGATAAAAAAGGTCTTAAACTATTTACATATTTTATATTTTCTTTATGTGCAGTAAATGGTTTTTTGTTACTGGGATATTTAGTCGGAATATTTCAAACATATTATTATCAGGTTTTATTGATTTATATTTTCTTTTATTTCTTCGGAGTGAAATATGTTAAGGATATTAAAGAAGTATCTGAAATTCTATTTGAAGAAGTAAGAAGATATTCATCAACCTTTAGTTTTATTGAAAACTATAATTTAACTTCATTAAAACATACTCATCAATTTTTATCTCCTTTCTTTAGTAAAAAGAAATCCCCTTCAAAGATTCTTGGAAAAATTAATTTTACTATTGAACTTCTTAATCTACGGGGCAATCCTATTGTTTGGGTTTTATTAATTATCATTTTACCACTTGATTATTTATTGGCGTTAAAGGTAGAAAAGTTTGTAAAAACTATTAAGTCTGATTTTCCCATTTGGCTTAATACATGGTTTAAGTTAGAAGCGTATTGTTCATTAGCAACTTTTGCTTATCTAAATCCGGAATATCAATTTGTAAAATTTACGAAAGAGAGTAATTTATTTTCCGCAAAAAGTTTGGGTCATCCGTTAATTCCGAAAGAAGCAAGAATTACTAATGATTTTTCTCTAAACGCTGATAACCAAACTAATATTATAACCGGTTCCAATATGTCTGGTAAAAGTACATTCTTAAGAACAATAGGAATAAATACTCTTTTGGCTTATAGTGGCTCGGTAGTTTGTGCAAAAGAATTTTCTTTTTCGAAATATAGTTTGTATTCATGTATAAAAGTAAGTGATTCAGTTATTGATGGTATCTCATATTTTTATGCAGAGGTAAAAAGATTAAAAACAATTATAGAGCAAATTAAAAATGATAAAGTAAATTCATTGGTCTTGGTTGATGAAATATATAAAGGCACAAATAATGTTGAGCGACTTGCGGGGAGCAGAGCTTTAATAAAATATTTAGCTGAAAATGGAATTTATAGTATTATTTCAACACATGATTTGGAAATGGTAAAAATAGCTGATGAAATAAATTCAGTTAGTAATTATCACTTTAAGGAAATTATTGAAAACAATAAAATGTCTTTTAATTATAAATTAACCGAAGGAGCTTGTCCAACAACCAACGCATTAAAAATTATGGATATTGAAGGTTTGCCTACTTAGATTGATGTTTATTACCTTCAAACATTTTTAGAATTTGTTCATGTATTCGTTTTGTTGTTTTATATTTTATCGTAATTCCAAAATCATCGTAAGATGTTTCAAGATTATCAACCATTGAATGAACTTTTGCAACCAAATTAGATTTTGAATGATCTGTTCTAATTTTATTTTCTACAAAATTCTGTTCGTAAAAATTAATAAAAGCATCTTTTAATGTATTTACATTAATTCCTCTTTCTGCAGAAATTATAATAGCTTCGGGATAAGCTGTTTTTATATAAGACAATTTACTTTTATCTTCTAAGGCATCAACTTTATTAAATATTTTTATTTGGTGTTTCTCTTTACAATCAAGGCTTTCTAATGTATCTTCAACAACTTTTATATGATCTTCTAAATAAGGATTTGTAATATCTATTACATGAATTATCATATCTGCTTCACTAACAACATTTAATGTACTTTTAAATGATGCAACAAGATGATGAGGCAGTTTTCTAATAAATCCTACTGTATCTGTAATTAATATTTTTTTCTTTTGCGAAAGTTGATAAGCCCTTGTTGTTGAATCAAGTGTTGCAAACAATTTGTTTTCTGCATAAACCTTTGCTTCAGTAAGTAAATTTAATAAAGTGGACTTTCCAGCATTTGTATAACCAACTAATGTAGCTTTTATTTCATCTTCTCTTCCTAAACTTTTTGTTATTTGTTGAGATTCAATTTTTTTGAGTTTTTCTTTAAGCTTGGCAATTCTTGTTCTAATAATTCTTCTATCAGTTTCAATCTGGGTTTCACCGGGTCCTTTCGTCCCAATTCCACCATATTGTTTTGAAAGATGTGTCCAAGCTCGCGTAAGTCGGGGTAACATATATTGTAATTGGGCAAGCTCCACTTGAGTTTTTGCCATATTTGTTTTTGCATGCGAAGCAAAAATATCCAATATTAAACCAGAGCGATCAATAATTTTTTTATCTATCAACTTTTCTAAGTTTCTTACTTGTGTAGGGTTTAGATCTTCATCAAAAATTACAATAGTAATATCGTTCATTTCTGCGAGCTCAGCAATTTCTTCTGCTTTTCCTTTTCCAATAAAGAAAGCTGAATCATATCTTACTCTTTCTTGAACAACTTTAAGAATGGTTTCTGCACCTGCTGTATTAGCAAGCATTTCCAATTCTTGTAAATGTTCTTCAATTCTATCTTTGGAAATATCTTTGGTTTTTACTGCTACCAAAATGGCTTTATCAATTACATCTGTTTTTACTTCTATCATTTAAATTCTTTCGTTAAGTTTTACTAAATCTTTTTTACTGCTTCTTGCAATAAGCATTTCAATTAAAGCAAGAATAAGTGCAAAAATAAGAATATGTTTCCAAAGTTCAGTACCATATCTTGCTTGTTGTATTTTTTCTAAATAATCTTCCGATAAATCGAATGTAATATAGTTTTTCCCAAATAAATTTTTGTAAATAATTTCCAAACTATCATTTGGTATTGTGGTTAAGTCAGATTCTTTTGGATTAAAATTTACATTTGCAAAAGTAACTAAGTTATTACCATTCTTAAATTTGTAGCTTCCGGAAGTATTTGTGTTTTTGTAATTAATTATTGAAGAATTATTACTAATACTTACTTTGTCTTTTCCAGTTGGTAATTCTACATCAATAATTGGTAATGTTAATTGGTTCGTATTTATTGGAATTGATTCTCCGGTAATATAAGAATTTGTCTGGTTATTTGAAGAAGCTAAATAATAAACACACCTAGAAATTAATGGAGCAAATATTCCTTTTATAGGAAAGTTACTCCAAGCTAAATTTGTAGAAATATTAAAGTATAAAACTATTCCTTTTCCAAAATTATATTCGCTTAAAAATGAAGAGTTATCCAAGAGAGTGAGAATATTTGTTTGCTTTTTTAAAGAATTAAATTTTATAAACTTAGTAATGGTAGGCGATTCAAATTTTTTAATTGATGAATTATCGAAAAGGTTTATGAATATTGGATGCTCCCAATTAATCTTATCTATTTCATTATAATTATTTTCTTCAATTTTAGTTTGAATAATATCTTTTATTGTTGGAAGCCCCATTGTTGAACTTAAAGATGTTAACGAATCGGTATTAATATTGGTTGGTGGAATGAAAATAATTTTTCCGCCATTTGTAATATAAGAGTTAAGATTTGTATCGGAATAATTAGAGACTGAAAATATTACTTCATAGTTATTATAATTAAAGGTAGAGGGCGATTCAACAAGCTGTTTATCAATAGTTATTTGATCAGAAATTGTTGAAGATTTGAGTGCTGCCTCAAGAAATGAAATATCGTCTTGTTTTTCAAATAGAATTAGAACATTTATTTTTTTAGGAACAAAAAAACTGAGATAATATTGATTGTCATAAAAAATATTATCTTCTTCAAGTTTAATGCTGGCTTCGTTTAAGTCACTTTTAGTAATTGTAGTTGTAAATTTTTCTACAACCTCTTTCTTATTAAAAAGAATACTCTTTTGAGCAACTCTTTTATTGTTTAAGAACAATGATGCAACTAAACTTTTATTTTTCACATTTGAGTAATTCTTAAATATTGCAGTAAAAGTAATGGGTTTATTTATTTCTAATATCGAATTTTCTAATATAAGTTCAGAAACAGAATAATTATTTATATTTGTTTCTGAAACATCAAAAGCGTAAAGTTTTATTCCATTCTGTTTTGCTAAATTATTAAGTGAATCAATTTTTAAATTTAAGTTAAAAGTTGAAGATTGAAAATCTGAGAACAAGAATATTTCTTTATTTATATTTTTAGCATTTGATAAAATTTGAATACCATTGTACAATTTTTTGAGAGTTGATTCGGTAACTTCAGAAATTTTTAAATCATCAATATTTTTCTGAAATGTTTTTAAATTTTCTGAAGTTAAAACAGAATCACTATTAATAAGAAGCGTAAAATTATCACCTTCTTCCATACTGGAAACAATATTTTTTATAATTTTTTTACTTTTATTAAAGTACGAACCATTAGTTCCAACATAAGACATACTAAAAGAGTTATCTAAAATAAATAATGCAGAAGATTTTGCAGTTGAGTTTCCCGTAATAAAACTATTACTTTTTAAAGTTGGTCGGGCAAAAGCTAAAACAAGAAAGATAATTATTAGTGTTCTTAATAAGAGTAAAAGCCATTGCTTAATTTTAACTTTTCTAATTTTTGCTTGTTGTAACTCTTTTAAGAAAGCTAATGTGCTAAATTCAATTCTTTGTAGTTTTCTTAAATTAAGTAGATGTATAATTAATGGAATTGATGCAGCAAATAAACCAAATAAAATTGATGGATTAAGAAAAACCATAAAATCCTTTATATTAAGACTAATGTTGAGTTATTAGTCATAAAACTTTTTAATAGATGCTCCTCTAAAATAATGGAGCAAAATTTCATCAAAACAATAACCTTGTTCACCCATAACGGCAGCCCCAATTTGGCAAAGTCCAACTCCATGCCCCCATCCTGAGCCACGTAAGACAAATTTTTGTGGAATATTGTTTTCTAAATTTTCTTTCTTAATAATAAATGCAGAGCTATATAAATGTGATTCGGATAAGACTTTTCGTATTTCTAATTCTTTCCCGATTGTAAAAGTTTTTTTAGTACCAACTATTTTTAGTTTTATTAGTCTACCTGAATGTCCTCTCTCAATTGGAATAAGATCGAATATTTCTCCAAAATCAATACCGGTTTTTTTCTGAATTAATGAAGATATTTCACTTTGGGAATATTCAACTTCCCAACGATAAAAATCTTTTGTTTTTCTATCATAATAATTTAAAACTTGATCTAAAATTTTTTGATCAGTTGTATTACAAAAAGCAGGTGGAGAGTTTTCTATCCATTTTACAGCATCTTCTTCTTTTATTAAATCTGTAACATAACCATCAGGATCAAATTTATAATCTGTTATTCTTTGTAAATAAGGATGTTTAATATTTTCCCAAACGTTTTCAAAGGTTTCGCTTATTCCTCCACATGATTTAGAAAAACGTGCATCACAAATATTCTCATTGTACATCAAAACCAAACCATGTGTTGCCTTAACTGCATATTCTGCATTGTGTGCATGACTTTTTGTAATTCCCTGATAACGTTGGCAATGGTCATCTGCGCAAACATCGTACAAAGTATGATCTTCTCTATCATACCATTTTATCAATTCTTCTGTATTTCTAAACTCAGAGACATATTTTTCTTGTTTTTCAAGAGAACTTCTTTTTTCAATTTGTGCTAATAACCAGCTTCTAGAAATTATTGCATGTGCTTTTAGCAACTCAGAAGAACTTGTAGCGCTCATTTCTGAAGAAATTACACTAGTTAAATATTGTTCCACATGAACAACATTTACAACAGTTAACAAATCATTTTCTACAATAAGTTTTAATGCCCCTTGAAATCTTTGATTCTGCTTTTGTTCCCAATGAAACTGAACTCCAATAGTAACATTTTTCAATAGAAATGATTCGGAGACAGGATTCATGGGAGAAATGGTAATTTCATTAATCGGTTGGAATTCTTTCTTGCCATTGCTTAAAATAATAGCGCCATTAGAAATTTTTGCACTCATTTTACCGTTAAAAATATCGGTAAAACCAGTATTGTTAAAGTTACCATACAAAACAAAGTCTACTTTTTCAGCAGACATTATTGCAACATTTACAGTTGGTTCTTGCATTACAGTTCCACATTTATTTCAATATAAATAACATTAAAAATAATACTTCCATTTAGACTTTTCAATAACATTCCATAACAATACTCTTTTAGTCCAAGATGTTTTTATATTGAATTATAAAATATTTATATATAAATTAATGCAATAATGTTAGAAAGAGTTTAATATTTATTTGAGGTAGGGCGTAATTCTAAATAAGGAATTAACCCATGAAACATTTTGGTTTCAAATATAACTGGATAATTCACTTCTCAATTGTGTTTAGTTTATTCGTCTTTAATAAACATCTAATTTCTCAGCAATTTTCCGAAGTAATGTTTACTTCTTTAGAAGCAAACAGTGAATTTGTAGAAATATTTAATAATTCAGAAAACCCAATTGATTTACAAGGCTATAAAATTAAATACCATAGCTCAAAAGCTGATGAAATTTATGCAGTAGATTCAAACTATATTTTAGAACCAAATCAATACGCAGTAATATTTGAAGCAGATTATGATTTTGCGAATGGGATATATTCTAACATCCTTCCTAATAAAACACTAAAATTTATATTAGATGATAATGCTTTTGGAAGTAGTGGAATGTCAAATTCCAGCGATAGAGCAATTTATTTAATGAACAAAGATGATGATACTCTTGAAGTGTATACCTATTCAGCAAATAATCAAAAGGGTTATTCTGATGAAAGATTTTCTTTTAAAGAAAATCTTTGGAAAAATTCTAAAATATTAAATGGTACTCCGGGTAAGAGAAATTCTATTGCTCCAAATGAGTATGATTTGGAAATTTCAGATTTTTATGTTTCTTCAAATTATGTAATTCTTGGAAAGAGTTTACAAGCAAAAATAGAAATCAAAAATTTAGGAATTGAAATAGCAGAAAATTTTCTTTTAGAAATTACAATTAATAATACCTCTATTTTTTCTCAAAATTTCCTTTCATTGCTTGCAAATGATTCTATGAATATTGAAGTGAGTCTTGCTGATTTTCAGAGAGGAAAAAACATAATAAGAGCAAATATAGTTTTTACTGAAGACGAATTTGTAGATAATAACTATGCTGAAATTATTGTTCAAGGAATTTCTATAAATGAAGAAGCAGGTGATATTATAATAAATGAATTTATTCCCGCTCCAACTAGTCCGGAGCCGGAATGGATTGAAATTTTTAATAAAAGTGAAAAAGAAATAAATCTTAGAAATTATAAAATCGCTGATGCCTCTGATACTTTAACTGTTATTACAGAAAATCTAATTATGTATCCAAACCAATATTTTGTTCTTGCTGATGACTCTTCCTTTTTTGATGTTTATTCAAAATCGAAAAATATACATGTAACAAATTTGCCAACTTTAAACAATTCCGGTGATAAAATAATTATTCTTGATTCGTTATTTAGAACTATTGATTCTTTGGAGTATAGTAAGAGTTGGAATGGCCGAAACGGGAAATCCTTTGAAAGGATTGATCCATTTGGAATTTCGAATGATATTTCAAATTGGATTTCTACGGTTTTAAGCACTCCTGGAAAAATTAATAGTGTTACTCAAAAAGAATATGATGTTAGAATAGATACTGTATTTACAGATTGTGTAAATCCAATAGTAGAAACACAGTGTAGTTTTATAACCGTTGTGGAAAATGTTGGCAAACAACAAATGGAATTTTCTGTTACTTTATTTGATGATGCTGATGCTGATAGTTTAAGAGATAATTTAATTGAAGAAACCCAGAATTATATTTTACAACCAGGAGAAGAAAAAACAATAGAATTTAGCAGTAAAATTAAAGTTGAAAATGATTTTCAAAATTATATTGTTATTATAAATGCTACTGATGACGACACAACAAATAATATTTTTTTCTATGAATTAAAACCATCTTACGAACGAGAAGCAATAGTAATAAATGAAATTATGTACCTGCCAACAAATTATGAACCTGAATGGGTAGAGTTCTATAATAATTCTGAATATGATATTAACCTTTTAGAATGGGAAATTAGTGATGTTTTAACCAATCCAATAAGTAAAAAGATTGAAGAAGAAATTATTATAGAGGCAGGAGAATATTTTGTTATAACTAAAAGTAATTCTATTTATGAATTTCATAAAGAAATAAAATCTAAAGTTATTGAGCTTGCATTTGCAAATCTAAACAATGCCGAAGATGGTATTGTATTTAAGGATCATAATGGAAGAACAATAGATTCTGTTAGATATAATAATGATTTTGAAGCAGAAAAAGGGAAATCAATAGAAAGAAAAAATATCCTACATAATTCTAATAACCTTAATAATTGGCACAGTTCTATAGACCTAGAAGGAAGTACACCCGGAAGAATAAATAGTATAACACCTAAAGATTATGATTTAATAGCACTCGCATTGAACTCTGAACCACAATTCCCTGTTGAAGGTGAGGAAATAAGATTAAAAGCAAAAATTAAAAATTATGGGAATAAAGATGTTGAAAATTTTTCAGTTCAGTTTTTTCTTAAACAAGAAGATAATTATTTATTACTTGAGGAAATAGAGAATCTAAGTTGTGCTTCAGATGATTCAATATTTGTAACCACTTCAGAAATGATTAAAATTACTGATACCCTTAAGAGCAAGGTAAATATAACATTTAACGATGACCAAGATGAAGGAAATAATGTAATATATAAAACTATCATTCCCGGATTTAATATGAATGCAGTATTGATAAATGAAATAATGTTTAAACCAAATGAAGGTGAACCACAATGGGTAGAAATAATTAACAACACCGATAGTACAATTAACCTGAATAATTGGTTAATAGGGGATTCAAAAGAAAAAGTAATTATTATTAATAAAGATTTTTTTGTTGATACAAAAGAATTTGTAATTATAGCAAGCAACAAGGGAGTATTAGAGTTTGATTCAGAGCTAAATATTGTATTTGCAGATTTACCAAGTTTTAACAAAACAAAAGATGCTATAGTAATTTATGATTACAGAAATGCAATAATTGATAGTGCATATTATTCAGTTGCTTCAAATTTTAAAAAAGGAGTTTCATTAGAAAGGATTGCTTCTACAATCGAAACAACAAATCCGGAAAATTGGTCTTTTTGTCTTTCTATTAATGGAAGTACACCCGGTAAGGCTAACTCCGTTTCTGAACTACCTGAAATTAACTTTGGAGAAATAATTATAAGTGAAATAATGTATAATCCTTCCGAAACTAATTCAGAATTTATTGAATTTTTTAATAGAAGTAAGAACTCTATCGAAATAGGTGGTTGTAAACTAAAAGTAAACAATAATAAATATTTATCGCTTATAAATAAGAGTTTTTTACTGAAGCCAAATCAATATTTGGTAGTAAGTGCTGATTCCAATATTCTAAACAATTATGAGTGGTTAAAAGATGATGAAAATATTATTATTCTAAATGTTAGTTCATTAGATTTATCAAATAGTAGCAGTAAAATTAATTTAGTGAATATAAAAAATAATACTATAGATTTGTTGCACTATTTTGATTCATGGCATAATTCATCTATGCTAGAAACAAAAAATATTTCATTGGAATTATTAAATGTAAAACTAGATAGAAACAATAGTAGAAATTGGAGTAGTTCGGTAAGTGCAATAGGTGCAACTCCGGGAAGAGTTAATTCAATAAATGTTGAAAGTACAGTTACCAAAGCAAAACTTAATATATCACCAAATCCATTTTCGCCTGATAATGATGGATTTGAGGATTTCACTTATATAAATTACAATCTTACCGAAAAAATTTCTCAAGTTAGAATAAGAATATTTGATAGTAAAGGAAGATTTGTAAGAAATTTAGCAGAAAATGTTTTTATAGGTTCTTCCGGTTCAATAGTATTTGATGGATTAGATCAAAATAACAACCCATTAAAAACCGGTATTTATATAATTTTGTTCCAAGCAATAAATAATAATAATGCAGTAGTTGAAACAATTAAAGATGTAGTGGTGATTGCAAGAGAATTATAAGCATAATGCCAAATTCATCACATTGATTAAATAAATTATTTTGTATATTTGTTCATATTCTTAAACTATCGAATTTATAGGATTATAGTCTTATGGGGAAAATTATTGCTGTAGCAATGCCCAAAGGAGGTGTTGCCAAAACTACATCTGCAGTTAATTTATCAATCGCACTTGCCAACAAACAAAAAAGAGTTCTTTTAATTGATGCTGATCCATCTAACCAATGTGCAATAGCATTTGGTTTACCGGATGATCCTGATATAGGAACACTTTTTGACGTTCTTAGTTATGTTAAACCTTGCGATGAAGCAATTAACACAACAGAAAATCCTTATTTTGATATTCTTCCATTTAAAAATATTAGTTATGAAGAAGAATTACTTTTAAGCGAATTTCATGCAGATACAAAATTGCTTGAACATCAAGTTAAGCCATATTTAGGTGGATATGATTTTGTTATTATTGATTGTCCGCCAACACTAATTGGACTAACAGAAAATGTTCTTAACATTTCGGACTCAGTTCTTATACCTGTTAAGTCTAGTAGATTTTCTTTGGCTCATATTCCAAAATTACTAGAGCGTATTGATGTAATATCAAAAAATGGAAATACTAATTTACATATTGAAGGTATTTTTCTTACAATGCACGAGATAAATACTAAAGCATCTTTTACGGCAAAAAAAGAATTGTATCAATTGTATCCAAGCTATATGTTAACAACATCTATACCCAAAAATATTGCTGCTGAAGAAGCTTCATTCAGAAATGATCCGGTAATAATAATTAATCCGGGAGCAAAATCATCGTTAGCTTATAACCAATTAGCAGATGAAATTATTGAGAAAAATCATAGCTTGGGTAATGATGTATTCCAGAGTTTTTCAGATACTGAAGATTTAGCTGATCTTTAATATCTTTATTTGGTAGTTATTAAAAGAGAATTAAGCAGTCTGGTATTTTGAAAAAACTCGGACTGCTTTAACAGTTGTTGTTCTATTAAGAAGAAATAGATAAGTCCAATTACTTCGCAAGAAAAATAATTATTTTTTGTCCAAAGACAAATTATAATATATAATTCTCAAAATTTGTAAATCATTGTAAGAGACACTTTTATCTAATTTTTCATAAATCGGACTAAGATAATCTCCACCAAGCTTTCTAAATGTTTCTATTGCTTCAATTTGTTTTTCTTTATTGGCGGCAAGCAAAGGTAAAAGTTTATCGGAGTTTATTTTATTTCCTTCTTTTACAAAGGTTGTTAAATGACCAATTAAAGTACTTTCCTTAAGAGTAAATTTACTTTTAAGTTTTTCAAAAGTTTTACAATTATTGAATGCTAATCCAATTTCCATAAAGCGTTTTGTTTTAGATCTCTTTTCAATATTTGATGGTTTTGAATTAAGAAGTTTTTCTTCTAAACTATTTTTATTGCAATATGTTTTTATAATTTTAAGAAAATGTTTTCCGTACTTTTTTAATTTGTATTCACCTACACCATGAATTTTTCTAATAGCACTTTCTGATTGAGGTAAATATGCAGACATTTCAATTAAAGATTTATCGGGAAAAATTATATAAGGTGGAACACCTGATTTATCGGCGATTTCTTTTCTTGTTGTTTTTAATATTTGTAATAGTTTATTATCTAAATCAAGAGTAGTAACTTTTTGAGTTTTGATAAATATATCTTTTTCGGAAATTATTCCTTGAACTGTGGAATTCCCTTTTAATACAGCATTTCCAAATTCTGTTACTTTAAGGCTACCATATTCTAAATCTTTTTCAATTAAATTATTTTGTAAAAACTGTCTTGAAAAATTCAACCATTGTTCTTTCGTATAATCTTGTCCAATTCCATAAGTAGAAATAAGATGATGATTTTTATTTATTACTTTCTGTGATTTTGAGCCTCGTAGAATTTCAACAATATGGATTGCTCCAAATATTTCTCCTGTCCGTTTTATGCAAGAAAGAAATTTTTGAGCCTCCGTTGTTATATCAACAAGATTAGGCTTCTCTTTTTCACAATTATCACACGCTCCACATTTTTCAATATTGTACTTTTCACCAAAATAATTAAGCAAAGGTATTCTGCGGCACTTATAAGATTCGGCATATCTTATCAGAGCATCTAAATGCATTTTAGCAATACGTTTTTCCTTTAACTCTTTTTGATCTATGAAGTAATTTATTTTGTTAATATCACCGTAACCGAAAAATAGTAAGCAATGAGCTTTAAGTCCGTCCCTTCCGGCTCTTCCAATTTCTTGATAATACGATTCAATATTTTTAGGTAAATCGTAATGAATAACAAATCGTACATTAGGTTTATCAATTCCCATACCAAATGCAATTGTGGCAATCATAATTTGTACGTTATCTTTTATAAACTCATCTTGATTTTTTCTCCTTTGTTCATCAGTTAATCCTGCATGATAGGGAAGTACAGAATAATTTAGTAAATCTAATTCTTTATAAAGCTCATCAACCTGCTTTCGCGAAAAGCAATAAATAATTCCTGACTGATTAGGATATTTTTTTAAGAAGTTAACTGTTTGTTCAAATGGTTCAGTTTTATGTAAAACTTGTAAATATAAATTTTCTCGATTAAAACTAGCTAGAAATTTTTGAGGATTATTTAATTTTAGATTTTTAGAAATGTCTTCTTGAACTTGAGGAGTTGCAGTAGCTGTAAAAGCAGCCACAACAGAATTATTAAAGTGATCTTTAATATCTGCAAGTTTTCTATATTCAGGTCTAAAGTCATGTCCCCATTCAGAAATACAATGGGCTTCATCAACTGTAATGCAATCAACCTGTACATCAGAAAGTAAATCTAAAGTTCTTTCCATTACTAAGGTTTCAGGAGCAACATATAATAATTTAATCTTATTGTTTTTTATTAACGATTCATTAATTTCTCTCTCTTTAAGAGAAAGAGAACTATTAAGAAAAACAGCAGGAACTCCCAATTCGGTAAGTTGTTTAACTTGGTCTTTCATTAAAGCAATTAATGGAGAAATTACTATTGTCATCCCTTTAAAAATAAGTGCAGGTATTTGAAAACAAAGAGATTTACCTCCACCCGTAGGCATTATTACCAAAGAATGCTTCTTGTTCAAAATATTAGCTATAATTTTTTCTTGCAGAGGACGAAACTCGGAATAACCAAAGATATTGCTTAATATTTCTTTTGGTGCAATTAAATTAATATTTTGCTCTGATTTATTTTTCATTATATCTCAAAATGTAAGTTCCTATTTATTGTAACATAACCTTTCCAGTCTGTAAAAACTATTTCTTATTAACCGGAGAGAAAACGTTATATTAATGTTTAAATATAATTTAAAAGTAAAATCAATTTAATGATTTGTAAATTTACGTATTATTTAAAAATAGTTAGGATATCAAATGACTAAAACAACTTTAATGTTAGTGCTTTCATTTTTATTTCTAATCAGTTGTGGAGAAAAAAAAGAAATTAAAGATATTATTCCACCAATTAAATTAACTGCCGGTTCTGAAAAATCAGTTTTAATTAGTGATTTGTACTTTGCAGATAATTATAATGTAAAAATTAAAGAAAACAAAAATGTGCAAGCAGAATATAATGCAGAAAAAAAGATACTTAAAATAAAATCTAATGATAATTTTGAAGGAGTAACATTATTAGATTTTGAAACAGATATGAATGTTTATAGCATTCCTGTCTTTTCTTCAAAAGAACAATTATATAAATTCTCATTTAAGCCAAATAAGAAATATAAAAAATTAAATCTCTTTGGAAATTTTAACGGATGGAACAGAACAGAATTACCAATGAAAGATGAAGATGGTGATGGAATCTTTTCTGCAAAAGTTGCACTTGATCCCGGAGTTTACCAATATAAATTTTTTGCTGATGGTAAAGAAATTCTAGACAAAGAAAACCCAAATAAGATTTCTAACGGAATGGGAAGTTTTAATTCAGTCAGAACAATTGAAGATCCGAATTCAGAAAAATTTTATTTACATATTGATAAATATGAATCAAAAGCTCCTAAATCTTCTTTCTTATTTATTATTGAAGATGAATTAAAAGCAGAATTAAAATATGGAAATATTTTTGCTTTATTGAACAATAAAAAAGTTGCTAAAGAGAAAATAAGTTTAGAAGGGAATTATATAAGTATAACATTTAATTATGATGAACTCACCAATCAAACTTTAAGAGTGTTTGTTTCTAAAAATGGAAGAATATCCAATATTCAAACAATTGAATTAGAAAATGGTAAACCTGTTAATAATAATAGTTTCTCATGGAAAGATGGAATTATTTATTCACTTATGGTAGATAGATTTTATGATGGAAATAAAGAAAACAATACAAAAGTAAAACACGATTCTCTTTCTGATAAAGCTAATTATAAAGGTGGTGATCTTAAAGGAATAATTGACAAACTTGATGAAGGCTATTTTAACAAACTAGGTATAAATGTTTTATGGATTTCACCGGTTATTGATAATCCGAACGAAGCTTATAAAGAATATCCTGCTCCACATAGATATTATTCAGGCTACCACGGCTATTGGCCTACAAGCGATAAAAAAGTAGAAGAGCATTTTGGTACAATGGAAGATGTAAAAACTGTTGTAAAAAAAGCTCATGAAAATGGAATAAAAGTTTTACTGGATTTTGTTTCTAATCATGTTCATAAAGAACATCCATACTTTAAAGAACATCGTGATTGGTTTGGTAAGCTTGAATTACCCGATGGAAAATTAAATTTGCGTAAATGGGATGAATATAGATTAACAACCTGGTTTGAGCCATATATTCCTTCATTCGATTATCTAGGTTCGGAAGAAGCTTTAGAAGCAATGACTAGTCTTGCGGTTTGGTGGCTAAATGAAACAGGTGCTGATGGCTACCGTCATGATGCAGTAAAACACGTTCCAAATAAATTTTGGAGAAGATTAAATGAAAAAATTCAAAAAGAAGTTGCTTCTAAAAGAGATTTACCTGTTTATCAAATAGGAGAAACTTTTGGTAGTTATGAATTGATTAATTCTTATGTTAATAATGGTCAGCTTAGTTCACAATTTAATTTTAATCTTTATGATTCGGCTTTACCTACATTTACTAATAAAGATGCTTCTTTTTCTACACTTGATAAAGAAATGAAAAAAACATTTTCTGTTTATGGTGTAAATCATTTGATGGGCAATATAATGGATAGCCATGATAAAAACAGATTTATGGCTTTTGCGGATAAAGATTTAGATCCAAGTCAATGGAGTGCAATTGAGCAAGGTTGGAATAATCCACCAAAGGTTGATAATCCTCAAAATTATAAAAAGTTAATTTTATATATGGCTTATATGAATTCAATTCCCGGAATACCGGTTATTTATTATGGAAGTGAATTTGGCATGAGTGGAGCATCTGATCCTGATAATAGAAGAATGATGAGATTTGATGATGAACTTTCTGAACCAGAGAAAAACACTCTTAAAGAAGTATCGGAAATTATAAAATTAAGAAAAAATCATTCAGCTTTGCGTCAAGGTGATTTCTATACTCTTGTTGCTGATAAAAATATTTATGCTTACATTCGTTCAGATATGAACGAAAGAATTTTGGTTGTATTAAACAAAGATGATAATAAACAAAAAGTAAATTTAGTATTACCCAAGTTTTTAGCAATTATTTCAGCAGAAAATTTAAGCAACAACAATATTGTTAAAGTTCAAAATAACTACTTAAATACAGAACTTGATGAAATGAGTTGGAAAATATTTAAATTGAAACATTGAGAGTAATTAGAAGAATTTAAACAAAAAACTCCGATTCAAAAAAAAATCGGAGTTTTAAAATATTGCTTGTAATTTGTTATTACAAAACTAAATTAAAATAATTTCTTTTTGTGGTTCGGATAAATATTCACAACCATCTTCGGTAACCCAAATTATTTCTTCTATTGTAGCAATACCGTAACCTTTAATTGTAAGCCTTGGCTCTATTGTAAAAACATTTCCTTTTTCAATTTCCATGTGTGGAAGATTACCGTAGCGTTCCCATTTAGGTCCAAGTAATGCCCCGCCATCATGGGCAACTTTGCCAACCTGGTGTCCAAGTCCGTGAGGATATTCTTCATAACCGTTTTCAACAATATAGCTGCGGGCAACATCATCAATTTCCCAACCTTGCTTTCCAGGCTTTATTGCATCGGATGATTTTTTAATAGAATCTTTAATAATATTAAATCCTTTCATAACTTCGGCTGGTGCTTCGGTTTCGCCATCTTTAAGAACATACCAAGTTCTTTGTAAATCGGAGCAATAACCATTTAAGTTAATTCCAAAATCCATATTTATTACATGACCTTTTTCAATTTTCTTGTCTGTTGGTCCAGAATGTGCTCCTGCTGTATCAGGTCCGGTAAAAACTGCGGGACAATGTTCTTCATCCCAAGCAAAACCAAATCCTTTTTCTTTAACTATGTTTCTTACAAAATTTGCTACATCTTTTTCAGACTTGCCAACTTCAATAAAATCTGTAACTTGGTCAAATATTAATAATGTTTCTCTAATTGCTTCTTTTATTAAATTTACTTCTTGTTTATTTTTTCTTCCTCTTAGTGATGCAATTATTTCTTCCGATGAAACAAATCTTTCAGCATAAGGAGTATCTTTTAATAAATCTACCAATTCAAGATAAACACCATGAGTTAGACCATCTGCAAGACTTGAGTTTCTTGAATAATTAATTGCAATTTTATTAGGATTATATTTTTCTAAAACTTTAATCAAATCACTTTTAACTGATTTTAAATATGATATTATTGTTGAGAAGGTTCCAACAGTTTTCATATTTGCTTCTTCAAGTGAACCAACTATTGCAATTGTTTCACCTTCTTTTGTAATAATGAAAGCAGAATGCCATGTAGCACCGGTTCCCACAACCATATCCATCATTGGGTCTTTAATATTTCCCGTTTCTCTTACAAAAGTCATCCACATATCAATATCTTTTTCTTTTAAAATCTCTGCAGCTTGTTTTTGTTTTTCTAATATCATTAAATCTGCCATTTTGTACCTCAATTAAATTATTATTTTAATATTATAAATTTCTTTTGGTCAAAAAAGTATCCTGCTTGTAAAGTATAAATATAAACACCTGTTGGTAGCGAATTCCCATCAATAATTATACGATGGTATCCGGATGGTAGAATTTCATTTTTCAAAATTCTAATACGCTCTCCTAATGCATTATATAGAATTTTCTATTACCTTCCAGCATATTTATTAAAATATATTTCTTTAAAGTAGTTATTTAATTTTATGTTCCAATTACTTTTGGGTTAATTATGTTGTTGCTATAATTATATGTTTTTAATAAAATTTCCGGAATTAACCGGTGATTCAATAAAATCTATTTTCTTTAAATATTTTTTATGCTCCGAAACTTTTGATTCAACATGTAAAGTTTTATAACCATTTTTAGTAAAATGATTTGATTGTGCAAAGTATACAAAATGAGCATTTTTCAAATCTCTATAATCTGGTATTGCATAGTCTAGCTCAATCAATATTTCATGAGCATTCTTTTCTTTATAAACAAAAAGACCAACGGGAATTAAATCTCGCAAAATAAAAAAACTTTTATCATCTTCAATTTTAGATTCATCAAAATCCGGAAAAAACTTTTTTATATCATTATTATAAAATTCTAAAAATTTCTTTAATAGTAGATTACTGTTATTATCAATAGGAAGAAGATTGAAATATTCTTTTTTCCTTTTTTCATCCCAGATATAGTAAATATCTACAATCGTAATAAAACCATTTAGTACAAATACAGGAATTGCACCAACCAACAATCCATATAATGAAAAAGCAGCTGCACCAATTAAATTTATTCTTCTTAAATAAAAAATATTTTTCATCATTAGAGAAATTGCTACCAAAACCGATCCGGTATAACCAATAATTTCTATATAATTTAATTCCATAAAATATTTACTTCTTTTTAGTTCTCGTAATAAGTGTTCGAATGCTTTATTAAATTAAATGGTTCCAAAATATAGTTTAAATGTGCTATCTATATTTAATACATTTTATCTAAAAAGCATATTGGTAATAAACTGCAAAGTAGAATTTTTTATAAACCTAAATTTACCTATTTTTCAGGGGAAAGAGCATTAATTATTATTTAATTATAGGTATTTTTGTTTAGTAAGTAATATAATTTTCCTAGTATAATTTTAAATAATGAATGAAATAATTGAAATATTATTACTGGTTGGAATTGGAATATTAACCGGTTTTATAAATATTATGGCTGGTGGGGGATCAACCTTAATTTTACCTGTATTAATATTTTTAGGATTAGATCCTTCCTTGGCTAATGGTACAAATAGAATAGGCTTACTTTCCCAAAATTTATTTGGCATTTTATCCTTTAAAAAGGAAAATGTAAGTCAAGTTAAATTAAGTGCAAAATTAGGTCTTGTAACTTTGCCCGGAGCAATTATTGGTGCTTTTTATGCAACAAAAATTGAAGGTGCTCTTTTTCAAAAGATTTTAGCTATTGTAATGATTGGTATTGTTATTACAATGTTAATCCCAAATTCTAAAAAGTTTATAAAAGAAAAAATTACAGAAAAATTACCTTGGACAATCTATCCAATTATGTTTGGCTTAGGTTTTTATGGTGGATTTATCCAAGTGGGAATTGGGTTTCTGCTTATGATTTCTTTACATAGAGTTTTACAGTTAAGCTTACTATACGTTAATTTACATAAAGTTTTTATTGTACTAATCTATACAATTCCTGCACTTATAATTTTTATTATTACAGGTAATGTTAGTTGGTTTCATGGAATTAGTCTTGCAATTGGAACTGGAATTGGTGCTTGGTGGTCGGCTAAAGTTGCAGTAAAAAAAGGTGAAAAAGTTATAAAGGGATTTTTAATTCTAGTAATAATAATTATGTCTATAAAACTTTTAGGTGGATTTTAAGTGCAAGATAAAAAACATTGGTACGATGGAAGGTTTTACAATAGATTTATCGCTCCAAATCAGGATAGACTTTTTTTTCACATAAAAAAAATTATAGAACCAAACTTAAATGTTCTTGATTTTGGGTGTGGAACAGGAAGATTATCTTTTCAATTAGCTGATTATTGTAACAAAATAGTTGGAATTGATTTATCTTCAAAAAATATTTCTGTTGCCGAAGCTCAACTGAAATCATCTTGTTTTTCTAATGTTACTTTTGTACACGGAACAATTACTAAAGACTTTTCTGGACTAAAAGAAAAATTTGATTATGCGGTTATGACCTATGTAATTCATGAAATGCCTGATAATGAAAGAATTAAATTATTGATTGAATTGAAAAAATTTGCAGATAAAATAATAATTGGAGATTATCTTACTCCAACACCTAAAACATTATGGGGCAAAATAAATGTTCTTGTAGAATTTCTTGCAGGCAAAGATCATTATACAAATTTTAAAAGTTATGTTAAAAATGGGGGACTTGATTTCCTAATTTCTGAAGCCGGTTTAAGTAAAATAAAAGAGATTAAGAATAAACCTCAAACAGCTCATCTAATTGTTGTAGAATAATTACTTTATTAAAATTTTTTGTTGTAAGAGTTAATTATTTATATTTATTAACAGCTTTTGTTAATCTATCCATAATTGCAATGCCAAGTCCTTTTTCTTCAACAGGTTCCACAAAAATCATATCAAGATTTTGTGATTCCATATAATGAAGATGAGAAAACAAATTTGAAGCTGCCTCATGAAATTCGCCATTTTCTGAAAGAATTTTAATTTCAGAAAATAACTCTTTGTTTTTTATTTTACTAAAAAATATTCCACCAAGTTTTTTATCTGAGTATCGTATTATTTCTTTTTCATTATAAAACCGGATAGGCATATTTGGAGCATAATGAATATGTAATTGTCCTGGAGAATTTGGATTTTTTTTTATCTCACTTTTATTTTTTAATTTCCCAATTACCTTCTCAATTTCTTCTTTAGGAATTCCTCCGGGGCGTAGTAAATATTGAGTATCGTCAGTTACTTCAATAATTGTTGATTCAACACCAACATTACTTTTTCCACCATCTAAAATAAGATCAATTTTTCCATTTAATTGTTTTGCAACGTGTTTTGCTTTTGTTGGACTTAACTGACTAAAACTATTAGCACTTGGTGCGGCAATTGGGCTTCCAAATTCATTTATTAAATCTAATGCAATTTTATTACTTGGCATTCTTACTGCAACTGTATCCAACCCCGAAGTAACAATGTAAGGCACAATATCTTTTTTCTTTAAAATTAAAGTTAAAGGTCCCGGCCAAAATTTTTTGGTTAATAAATCTATTTTTTTATTTGTAATGGTTGCAACAAACTCTAACATTTCTATTGAAGATATATGAAGAATTAAAGGATTGAAAGTTGGTCTTTGTTTTGCTTCAAAAATTTTAGAAACAGCAATTTCATTTAATCCATCAGCACCAAGTCCATAAACTGTTTCAGTTGGGAATGCAACCAACCCTTTAGATTTTAGAATTGAAGCTGCAATTTTTATATTTTCTTTCGTGGCTTCTAAAAATTTCATAAATATAATGTTAGTTAGCTAAAAGATATTGGTAAACAAAATTTAATTATTATATTAATATAATTAACTCTATAGTTATTAAAAAAATAAAAGAGATATTATGAAAACTGAAACAAAGGAATTTTTAAAGTTCTGTAAATTACTTACAGAAATAAGCGGTGAAAATATAAGAAAATATTTTAGGACTGGAATAACAATTGAATCGAAAGAAGATGATTCTCCGGTTACAATTGCAGATAAAACAACCGAAGAAAAAATACGTGAATTGATTATGAAGGAATATCCGGAACATGGAATTATAGGTGAAGAGTTTGGTAAATATAAAGAAGATGCCGAATATCAATGGATTTTGGATCCCATTGATGGAACAAAAAGTTTTATTTGCGGAGCTGTAACTTTTGGAACTTTAATTTCGCTTATGAAGAATGGAAAGCCTTTGTTTGGAGTTTTTCATCAACCTATTTTAAATGAATTTCTGTTTGGAAATAATGAAGAAACTATATTAAATGATTCCATTGTAAAAATTAATGATGTTGAAAATATTAGTGATGCGGTAATGTTAACAACAGATCATTTGAATGTTGAAGTATATCAAAATTTAGCAAAATTCGAAAATTTGATGAAGCAAGTAAAAATATATCGTCAATGGGGCGATTGCTATGGTTACTATTTAGTAGCTTCGGGTTTTGCTCAAATTATGATTGATCCAATTATGTCTGACTGGGATAAAATGGCACTTATTCCAATTATAAATGGTGCTGGTGGAGTTATTACAGATTATCATGGTAATGATCCTCTTGTTGGTAACAGTACAATTGCAACAACTCCAAACATTCACAAACAAGTGATCAAAATTCTTAATTAAACTTAGTATGAATGATAAATAAAGTACAACAATAAAATTGTAACTCAAATTGATTGACATATGAGATATTTTCTATTTCTTCTATTTAGTTATATTTTTTAGAGTTTCTCCCGATAGTAAGGTGATAGATTTCACAAGTATATTTTATTATTTCACCTTATTGTTGGCAAAAAGAAAAAAGAGATGGAAACTTTATATTACATATCAGGAATAATTGTTTTTTTATTTGGCTTATTCGTAATTACAATGAGAGGAATGGCTAATTATAATAAGAATAATTAGTACAAAAAATAAAAGAGAGCAGTTTAAATTAAACTACTCTCAATATTTTTTAATATTCTACAATGTAAAATACATTTTGTATTCAAAAGGATGAGGCATTGTAGCAATTGACATTATTTCTTCATCTTTAATATTTATCCACTGATTTAACAAATCATCATGAAATAAATTTTCTCTTTTTAAGAAATCATTATCAGCTTCTAAAGCATCTAATGCAGCGCCTAAATTTTTTGGTAAAAACTGATATTGATCTTTTGAATACTCATCAATATTTTTATCATTTGGTCCATAACCTTCTTTTGTCGGATCAATTTTATTTACAATTCCATCAATTCCTGCAAGTATCATTGCAGAAGTAGCAAGGTATGGATTTGCAGTTGCATCTGGTGGTCTATATTCAAAACGTGTTTCTTCGGGATTAGAAATATATTTTGGTATTCTAATTGCAGAAGCTCTGTTTCCTTGTCCAAATGTTAATGCAACAGGTGCTTCAAAACCGGGCACCAATCTTTTATAAGAGTTTGTACTTGGATTTGTGAAAGCAGAAAGTGCAGGACCATGTTTTAATAATCCACCAATAAAATTTTTACCCATTTCATTTATGTTGCCGTATTCACCTTTTTTATAAAAAGCATTTTTCCCATTCTTGGTTAAAAACATGTGAAGATGCAGCCCGTTTCCGGCTTGCTGATACATTGGTTTAGGCATAAATGTAATAAATAAATCATGTTTTTTTGCTAAGTTAAAAAGTATATATTTAGCGGTTACTATATTGTCTCCGGTTTTTAATGTCGGACTAAAATAAGTTTCAATTTCTTGCTGACCTCTTTCGCCAACCTCGTGATGATGATATTTAACATCTATTCCAAATTGATCAAATAATTTACACGCTTCATCTCTAAAGTCATCGTATAAATCAAATGGATTAGCAGCGTGGTAAGCTTTTTTGTGAAACTCTTCTGCGTGCTCAACATTGTAATACGAAGAAGCTGTTCTTGTATCATAATCAACATCAGAGAAAATATAGAACTCAAATTCTGGTCCCCACATTGCTTTATCAGCACCAGTAATTTTCTTTAAAAGTTTTTCTGCTTTAATTGCAATTTGTCTACTGTCCTGTGGAAAAATAGATCTTTCATCATCTGTTAAGTGAATGTTGCAATAAAAACTTAAAGTTGCAGCTTCTCTAAAAGGATCGATAACTGCTGTTGAAAGATCAGGAATAAGAACCATATCACTATTTTCAACTTTTCTGAAATTATAGCTGGAACCATCAAATCCAACTCCCTCTTTTAGTAGTCCTTCAATAATTCCTTTTCTTACTGGAAGGGAAATATGGTGTAATCTACCAATTAGGTCAATTGCTTTTAGATCAATTATTTCGATCTTATTCTTTTTTATTATATTATTTACTTTTTGAATTTGTTCAGTTTTCATAAAAATCTCCGTATAAAATATGAATACAGAAAAAAAAAGCGTCTAAATACTTCTAGACGCTTAAATTAAGTTATACTAATTTATTTAGCATTAATAGCAGATAATCCAGGATAAACTGCTGTAATGTCTAATTCTTCTTCAATTCTAAGAAGTTGATTGTATTTTGCAATTCTATCACTTCTGCTAGCAGAACCAGTTTTAATTTGTCCAGCATTTGTAGCAACTGCAATATCAGCAATCGTTGTATCTTCTGTTTCACCTGATCTATGACTAATAATATTAGTGTAGCCGGCTTTTTTAGCCATTTCAATTGCATCTAAAGTTTCAGTTAAAGTACCAATTTGATTAACTTTAATTAGAATTGAGTTAGCAATTCCTTCATCAATACCGGTACTTAATCTTTTTGTATTGGTTACAAATAAATCGTCACCTACTAATTGAACTCTATCACCAATTGCATCAGTTAAGTTTTTCCAACCTTTCCAATCATTTTCATCAAGACCATCTTCAATAGAAACAATAGGATAATCCTTAGTTAATTTTTCATAGATTTTGATCATTTCATCGGAAGTTTTAACGGACTTGTCTGATTTGAAGAAAACATATTTTTTCTTCTTTTTATCATACATTTCACTTGAAGCTACATCAAGAGCTAATGAAATTTGTTTGCCAGGTTTGTAACCAGCTTTAGTAATAGATTCGAGAATTAAATCTAAAGTTTCTTCATTTGATTTTAAGTTAGGAGCGAATCCACCTTCATCACCAACAGAAGTGCTATAACCTTTTTTCTTTAATACAGCCTTTAACGCATGAAAAGTTTCTGTTCCCATTCTTAAAGCTTCAGCAAAACTTGTAGCTCCGTGTGGCATAACCATAAATTCTTGAAAATCTACAGTATTATCTGCATGAGAACCACCATTAAGAATATTCATCATTGGAACAGGAAGTACTCTTGCACTTGTTCCACCAATATATCTGTAAAGAGGTAATTCTAAAGCTTCAGCTGCTGCTCTCGCACATGCTAAAGAAACACCAAGAATTGCATTTGCACCTAATTTGGCTTTGTTTGGTGTGCCATCTAATTCAATTAAAAAGTTATCAATTCCAACTTGATCAGTTGCGTCAAAATCAATAAGCATATCAGCAATTATATTATTTACATTGCTTACAGCTTTTTGAACACCTTTACCTAGGTATCTTTTCTTTTTAGTTTTGTCTCTTAATTCTACAGCTTCATGTTCACCGGTTGATGCACCGCTAGGAACGGCAGCTCTTCCTATTATTCCAGATTCAAGAAGAACTTCAACTTCTACAGTTGGGTTTCCACGTGAATCGAGTATTTCTCGACCTAATACATCAATAATTGTTGTCATATCTCTCTCCATTTATGTTATTTTAATAAATCAAATTTATACTTATAAAAGTATCTAAAAAGACGTGCAAATACAATTTAAGGATTTGTTAAGTATAAGATATTTTAGTTAGTTTTATAGTTCAAAATAAATTTGCCCACGTAGCTCAGCTGGATAGAGCAACAGTTTCCTAAACTGTAGGTCACAGGTTCGAATCCTGTCGTGGGTACAAAAACCTCATAAAATGTAAAATCTGACTTTTGACAAAACCTTGCATTTTTTAAGTAAGGCTTTTTTTTTAACAACTTGTGATTATGATAAAAGAAAATATAGCTTAATATAACCGGAGTTTGTAAATATAGAAAGTCTGGTTTCCGAAAGTTATCTAATACGTGAGTAAGACAATAGATTTTAGTTTCATAAGAAAAAGTTAAAGATTTATATTGTTGAAATCCGGCAATACTTTTTAAAATGTTATTTATAGGATATTTATTGAGGCTAAAAAATATTGTGTGTAAATGAAAAAAATTGCGTTAAAGAATATTTTCATTATATTTTTTATAAAATGATTATTCCTATAAATAAAAACCCCAATAACTTTTATTGGGGTTTTTCAACAATTTAAAGCTTACATATTAGAAGCTTTTTGTAAACTAAATATTAAATTTCTTAGTCAATAACTCTTACGTCACTTGCTTGAGGACCTTTTTCACCATCAACTACAGTAAACTCAACTTTATCATTTTCGTTTAATGATTTGTATCCATCAGATACTATTGATTGATAATGAACAAATACATCATCGCCACCATCTCTTGAAATAAAACCATAACCTTTCGAATTGTTGAACCATTTAACGGTTCCAGTTGTTTGCTCTGCCATAACAGATGCTCCTTTGTAATTATTAAAAATAAATCGACAGAGCTTTGAAACTACATTGGAAGGATTAAAAATGTTTAAATCTACTTCTACAACTACTTCTAAATCTACTGCCTTTAGTAAAAGTAGGAATTTTTTTTGAGTTGTCCTAATTAATTCTTTTTTTTCTTTCAGAGTAATTATTTTTTATAAAAGTTGTATCTAAACATGGTAACATATACAATCTCGTCTGTGGGTATTAGCAGAGAAAATGGAGTTATATTACTGTTAAGTTAATAAAGCAAAGAGACAACTTCTCAATAGTTACCTTAATATAAAGCAAGAATTTCTATAATTTTATTTTAATGAATTCTGTTATTTTTTAATAGAAGATACTTTTGCAAAGCCTTATTTAAGCGGCTTTTAATTGCCTCTGTTTTTTTATAAAAATGAATTTGGGTGTAACCCGCGCATAGTCATTTTAATTTTTCCTCTTGCCTTTTTAATTTTCACTTAGTTAACATCATCTTTTTACGCAATAACTTAGTTTTTGAGTTCTCGTCCTTAATGCTAATTTGGTAAATATACATTTCACTTG
>PDWI01000784.1_pt1 | contig 51599 bp, 36 predicted proteins | sample 1430891 | NCBI WGS metagenome assembly PDWI01 (sample SAMN01162508, study PRJNA174530) | Oral metagenome, whole genome shotgun sequencing project. | biome: Marine environment; feature: Marine mammal; material: Swab sample of the gingival sulcus; isolation source: swab sample of gingival sulcus... | reverse complement strand
GACGTGAAATAAGCCGTTAAAAAGGGTGTTTTGTATAAGACCTGTTATTAATGGTGGGCTAAAAAAGTTCTCTATTTAGGCATAAAATGATGATCTGATATGAGTATGATGGATAGATGACTAGAAACATTGTAAAATCATTAAATTTAATAGAAGGTAAATTTGAATGTAAAAAAAGTTAAAATATTTGCCAATAATTACTTGACAGTAACGATGATGAATTCTAAATGTTTTTCTTTCTATTTTGTGTTATAATACTTTTGGAGGTATTATGAGAGGAAAAATATTTGAAAATGTCATCTTATTACAAAAAACTATCTTGCCTAGTATCATAAAAAAGTCAAGCATATGCGTTGATTGTACGGTAGGAAATGGTAATGATAGTGAGTTTTTACTTTCGTTAATCGGAAATGAAGGTTTTTTATATGGATTTGATATTCAGGAAATCGCAATAGAAAAAACAAAAGAAAAACTAAAAGCGTATCATAATTATAAATTAATATTAGATGGTCATGAAAATATCAAAAATTATATTCAGGAAGAAGTGGATTTTATCATCTTTAATTTAGGCTATCTTCCGCAGTTTAGTAAAGAGATAAAAACAACAGTAGATACCACAGTAAAGGCAGTAAAAGATTCTTTAGAACTACTGAAAGTATCTGGCATTTTATGGATTGTAGTGTATCACGGACATGAGGAAGGAAAAGAAGAATCTAAGGCATTAGAAGAGTATCTTTCTTCCGTAGATCAGAAATTATATGCTGTATCAAAGATACAGATGATGAATCAAATAAATAATCCACCATATATACTAGCAATAGAAAAGAAGGGACATGATGATAAATAGAATAAATGAAAATATAATAAAGGTGCTTGAAAATATAACAGATGAAAAGATTATCGATAAGGCATTACTAGACTATAAGAAATTCTTTATAGATATGGATGTAGAAGATATGGAAAAGGGATTTAATTCTTGGCTTGTTCATGATTATAAGGTGGATAATAAGTATTTATTTGAAGGCGTAGTGGACAGTGATTTAACAGAAATCTTTAAAGAATCTCTTTATTCTGTCTATAAGATTTATATTGAAAAAGAAGATATCTTCTTTGTGGATGTTTTTACGAATAAATACTATAAAATACAAACAGAAGAAGTATTTAGAGAAGAAGATTTAATCAGCGTTCGTCTATATCCTATTGAGAATCACTATATTATATCAGATGATATTATTTATTATCCAATGGATTTTCTACCACAGATAAAGAATATGATTCTTTCAAGATATAATGAAGTATCAGGTATTAGGCCGGTGGCACTGGAAGATTTTATAAAGAGTAATAAGATGTTTATCTATCAGATTTCAAATATTATTGAGTTCTATGAAAAAGAAAATGATACGATGGTTGTGTATACTGCAAAATATACATCAGATAAAAATATCTTTGAAGCGTTTTTAACATCAGATAATTTATTTTTAGTTGAAGATGATGATATAAAAGTATTTTCTTTACTCCATGAAAATGTTCAAATAGCTGAGATTACTATTGAAGATAAGAAGATAGAGATTGAAGCAAATACTCAACAGGAGTTAGAAGAAGCTAAACTAATTATGGAAAAGTACGATGTAAGATATATAGGGGAAGAAATCCTTAGTTTAGATGATTTGTTGACATAATCTTAAAATAATAGTAGAATATGTTTATGAAAGGAGACGTAATGAGTTTAGTTTTTTCGGAGGCTGCTGCTGATGATAACCCCTCCGCCGTTCAAGGAGGTTCAGCACTAAATATAATAAAGGATCTTAAAAAGATTATAGATAAAGATGATAAGGATGAATTATCGTCTTATATATGTAAATTAGAAAAAGAATTAGAAGAGAGTAATAAGCTTCACTTAGAATGTGTAGATAGGAAAGAATTAAAAAAATTAATAGAAAAGCATCCATATTTTAAAAATCCTAATGATTATCATATTAGGCTTATTACAATTATGAAGTATTTAAAGAAAAAAGATGCTTATTTAGCTGTTCCTGATTTTGATTTATTAGTCGATGAGGTCATTACATCGATGGATAATGTAAAAAAAGTGAGTGATGGGAAATATAAAAAGATTAAGTAGCCTGACAATGTCAGGCTTTTTTAGAGGTTGTATGGTTAATGAAAGTAATTATATAGATATTTATGCCAGTTATCTATCAGATGCTTATGAAATAGATATCCACTATATAAATGATTTATTAAAAGAACAGTATCAATATGTTAAGGAAACAAGTGATTTAATAGCATATGATAATTATTTGTCCAAAAGATATGAAACAGGGAGTTTCTATACGCCGGATATCCTTTCTAAGAAAATGGTATCCATGGCTTTTGATGATTATTTTTCTAATAATCATATTGTAAAAGAAGAAGATAAGATAAAAAGAATAAAAACAATGAAGATTATTGATATTGCATCTGGCACAGGAATATTCTTTTTAAATGTTTTAGAGTATATGGAAGAGTTATTTAAAAAGAATAATGAAACCATTGATATTTCTATCTTATCTAATCTCTATGCTGTTGATATACAAGAAAATCCTCTTAGAATACTCAAATTAAGAGTATTAGAATTCTTTTTACAGAGAAATATAAAAGTAGAAAATATTTCTATAAATTTATTTCATAAGGACTTTCTTTTAGACTATAATAAGAATATAAAATATGATTTAATATTATCCAATCCACCCTATATAGGCGAAAAAAATCATAAGGAGTTATTTGAAAAATATAAGCATTTAAAAGGCTATAAAGGAAGGATGGATTTGTTTTATTTCTTTATCTATAAAGGCTATGATCTTCTCTCAGAAAATGGCGTATTGTCTTATATCACAACGAATTACTTTATTACGGCAGATAGTGCGAGTGATTTAAGGAATTTTTTTCGAACAACGCATATGATTCGCCTGATTAATTTGGATGAATTCTTTGCTTTTAAAGGCCTTGAAATGCATAATATGATCTTCAGCCTATCAAATAATACACCTTCTGATACCAAGATTAATATTATTGATAAAACGAGTGTATTAAATGATTTAGAAAATGTATTATATACTATAAATCAGGAGAAATTATTTTCAAATAATAATACGATTTTATTATATAAAAAAGAAGAGTATTTTAAAATTATAGAAAAAATAATAAAGTATTCAGATGATATTTTAGGGAATTTAGTTTCAATTCATCAAGGTATTGTGACGGGTTGTGACCGAATTACAAAAAGAAATATTCATCTAGTGGAAGGGGCTTATTTAAATGAACCTATTTTTGTATTTGATGAAAAGATAATTTCTTCTGATAAATTTAAACCATTTTATAAATCAGGGGATATTGAAAGATATTTTGTTAAAGACTATTCCAAATATATTTTATATATTGCAGATGAATTAAAAGAAGATAGTGAAGAAATAAAGTATTTAAGTCGTTTTAAACCGATTTTATCCAATCGAAGAGAGGTGAAGAAAAAGATAAGAAAATGGTATCAAATTCAGTGGCCAAGGAAGGAATATATTTTTCAGTCTGAAAAGATTATTGTCCCTCAACGGTCTAAAATGAATAAATTTGCTTATACGGATAAAGAATTTTATTCCAGTGCAGATATTTATTATTTAACAGGGAATGATTTGATTAATATACTGGGCATTTTAAATTCTAAATTATATTATTTTTATTTATATAATTGTGGAAAGCGAAAGGGGCATTTACTTGAACTGTATTATAAGCCGCTATATCATCTTTTAATGCCTCGTGTTGACATAAAAAAATATGTTTTAAATATTTTAAGTCAGAAAGAAATAGAAAAAAATAGACAAATTATTGATCAAAAATTATATGAATATTATCAGCTAACAACAGAAGAAATAAAAGAAGTGGAGAAATTATGGGAAAAATTAAACTAATTATATCAATCGTCGTTTCAGTATTAATTATTATTATGGGTATTTTTATCTTTAGAGATAAGATAGAAATGACAGAAACAGAGAAGATGGAAGAAAGTGTAAAGGCAAAAGTAATCGCTCTTCAGTTTAAAGATATTACATACGTTGATTATAAAGATCATATGCTGATTATAAAGGGGCGTAAAGAAGAAAAAGATCATACGTATTATTATGATTTAAATAATAAAAAATTGGTAGAATATATGGAAGAAAAAGAGCTTATACTACCTGATGATATAAAGGGGGACTTATATAAGTATTCAAAAGATAAGACAAAGGTATTATATATTAATACTAAGAATAGGCTGATAAGTTATAATATCAAAAAGGACTTTAAAAGAGAAATCAAGGTAGAAGTTGATGATTATGTCTTAAAGAATTTTAAAAAGAAAGTTCTTATCTCGCCGATGGCTGGCTATATATCAATCGAATACGATAAGGAAAATGAGCAGTTCTTTTCAGTATATGGTGCAGATTCAGGCAGAAAGTATAAGGAAGATATCTATGGATATAATCTTTCTTGGGCAGATGATGATAGTAAATTATGCTATGTACTTTCTAAAGAAGGAGACTTAAAAGATAGAAAAATTGGGTATTATAATATAAAGACAAAAAAATTGGATTATTTAGATTTAAAAGATAAGATTATTTCTAAGATATATTTTAAAGGAGATGATATTGACTTTATTGTGGAAGGAAATGTCTTAGTTTTTTATAGTTTTAACGATAATAAAGTAAAGAAAATCAATTTACATATGATGGGTGAGGTATTCAATTATAGTGCAGACACTTTAATATGTAATAAAGAAGAAAAAATAGTGAAAAAAATAGATGAAAATTATAATATTTCTGTTTATAAAGACTTATTAGATATGAAGGATGATGATTATTTTTATAAGGATGATGAGTATTTTATCTATTTTAATCAAGAGGGGATTCATATAGAAAATCATAAAACAAAAACAATTATTGAACTGGATAAAAACTTCTCGATTTTTAAAAGTATTAAGGAATGATTATATTATTTTTCTTTCATTGAAAATTATATAGATAGTGATAAAATATAGAAAAAGGAGACTTGAAAAATGAAAATAAGAAGAACTTTTTTTATCATAATGATATTATTTTTGATGCCAGCAATAAGTTTTGCAGAAGGTAAGACGTATGAAAAAGGACAAGTAATAGAATTTGAAGAACAAGAAGATGAATTCGGTTCTAAATATCAAAAGATTAAACTAAGATTGTTAACAGGTAAAGAGGAAGGAAAAGAAATTGAAATCATGAATTATCTTTCCGATAATGAACTGATTAATATTCCTATTGAAGAGGGTAAAAAAGTTTTATTACTTTATGATAAGGAAGCTAGTGAGTACTATATAGCAAGTGAAGTCAGAGACCATTATGTGTTATATTTACTTATACTCTTTTTATTAGTCATTCTATTTGTGGGTAGAATGCAAGGAATAAAGACCATTATTACGCTTGGCATAACCTTCTTATTTATTGCATTTATGGAATTACCTCTTTTATCAAAAGGTTATCATCCAATTTATGTAACCATATTTGTTGGGATACTTATTACGATTATCACCATATGTATTATATCAGGATGGACGAAAAAATCATTATCAGCCATCCTTGGTACGATGGTAGGGGTTTTATTTGCTGGTGCTTTATCTATTATAGTGAGTGTTCAATCGAATTTAACAGGAATGAGTATGGAAGAAGCGATGATACTTGCATCAATTTATGAAAATGGACTGAATTTCCAGCATCTATTATTTTCAGGTATTATTCTAGGTTCTTTAGGAGCTGTAATGGATGTTTCAATGAGCATATCTTCTTCTATAGAGGAAATCCATAAAGCAAGTCCTAATAGAAGTAAAAAAAGTTTATATCGTTCAGGACTTAGAGTAGGTAGAGATATTATGGGAACGATGGCAAATACGTTAATTCTTGCTTATGTAGGTAGTTCTCTTCCTATGTTATTATTGTTTACAAGTATTGATGATCATATGATAAGAGTCATTAATTTAGATGTGATTGCAACGGAGTTTATAAGGTCAATAGCAGGTAGTATAGGGCTTGTTCTTGCAATACCAGCAACAGCTTTTATTTCTGTATATATGATAAAAATGAAAAAGACCATTAGTAAATAAATGGTCTTTTTTTATAATCAAGTCCTAAGTCTTTTTCGTTGATAAGACTTCTGATATCACTTGCTAAAATATCGAATTGTAGAATGTTTTTTATTTCATCAGAAGAATCAAATTTATTAATATTAGTTATAATAGGAAGGGATGATGTTTTTCTAAGAGTATGTAATAGGTTCTTTCCATTTTCATTAAATCCCAGCACTCTGGTATAAGGTGGTTTTTTGATAAAATCATCTTTCCTTATATTTAATAGAATATTTATAAGAATTCTTCTTATTCTAGATTTAGTATACCTTTTAGAACAAACAGCATCTAAGAAACTTTCATAGTCTGCTATTAGTTCTTTTTTTATTTTATATTCTAGCCCCTCTGTGACATCTTTTATCGTAGAAAGCTCTTTTACGGATGTAGAAGCTATTTTATATACGATATATGGAAAGATATCGTGCATATCGTTTATCTCTTCTTTTTCTATAATATCATAGACATAGCTAGGAACTGCCATTTTAATATCCTTGTTCTTTTTATAATGGAGTCTGATTGCTGTAGCACTTGAAATTTCTTCTAATTTTTCGCTATGATAATCATTGGTTCTTTTGATGGTCATTGGCATAATGTGGCTATTTAAATCGTTTATAGCCTTCATATATTCAATAGCTAATATATTATTAGCAGAGAAAGTAAAATCTAAATTTAAAGCCATTTCGGATGCTTTTGGATAGGAATATCCTTCTTTAATATACTGCTTTAGTTGTATAGTATAGTCTTTTGTATCCATCTGATTGATTACTCGGTGTAATACATTAATATCACCACATTCGGATCCGAAAGAAAGATAATCTACAATGTTTAAATCATGTAAAATACTAATAGCAGCATAGGAAAAAAGTTCTGCACTACTTGTAGCGTAGATTGTCGGAAGCTCAAGTACTAAATCAACACCCGCTTTGACTGCCATTTCAGCTCTTTTCCATTTATTTATAAAGGCAATTTCACCTCTTTGAACAAAATCACCACTCATAATGGCTATTTTATATCCGTTGATATGATTGATATGATGCAAATGTCCATTATGAAAGGGATTATATTCTGATACGATTCCAGTAACCATATTAACTCCTTTTGTACTTTTTCTTATTATATCTCTTTTATATTGAAATTTCCATATGCTTATCTGGTTTATCCTTAAATAAAACAAATATTTAATATTTTTTATCATTCTTTTATTTATTTTATATAATATATTTTATTTGTTTATATTTAGAAGATATGAAAGAAAATACATATTTTAAATTTGAATAGATATAGAAATGGTCTGTAAATTATATTATGATTTTAAAAAAATATACTATAAATATCCGAAGTATTAAGTAATAGATTGATTGCAAAGGAGAGAGAATGAAGAAAATAATACCATTTGTGGTAGTTTTAATTGTATTAATTAGTAATCTACCAGTTTTTTCAGAAGAAAATGAAATGAATATATACATAAAAGAAAAAGCAAATGAATCGGATACTCAGAACTATCACGGGGTACAATATGAACCTAAAATTGGTTCTTATCTTGGAATGTATGCAGAAGCAGATTCTTGTGTACATAATCCTAAAACAGCCCATCCTTTTTATTTTGAAGGTGTACCGAAATTAACAGGAAAAAAACATGCAATGTATATGATATATATTCCTTATTCGTCAATGGAGTTTAATTTCTACCGTTCGCATTATAAAAGAGCTAAAAAATATCATTGTGGTATGCATATTGCATTAGAACCTGATAAGGGCTTAGAAGTGATAAAAGATGATGAGCGTTTGCACCGATTTGCAGCACAGGCAAAAGAAGCAGGTATTCCTATTTTTTTAAGATTTGCCAATGAAATGAATGATCCAGGGAATGCTTGGGGAAAAGATATTCAACTTTATAAAGAAAAATTTAGATTAGTTGCTGATGTTATGCATAAAAAGGCGCCTAATGTTGTGATGTGCTGGGCACCTAATGATTGGGGATATAAAGGATTTGATGATGCGATTAAATGGTATCCTGGAGATGAATATGTTGATTGGGTAGGTGTTAGTTCTTATCCGCCATATTTAAAAAATGGAGAGAGTAAGCATCATACAAAGTGGACAGATAGACTTAGAAAGGTTTATGATAGATATTCTGGTAGGAAACCTATTTACTTAGCAGAGGGTGCTCCTATTCAAAATGTAGAGTTTGAAGATACAGCTAGTATGACTGCTGTTGCTGCTAAGGATTTAAGGGAATTTTATGATGAAGTAGCAAGAAGGTATCCTAATGTAAAGGCGATTTTTTACTGGGATAGTAATGAAAAATACGGTGCAAAAAGGCAGTGTAAAATAAGCTCTAATCCTGTGATATTAGAGGCTTATAAAAATGCTATATCCGATCACTTTTTCTTGACGGATATCAATGCGACAAGTGATGTGATTTATAGAGATTTAAAGGAATATAAAGGGAAAGTAGTAGAACCAAAGATTTCAGAGTTAAGTGCTTATGTGGGTAATCACAGTTTAAAGACGCATAAAGTGCTATATTATATTAATAATCAGTTGATGAAAGAAGCAGTTGGATCTCCGTATACTTTTATGATTGATTTTTCAAATTATGAAGGAGAAATTATTTCAATTAAAGCAGAAAGCTATGATTTTGATAATAAACTGATTATGAGTACAAATTATGATGTGGAAATAAACTTTGCTGGTCTTTTAACAAGGGAAATCGCATTTAAAAGATTTGATAAAGTAAAAGAAGAACCACTAAAAATTGGACATTTCACCAAGGATGTTAGATTGGTGATAACCAATTCAATAACAAATGAGTGCATGGATTTAACAGATAAAATAACAGATGGTTTAAGAGTTATTAATAATCGCTCTGCTATTGGTTTAAGAGATGTATCTCTTATGTTAGATAATGTAGATGTTGAGTGGCATAATGAGCACCGTGCAGTGATTATAAAAACTGCAGATAAAGAGCTTATTTATCCAATTAATAAAGCAATGATGTTTAATCAAGAAGAAATTATTTCATTAGATACACAGGTGACAATTGATCCTGAGATATCAAGATCATTTCTTCCAATAAGAAGTATTGCTGAAGCATTAGATTATGATGTGATATGGCATGAAGATACTGCAACGATTGAACTTAAAAAATAGGAAATAAGTTAATTTTGAATTTTTTCATACTTGTCTTTTTAAAAGAAAGTGGTGCTGCAGAGCATCATTTTCTTTTTTCCCTAGCTATTTCATCAAACAGCTTTAAAAGCTTTTTTTTAGACTTTTCTTCGCCGTATTTAGCTTTAGATTCTTTACTAATTCTTTAAAGTACATTGCTATAGTTCCTCCTTTCCTTGCTCTAATTTATAAAGCGTTTTTCACTTTATAGCAATATAATACACTGTAAAGCGAAATGAGTCGATACTATTTTACAATATTTTTTATTTTTTTAAAAACAATATTGCGTTATAGTGAATTTTGTGTATTGTTAAATTGGAGGTAATAGAATGAAAAATGAAATAAAAAATGAAATAAAATCATATATAGCTTTAAGCGGTTTGACATTAACTAAAATAGTTGAAAAGTTGAATCAAAGTCGAAAGTCGAAAGATGAACAATACCAATCAACTACACAATCAAATTTATCAAATAAACTTAGTCGTGGAACGATAAAATATTCAGAAGTAAAAGAAATGGCTAATATAATGGGCTATGATATCATATGGATTAAAAAGGAAAAATAGTCGAAAGGAGAAAAAATGATAATAACTTTAAAAAGTCGAAATATTGAAATACCTACAAGTATTTTAAAAATGGTACATTTCAATGATAATGATACACTTAATATAAAAGCCGAAAATGATACTATAATACTTGAAAAAGTTGAAAATAAATATAAAAATATTAAAGAGCTATTTAAAAATTATGATGCAGAATATAGCACAGATAGCTATGATTGGGGTGAACCAGTAGGCGGTGAAATATGGTAAAACAAGGGGATATTATAAAAATTAATTTTAACCCACAAGCAGGACAGAACAAGCAGGAAATCGCTCCGCTTTAGTGGTTAGCAATAACTTTTTTAATCAGAAAACCAATTTAGTAATTGTATGCCCTATAACTAATACTAATAACGAATTCCCACTTCATATTAAACTTGATGAAAGAACACAAACTACAGGCGTTATATTATGTGAACACATAAAAGCGTTAGATATAAATGCTAGAAAATATAAAATAACTGAACAATTACCTAATGATCTACTCCAAAAAGTATTGAATGTAATTTATGCCGAAATTGAACCGATTGAATAATTCAAATAGAGGGTGCACCTCTATTTTTTACATTTTTGGGGATATTTTAAATATACTTATTTTTCTACATTCTTCATATATTTATATATAAATATTTTCCATAATTTTGTATACTTTTTTTAATAAGTCCGTACATTCCTTTGGTAAATCATACATTCCGCCCTTTGGACTCTTCCCGTTTACAATCTCACAAAGCCTTCTCCTATCGATATTATTTAAAGCTAAAGTTAAATTAGCAACAGTTGGTTTTAAATCATGTTCTTCATGGAGTTTAAAGAATAAAAAAAGTCGTTCACCTAACTGCTCAGGATTTTTCAAATCAATATCAGGAAGTTGCATTAAAGCCATTGAAAGACCTAAAATTTTGCATTATCCCCTTTTTTAGTTTCAAACTTTTACCACTAAAAGCGGGACTACCATTTGGATTATTTACCACACCTTTTTTTAGGCATACACACCTTTTTCACAATAAACCACGATACATAGCAATATCACGTTGAAGCACCAAGATTTTTTTTCAAATTGAAGATTGCGTCATATTTTTAAACTTGTAATTTAGAGCATGTTTTACATAATGAAATGAATTTGGATAGTAAGTTAAAAATGGATTATGCTTATGATTTTGAAGATAGATATTTTGATTATCCAGAAGATTTTTTAACATTCACTAATGGAGATTTTGCAGCTAGTGGAAGCTATATGGATACATGGGAATATCTTCTGAAAGAGAGAAATTCTTTGAGTAGGGTATTAAATTTTCATTTGTATTTTAAGGATATAAAATAATCTATATAAATCTTTTGTTTTCACTTGAAAAATTTTCAAATTTCTATATAATTAAATGAGAAAATGTTTTATACAAGGAGGCAAAATGAATATTTTAGTAATAAATTGTGGAAGTTCTTCATTAAAATATCAATTATTAAATATGGATAATGAAGCGCAGTTAGCACAAGGTTTAGTTGAAAGAATTGGTATTGAAGGTTCTAGACTAAAGCAAGAAACAGAGAAATTTGGTAAAAAAGTGATTGAAGTTGATATGAAAGATCATAAAGAAGCTCTTGGTCATGTACTTGATGCTCTTAAAAATGAAGAGTATGGTGCAATCAAATCATTTGATGAGATTCATGCAGTGGGACATAGAGTAGTTCATGCTGGGGAAAAATATTCTTCATCCGTTGTTGTAAGTGATGAAGTAATCAAGGCTTTAGAAGAGTGTATTGAACTTGCACCACTTCATAATCCACCAAACTTAATCGGTATAAAAGCCATTGAAGAGCTTTTACCAAGTGTTAAGAATGTTGCTGTATTTGATACTGCATTCCATCAAACAATGCCGAAATCATCATATATCTATCCACTACCATATGAATTCTATGAAAAATATGCAGTGAGAAGATATGGATTCCATGGAACTAGTCATCGTTATGTTGTAGCAAGAGCTGCAGAGATGCTTGAAAAAGATGTAAAAGATTTAAAAATTATTTCTTGTCATTTAGGAAATGGTTCATCATTATGTGCTGTTAAAAATGGTAAGGTGTTAGATACTAGTATGGGATTCACTCCTTTAGAAGGTCTTGCAATGGGAACAAGATGTGGAGATATTGATCCAGCTATTATTACATTCTTAATGAAAAAAGAAAACTTAGATGCAGAAGCAATGGATAAAGTGATGAATAAACAGTCAGGTGTTCTTGGTATATCAGGTGTATCTAGTGACTTTAGAGATATTGAAAATGCTGCTGCTGAAGGAAATGAAAGAGCAGAGCTTGCACTTAATATTTTCGATAATAGAGTAAGAAAATATATTGGTGCATATGCTGCTGAAATGGGTGGTGTAGATGTTATTATCTTTACTGCTGGTGTTGGTGAAAATTCAATATCTAATAGAGAATCTATATCAAAAGGACTTGAGTTCTTAGGACTTGAATTTGATACAGAGAAAAACAATGTAAGAGGAAAAGAAGCTATCATTTCTAAAGAGGGTTCAAAAGTAACTGCATTAGTTATTCCTACAAACGAAGAATTAATGATTGCTAGAGATACGTTAGAATTAGTTAAATAAAATTCTTGACAAATACCTCACATACTAATATAATTATAATGTTAGTTGTGAGGTGTTTTATGAAATATGATATATCAGAACTTTTTACTGGAAAAGTAAGTAGTATAGAAATAGATGACTATTTAAATGTAGATTTAAAAGAGCTGGGAATAGATTCTTTTACTGCTGATAAGATACATATAAAAGGCAGTATTTTTAAGACGACAGTTCTTGGTTTAGAGTTAACATATGAAAGCAATTGGAAAACAGAATGTGCTCGATGTTTAAAGCGTGTTGATTATCATATTGAAGGAAACATAAAACGATCAATAGTAAAGAAATTTAATGACATTGATGACGAAAGCGTCCTTGTGGAATCAGATGTTATAGATTTAACTGATTTGATTGTTGATGATATAATACTTAATTTACCAACGCAGATTATATGTAGTGAGTCTTGTAAAGGCTTATGTATGAAATGTGGTGTAAATTTAAATGAAGAGGATTGTGAATGTGATATAGAAAACATTGATCCTAGATTATCGAAACTAAAGGATTTATTTAAATAAAAGGAGGTGTGTACTATGGCAGTACCAAAGAGAAAAACTTCTAAAGCTAGAAGAGATAAGAGAAGAGCAGCAAATATTAAAATGACAGCTCCAAATGTTATTGAGTGCCCTCAATGTCATGAACCAAATGTTCCACATAGAGTATGTGCTTCATGCGGATATTATAATGGTAAAGAAGTAATATCAGTTGATTAATTTAGCGGCTTAGTCGCTATTTTTTTTATTTTTTGAAAGTGTTCATTATTGAATTAACCTTTCGTTTTATATTGAAATTTGATTTTAAAATGATATAATGAAATTGAATTGTTGCTATTATGTAAAATAGTTTTTTATTCTAAATCTTAATATACTAATAATCTTGTATCTATTAATACATCCTTTCTTTCATCAAAAAATCCAATAAAATTTATAAATATAAAAACATACATAGAATATATTTTGTTTAAAAGAAAAGTATAGAATAATCTGGTGTGAATAATGCTTTATTCTAAATTCTGTGAAAGCAATATTTTATAAAATGCACTGAAAACAAGCATATATAATAGTTTTAATATCAAAAGTATAAATTATAGTATTACAATTTTAATGTAAACAATAACAGTAAAATGTCGATATACTTTATATATCTAAAATTTGTTTAGTATGAAAAGAAAAGGTTTTAAATAATAGAGAGGTGATAGGAATGAAAAATGGGTTAAAAAAGTATTTTATAATATCATTAATATTTTTATTATTACTTCCTACAGTGGCATTTGGAAATGTGGGTATGATGACATTTGATTTAACAGACGATGGAAGTGTTCAAATAGAAGTGGATCCAATTAATAAACTTCTAACCATTTCAAGAAGTAATAATAAAACAGGTGAAATAAAAAGAAGCAAATGGGATGCTGTTATCAATGGATTAAAAGGGGAAAATAGTAATCTTGTTTTGGAATATGATATTATCTTTATAAAATCAGATGGCGATGGACCTATTTTTTTACCATCAGATAGTTCAGGTTTATTTAAAAATTGTAGGAGGAATATAACATTTAGTGATAATGTAAATACTTCAAAAGTAACTACTATGCACCAGATGTTTAAAGGTGCTTTTAATTTTAATCAGGACTTATCTGTTTTTAATACAGAAAATGTAACTGATATGAGTGAAATGTTTTGGAATGCAAAGAAATTTAATTATAATTTAAGCCATTTTAATACGTCCAAAGTGACTAATATGAATCATATGTTTGATACTGCAAAAGAGTTTGATCAAGATATTTCTTCTTGGGATGTATCACTGGTAACCGATATGAGTTATATGTTTAGCAGGGCAGAAAAATTTAATCGAGATATTTCTTCTTGGGAGGTAAGTAATGTAAAAAATATGGCTCGTATGTTTGATCGAGCGCTGAAATTTAATCAAGATATTTCCTCTTGGGATGTTTCAAATGTAACAAATATGAGATCGATGTTTGATACTGCTTCAGTATTTAATCAAAATATTTCCTCTTGGAAGGTAAGTAATGTAACCGATATGAGTCATATGTTTAGTGGTGCAAGATCGTTTAATCAAAACTTAAATTGGGATACAGAAAGTGTAACAACAATGGAATGGATGTTTTGTGATGCACTGAGGTTTAATGGAAATATTTCTTCATGGAATACAGAAAATGTAACCAATATGAGTCATATGTTTGATTTTGCACGAAATTTTAATCGATCAATAGACTCTTGGAATGTATCGAATGTTCAAAATATGGATTATATGTTTTTTAAAGCAATTCAATTTAATCAAGATTTAAATTCATGGAATACAAAAAATGTAACAACAATGGAAGGCATGTTTGCTCTTAGTCAATTATTTGATGGAAATATTTCTTCTTGGAATACTGAAAAGGTAACAAATATGTCAGGAATGTTTCAAGGAGCAAAAGCCTTTAATCAACCGTTAAATTGGAATACAGCGAGTGTAATAGATATGTCTCATATGTTTCAAGATGCAGAATCATTTAATCAAGATTTATCGTCTTTTAACGTATCAAGTGTTGAAAATATGACAGCAATGTTTTTTAAATCAAGTTTATTTAACCAAAATCTATCTTCTTGGAATGTGTCGAATGTTCAAAATATGGATTATATGTTTGCTTTATCGGGATTTAATCGTGATTTATCAGGATGGACGGTGGATAATCTAAGAAATGCAAATAGTATGTTTCTTGGCTCAAAATTTTCAGGTGATATTAGTAGTTGGGAAATGCCAAAGTTAGAAACGATGCAGCAGATGTTTGCAGAAGATAATTATATAAATAAAATTATTATCAATTCCAATCATCCAGATTCTGTTAAAGCAGATAATTTATTTAAAACAAATGATTCAAAGTTTATATCAGAACTTGAATTTAAAGGACTTAAAAATGTACCCAAATATCATATTAAAAAAGATCAAATAGCAGTAAAAGATTCAGGTTCTGGGTTAGTAGAAATATCAAAAAACGAGGAAAAAGATATCGAATTTGAGGATAATGTATATTATCATATCTATCCTGCAGGTGTTGTTTTAGATATGGAAGCTTCAGATATGGAAATAAATTATGGACAAATGAAAGATATTCAGCTCACAGTAAAAAATGCGTCCTCGGCGACTATTTATAATCCTGTGTTAAAAATGAATTTACATTCGCCAGTAGGCTCTGGTGATACGCCAATGATATTTAGTAATCCAGTTGTGAAGGTGGAAACAAAAAATTCATCAGGAAACTATGAAGAAGCGCCTTTTGACGTGTTACGAACAGGGAATAATATTACCATACGATTTTTAGATTCTTTGAATCAAAAAATGGCATTAAATAAAGAATATAAGATATCGTTAAAACTTACTGTAACCTATGAAAGTGATCCGGTTACCTCAGTTGTAAAATTTTCTATCTTAGATAAAATTAGAAGTATTTCAGCATTTAGTAATTTAAAAGTATATGAAATACCCTATAAGATAGAAACGTTGATGCCAAGTTTTTCATTGAATGATCCTAATATCGATTTTTCAGTACATTATAATACATTTAATTCAGATGTATTAACAAGTGATTTGATAACAGTTGACAGAGAAAAGGCATCCTATGTCAAGCATTTCTTAGTTAAATTAAAGAATATGCAAGAGCTTCAAAATGAATTTTAGGAGGGGTTATGAAAAAAAGTATAATTTGTATTTTAGTCATTAGTTTCTTACTTGCTTTTTCGTTATATGCAGAAGAAACAGAAGAAGAATTAGGAAAGGATTTTACCGATATTGTAAAAATCACTAATTTTAATATGTATCTAGGATATGATGCATATAATGGTAGAGAAGTAATTAAAAATGGTGTGTTAGATCCTAGTAAAAAAGATATTACTTTGGGTAGATTTTTATATATTAGCTTTAACTGGACGATTACCGATGAAGAGATGCAAGGAGCGCCAGAAAATAGTTATTTTAAGTTTCAGTTTATGGATCCAGAGTATGTTAATCTTATTGATAGTGCTGAAGGTGCTATACTCGATCCAGAAGACACTACGAGCTCAATAGGGACGTATAAAATAGATACAGTTTCAGGAGAGCTCACTGTAATATTAAACGATAAGGGCGTTGCAGCAGGAATTGAAAATGGAGGATTTAATTCTGTAATACGATCTATAAAGAAAACTGAAGATAAACCATATAAGGTATATCTTAATAATGAGCAGTATAGCAATCCAAGTGCTACTAATTTTGTCACATTAAATTTTTATAAAGATGATAATTATAATACTGATTTAATGGGTAGAAGTGAATTTCATACACATGATCCACTTTATTCTGGAGCATTTGTAGCATATTATGGTGGGGATAAAGTAATAGGTTGTAGTAATACTTTTAATTTAGATCAGGCAGAAAATTTATATAAATTCTATAAGACAGGTAATAAGATAGAAAAAAGAGAAAAAGTGTTTATCGAAGAATTACTATCTCATAAAGTGGAGATTGTAAAGGATGCTATTTTGATTAAATTTTTTGCTTATGTTCCGCATATTATTCGAGATTCAGACACAGACCCTTATCATTTGGAGTTAGATGACAATGGTCATCCGGTAATAAGTGGTGAATATATCTGGATTGAATATGGGCGTAAAAATGATGTGAATCAAGTGTTTCCAGAAGAAAATGAAACCTATGAACATTTTAAAAATAGAATTAAAAATGATTATGATGAACCAACCTTTGGCGTTTATGATAATCCAGATTTTGAGCACTCTGCAGCCTTTTTGTTTTCATGGGGAGATTCGCCAGGAACTTTTAAAAAAGGGACTACAGAAACCATTAATTATAACAAGCTTTTAAATAAGGATAGCTCGATTGATTTATTAAAAACTAAAATCGATTACTTTACGAATAATACTCATGAAATGCTTCCATCACAAGCTGATGCAATGAAACAAGTCTTTGGTTTAGATGATCCTAGTACGAGCGTTATAAACGGTCAGTATGTAGGAGCTTCTGTGTACTATTATGTAAAGCCTAAAATGTCTGGGAAATATTCTCATACAGCAAATATGAGTTATATTGTAGATGATAATGATCCAAATACAGAGGATGAACAGACGGTAACAAGAACATCAGGGCAATGTATTTATAATCTGCCAGGTGCTACTGGTTCTGCTAATTCGTTAAATCTTAATATTAAAAAAGTATTTAGTGATGGCTATGAAAAACATAAAGATGAAAATATCAAGTTTCGATTGTATTCAAGTGGTGATTATACACATGAAGTGCGAGTTGTAAATAAGGATAATAACTGGCGTGCTGTATTTGAAAACTTATATCGATATGTCAATAATGATATTATAGAGTATACTGTAAAAGAATTAAATGTTCCTAGTGGATATAGAGCTAAAGTGGAAGGAAATCAAGAAGATGGATTTATTATTTATAATAATAAAATGGCCAATAAATCATTTATAATAAGTTATTATGATGAAAATGAGAATTCTAGTTGGGGTGTGTTAAAACCAGGAAGTACAACCATAAGATGGCTTTTAGGTAGACCAGAAGTGTTTTTAGAAGTGCTACCAGATGGGACGGAAAAAGAATTTGTTTATTTAGAGAATGAACCGAATGGTAAGCCGACAGGGAAAATATTTAAATGCTGGAATACAAAATTAGATGGCACTGGAAATTCGTATGCTGCAGGACAAAAGGTATATATAAATGAAGGAGATTTTATACTTTCTTCAACTTCAGTTCCTGAGTTATATGCTATATGGGAACCGTATAATTTTTCTATTTCAGGTTTTAAAAATTACTATGTTTATATAGATGCAGATAATAATCCGTCAAACCCTCTTACTTTTAAAGGTATGCGTGATGGATCGGGAGATAAACAATTTATAAATTGGCGTGCAGTAAATAATTATGTATATGAACCAGGGTTTACAGATGATACGCTAGTTGCTATAAAGGGAACAACAGATGACTATGGTATAGTTGCTGGTATGGTATGTAAGTATAAAAAAGAAGATGGTACTTTATATGGAACGATGCCTGATGCTGTAGATTCTTCTTTAAGTAATTGGTATTATTTAGTATCTGATTCTGAGCCAAGAGATAGTCTTGGAAATATGTATTATTCTAAATACTATGCATCAAATAATTGGAAAAAGGCAAGTGTTGTAGATATAGTAGAAAATGCCGTTCCTTATTATCATTATGTAAAAGATACTTTAAGATGGAATCTATGGTGGCTTACAACGCCATTTAGATATATTTGGTCTGACCATTATTTTATTGATGGAACGAGTTCTAATCCAGAACCAGTATCCAAAACAGTTTATTTTAGAAATATAGCACCACTTCCTATGATTGAAGCAGGGGATGTAGAGATTTCTCCTGATGAGATAAAAGATAAAATCTATGGAGAAAAAATGAGGGTGCCTTTTAGATATACCTTTACAGAAGATGCGAGAGTAAATGGAATCAATATTCGTTTCCTCTTAAGAAATATTATAAAAAATGATAAAAGGGTAGCGGATTATTTCTATCCAAATATTGATTCGATTAAACTAATGCAAGGGGGAACTGAAAAACCATTCAATAATTCATTTAAAGTGTTAAAAGGAATTTATGCTGGAAATAATTTTGATAAGATTAATCTGGATAAGGGATATAGTATTTTAATTAATTCAGATGAGACTATTGATATTAAGGCGGGTGATTATATAGAAGTTGTTTTAGTTACCGATTTACGTTTTAATAGATTCTATGGTGATGATGGTATTTTAGATAATTATTGTATGTTCTATTCAAATTCTAATGATTATTCTGATATGGAACTGCCTTTTGAGTTTAAAGAAAAACTAGCGGAGCTTATAGCAAGAACGAACTTTAATGATATTGCAGATTATTTTACAATTAATACGGCAATAAGGTATGATGAGAGTGGCGCAAGAAAAGAAAATGCTAAAATGACGACCATTAAATTTGAAAACAAAAGTAAATTTTTAGGTGAATGATGAAAATCATTCATCTTTTTTTATTAAGAAAAAATAATTTTTTTATTTAAGCAGTTTTACCAACCGATAAAGTCCATATAGTAGTAGATATAAATATATATTGAAAGGCAATGGAAATAGGTGGTGAAGATGAGAGAAAAAATTAAATTTGTAGTTTTATTATTAATCCTATTATTAATGAGTACATTGATGCCATTTGTTTATGGAAAAGAAGATGATGGGATTAAAGATTTAACAAATGATGCGACAATTAGTGATTTGAATGTATATAGAGGATATCAAATATCACATAAATATATTGTTAAAAATGGGATGTTAATTGAATCACAAGAAAGGATTCAAGTGATGTATACGTTCTTAGTTGATTTTGACTGGGCAATTGATGATAAAGCAATGAAAAATGCAAAGGCGGGTAGTTATTTTGAATATCAACTAATGGATCCTAATTATGTTACATTATTAGACAATGATTCAGGTGATGTGTTAAATCCTGAAGATAAGGAATATCCGATTGGAAGATATTCGATCAATAATGAGGGGATTTTACGAATAACACTCAATGAAAAAGGGGTATCTAGCTCTATTCATAATGGAACTTTTAATGCTTCATTCAGAGTAAAAAAGAAAACGCCAAGCTATAGAATATATAAAGATACATTGAAAAGTGATGCAGAGTATGTAGAGCTTGAGTTTATCCCAAGAGAAGAAAATACAGGAGCAAATTCTCTTTTAGGAAAGAAAAAGGGGTGGCGAACATATCCTTTTAGGCAGTCTGCGCGTACATTATATCGAAATAAAGAAAAAATAATTGAGTGGGAAACGGATGTAAATTTTGATCAGTTAGAAAAACTATTTACAAAAGAAAAGCTGAATGTAAGAAAAGATTTTCTAATAGAGAGTAAGATTCCTCATAAATTAGCGCTTAATAAAGAAAGTATTTCGCTGTATTTCTATTTTCCAATTCCAATGATTGATCAAAATAATGAATTAGTACGTCCTCATGTGAGTAGTAGAAATAGTATTATGGTTCGAGCATTTGATAAAGGCGATATTAATGTAATAGAACCGAATGAAAATGAATCTTATGATGAATTTAAAGAAAGAATTAAAACATTTAATACACCGACTGTAGGTATTTATGATAATCCAGATGTGAAGCATTCTTCTGCTATTTTGTTTCAATGGGGAGATTCTCCAGGAGCTGATAAATTACATTCTACAAATAAAATAGTTTTTGATGGTATTTTAGGAAGGTCATATGATTTAATAAGGCAAAAAGTGGAGCAATATCTAAGACTTAGAAGAATAACACTAGAACAAGCGGATCTTATTTATCAGATTTATGGTGATGCCAATGGAATCGATGGACAAGTAGTATCTTTTAATTTTAGGTATGAAACAAAACCAAAGACAACAGCAAGATATCATAATGAAGTTACAGTATCGTTTGATTCTGAGGAACGAAGCGTGAACTCTTTGGATGTGGTAACGCAAAAGGAAAATGGGCTATATCATCATGTGATAAAGAGTATTTCAAGAGATGTTGCATTTGATGCACCAGGAGCATTTGGTATAGTAGAGCCGCTTAATATTCCAGTAAAAAAAATTTGGAGTGATGGAAATGAAAAGCATCAGAAGGAAAATGCGATTGTTCAGCTATATTTAAATGGAAAATATGACTCAAAATATATTGTTCTAAATGCCAAGAATAATTGGCAAGGTGTTTTTAACGATTTATATCGTTATCAAAATGATGATATTGGTAAATATACAATAAGAGAGCTACGTAATTTTGAAAATTATATATCCAATATTGTTGGCAATCAAGAAGATGGCTATATTATTTATGGTGATAAAACAGAAACATTAACGTATCCTATTAGATATCATTATGTAAGCAATGAACATTCTGTATGGATTGATAAAGTGCATACAAAGGAACATGTAAAATATAAAGAAATTGATGCGGATGGACATGAAAGAAATTTTGTATATATATGGGATAAACCTTCTGAAGTTCCAGAAAATAAAGTCTTTAAATGCTGGAATACCAAAGAAGATGGAAGTGGTATGTCCTATCAGCCAGGAGATAAAGCATATATTAATGAAGAAAATGCAAATAATAGCTCTGATTTATATGCCGTATGGGAGAACTATAATTTTTCTATTTCAGCATTTTCTAATTACAGTGTATATATTAATGCAGATGAACATCCAGATGATATTGTAACGTTTAAAGGACTGAATGATGGTCATTTACATCAAGATAGAAACTGGAAAGAGATTAATCGTTATTATTATAAAGATGGCTTTGACGATGATACACTTATTGCAATAAAAGGAATAACCATTGATTATGCTTTTGTAGCAGGATTAGCATGTAAGTATAAAAAAAATAATGGTGACTGGGTAGGTACTGGAGAAAATGATTGGTATTATTTAGCATCAAATACTCCGCCTCGTGATGAAGAAGGAAATATGTATTATTCAAAGTATTATTCTTCTGATAAGTGGAAGAAAGTTACGATCATTGATATGGTAAATCCAATGTATTTTAATTATATCCAATCATTATATCAATGGAATGATACATGGAATCAAACACCTTATAAGTATGTATGGTCTGATAAATACTTTTTAGATAAAAATGATCCTTCATCAAAGGGTGCAAGTACAGTGATATATTTTAGAAATAAAAAACCTCTTGCTGGTATAGAGCCTGCTGCTGTTATCATATCACCAAATAAAATCAATAATAAGATTTATGGTGATCGAATGGAAATTACTTTCAAGTATGAATTCACAAAGGATGTTGATTTAGAACATTTGAACATTAAATTTTTATTGCGAGATATTGAAAAGAATAATCAAAAAATAGCAGGATTTTTTTATCCAAATATAAAATCAATTATTTTAAAAGATGGGACTACACATAATAAAAAGAGGTTTGAGGTATCATATAAAGTGCTGAAAGGAATATTCTCTGGAATTGTTTTTAAAGAAAATAATATGGATAATGGATATACTGTATTAGTAAGCAGTCGAGAAAATTTAAATGTTAGAAAAGGAGATTATATCGAAGTTGTTCTTGTTACAGATTTCAGATTTAATGTAAAGAATAGAGATGAAGACTATTCAATATATTATTCGAATGGTAGACGTTATTCTGAGATGGAGCTTCCGTATGAATTCTTGGAAAAATTGGAAGAATTAAAAAATAGAATGAATGTAATGGATTTAGAAAAAGATTTTGTTATTAATACTAAAATAAATTATTTTGAAGCTTCTGTACCGAAAAGCATCGGAAAAACAACAAAAATAATATTTGCAAATAAGAATAAATATTTAGGTGAATGATTTTATATTCACCTTTTATTTTGTTAAAAAATCTTAAACTATTTAATTCAGTGGATTTGAATGACGATATATTCTATATATAATATGCAGAAAGGAATAATTATGAGAAAAACAATTTTAGTGATTTTAATTATGATTATGCTCTTATCCACAAGTACAGCAGAGACAAGTGAGTGGGCGAAGGAGTTTATTGAGGGAGCCAAATCAGAAAATTTACTTCCTGATGATGTAAATGATAACCATAGAAATTATATCAAAAGATATGAATACGTCATGCTAGCTAATAAATTATTAGATAAATTAAAAATAAAGGTGGAAATTAGTGATTATAGTCCTTTTAAAGATATCAAAAATCATTCCTATGAATATGAAATTTTAAAGGCATATAATGCAGGAATTATACAAGGCTATCCAGATAAAACGTTTAAACCAAATAAAGAGATTACCCGTGAGGAAATTGCTACATTAGTGTATCAATTAGTCAATAAGATTTCTGCTACTTCAGCAAAAGAGTTAAATATTACCTATTATGATGATAAAACAATCAGTACTTGGGCTAAAAAGTACATTGATTTTTGTTATTCGAATAAGATTTTAAATGGTGTGGGAAAGAACAATCATTTAGATACGATTAATCCGCGTGGAAAAGCTAGTATAGAAGAGAGTATTACCATGATATATAGACTGTTTTTAAATAAAAAATTACTAGGACAAAAAACATATGAGGATATTGATGGTATGGATGGAAAGGTTTTTACTCAAGCAAAAAAATATTTTGATGAAGATGCTTTAGATGTAATATACAATATAGCGAAAAAAGAACAGACGCATTTATCAAGTGTGGAAGGTAATGTAATTACTTTTTCATATGAGGATGGTTCTCAGCTTAAAATTCATTATATATTAGGAATATTTGAAATTAAATTATCAATGAGAAATCTTGATAATAAGGAAATTATTGATGATTTTAAAAGGATGAGTTCGTTGTTATTGGATAGTGATGATATGGGAGAAAAGGTAGATAGGATAGTAGAAGAATTTAAAAAGGATACTAATTATGAATTAATGGATTCAAAGATTAGTGCTATCGCTTTTGATGATTATTATTCTATCAATTTTATATATAGAAAGTAGGTGTTAAATGAAAAAAATTATTAGTATTATATTAGCAATTCTTTTATTATTTAATGCAGTGCCTCTGTATGTGAATGCTTCTAGTAAAGAAATTGTAAGTAGTGATTATTTTGATGTTGAGCGACGTTTAATAGAGGAGGGATATGGAGAGTATTATTTAGAATATAATATATTGCCAAAGCCGATTGAAGGCTCTATTCATCGATCGAAAGAAATTGTTTTAGTTTTAGATACTTCAGGTTCCATGATGGCTAGAGTTGATAATAGTTACGACAGTAGAATCGAGATATTAAAAAAATCAGCAAAGAAATTCATTGAAAAAATTTCGAAACTAGAAGATGTAAAGCTTGCTATTGTTGAATATTCGAATGCTGCTCATATTAATACAGGAAATAATACAGTAGAAGATCCCTTTTTATATCTCTCGGATTATTATGATGAAAAAGAAGAAGCGTTAGATATCATTGAAGAGTTAGAAGCTAGTGGAGGAACAAATATAGGAGATGGAATAAGACTTGCTCGTCATATCCTTGATAACCAGTCAAATGCTGATAAGTATATTGTGTTTATGACAGATGGTCTTCCTACTTATTGTTCGATGAAAAAGCCAGATGGATTTGTAGAATTTGATTATGAAAGTGTATTTACAGGAATTGCTGGTTTGTATAGAATTGATTATATCAATCCGCTTAAAATAAGAAGTAGTGGTTTGTTGGATTATATTGAAGAATATCCAGATATTGAATATTATCATGGAAGAAATATTCTTGATTTGACTCAAAATTATATGTTTTCTCGAACGAATTTCACGAGAAAATTAAGTAAATATATACCAACTTTTGATGTTTATGAATTCCAGTCAGTTGATGATGGATATGCTAGGGTGATGAATCCTCATAAGTTTGGACTGGGAACAGGAAGTAGTTTTTTAGTGAATCAGCAGTACGAGCAATATGGGAGCTTAAATCCATTTGCTGTAACCTATTTATACGATAGTATGGAAAAAGCAACGCATGAAATAAATTTAAAAGCTGGATATTATATTGATTTTTTAGTACATGATGAAGAAGGAAGTATACTAGAAAAATCAATAAATCACATTGGAAGCGATAAAAATAATTTTATTTATGTGTCTCGTGCTTCAGAGATGGTTACTGTCTATGAAGATATTGCAGAAAAAATAATAAAAGAATATTTAATCACAGATTGTAGTATTATTGATTATGTACCATCTGTTTTAGAAGTAAAAACAGATGAATTTGATATACAGTATACAGGTGCAGATAATAGACAATTTAAAATTCCTTTGAATGATATTGAATATGTATATAATAAAGAGGATAATATGCATTATGCTGAACCGATTACTATTAGAGTGCCACTACAAACGTCTAATAGAAGAGAAAATATCGTTTTAAAAGAAGGTATTTTTGACTATAAAAAGCCTAATAAGAAGAAAGAATTTATTCGATTACCTGCAAAAGAATATATTAGACCTTATGCAGAAAGAATAGAAAAAACAACAGAAGACGGTGAATCCTATATTGATAATAGCGTAAGGATATCGTGGAATCCTATAGAAGGTGCTGATTCTTATATGATTCATAGGATGGGTGATTATACTGAAAATAATTATACCTATGAGTTGATTGAAGAGAGGTTTAAAGGAACATCAATTGTTGTGCCAATCGGTGAAAATGATGGTGCTAATACATATTATGAAGTTATTCCTATTCGCAATGAAGAAGAACTTCGATTTGGTAGGGCAAAATGTGATACAAAACCTTATATTAATAATCTGAAAGTAGAAAAAACAGAAGAAGGATTTGTTGTATCATTCGATGAAATTGTAGGAGATGTTCATTATACGATTACACCTAAGAAAAATCATCGATTAAAAGAAGTTGAAATGGACTCTGATCAAAATCATTTTACGGTGAAAGAAGGTAGAGTATATTATACTTATCCAAATGATTATACTTTTAAACAAATAGCTTTTGAAGTACAGGCGAAAAAGGCATCATGTTCTAAAGATGTAAAATTAACCAAAGAAATAGATAATAAAAAAGAAATTATTGTAAAAGCAAATAGAGTTCATGCTACTGACTCTGCGGAAAAAGAGTATCTTCAAAATGAAGTAAGTGTAACATGGTCAAAGGTAAAGGGTGCAGTAAAATATAGAATTTCAAAAAAATATACTAAAAATAATGAATATGATTATAAAGTGGTGAAAGAAGTTTCTTTCGGTGACTCAGAGAAAGCAAGTTTAAATATTCCTATTGAGCCTATTGATAGAGATTTAACGGATTATAAAGTAGAAGCATTAGATGCTAGAAATATTGTGATGATAGATGGGGTATCAACTTGTGATACAAGACCTTCAATTAATAATTTAGAGATTAAAAAGAAGGCAAATAAGACGATAGTATCATTTGATTATATAAATGGAGCCTATCGATTTAGACTATATCCAGTCATTGATGGCATCAGACAAAATGAGCCAATATATGCGTTTTATTCTAAAACTAGTGCTACGGATAATATAAGAAAAAAAGACAATCAATTTGTTATTTCTAATATACCAACAGGTAATTGGGATACGCTATCATATGAAGTAGAAGGAGATAAAATATCTGAAAAAATATTTGCAGCTACATTAGCTGAGGTGCTGCCGAATAAAACAAGGGAGGTAACTAATTTAGCACTAGATGTATCTGCAACTAGAGTACAGGCAACAGATGCAAAAGGTAATAGTTATACTACTAATACAGTCAGTGTTCAATGGTCGGAAGTAGAGGGTGCCTTTAAATATAAACTGATGAAAAGAGATAAGAATGCTTCTGCTTATACTCCAGTTAGTGAAGTTATGGGTAATAGTCTAACTCTTCCAATCGCATTTGAAGATAAAGAATTTACTTATTATAAAGTTATCGCTCTTGATTCTTCTAACAATGTGATAAGAGAAGAAGAAGCGTTATGTGAAACAAGTCCAAAGATTAATAATTTAACAATTATTCAAGATAAGGGGAATGCTGTTGTTTCATTTGATACAATAGTAGGAGATGTGGATTATACGATAGGTGGTCAGATTGATTCGTCTTGGAGTTATCGTCATACGGAAAATTCAAAGGCACCAGATAAAGTAATGGTGAGTGGAAATAGAACGACATTTATTTATTCTGATTCTTGGAATACTTGCCAATTTATTATTAGAGCAATCAAAAAAAATTGTAAGGAAGATTTTGAAACGAGTGATACTTTAACAAGAAAAGTAGAAGCTACAATAAGTGGTTCTTTTGATAATTTTAAATATGGTCAGTTTCAAAGGGTTAAGATTGTAGTAGATTCTATTCATTTAGAAAATGCAAATATCTATAGTCCAATCTTTAAAATTGCTTTAAATTCGATTGAAAATAATCAGACGCCATTAGAATTTTCAAATCCTATTATTAATCTGAAAGTGAATGGTGAAGATATTTCATTTGATGTAGAAAGAAGAAACGATGAATTATATATAAGACCAGTTGCTTATTATACTGATAATGATAAAATGATTGAGGCTTCGGATCAATTTGAATTAATGTTAGATTTTGCTATCACCTATAAGACGAGTGATGGGCGATTGATTTCGGAAGATGTATTAAATACAATTAGATCAAATCCTAATTTTAATGAATTGAAAACTTATAATATACCGTTTAAAATAGAAGAATTATTAAATGAATTTTATGGTAGAACAGATGTAGCAAGTATAGAGTATGATTTTATGTATCAGTTAAATAATCCAAAGACTTTCTGGAATGATGATTTTATAAGAACAGGAAATTTAGGAATGAAAATGAAGAAGATACGAATGAAAAATGAATTAAAAATAGGTTCTGAATTTTAATAAATGCAGCAGATGCAGTGATTGTATCTGCTGTTTTTTTATTGTAAAAACACCAAATTGAAAATTGTTTATAAAACTTTAAAATAATCCGATATAATAGATATATTAAATTTTTAATTTGTTAAATAAAAGAAAACATTTCAAAATATTGTTTTTTTTTAACATCTGATTTAAGATATTGTTATATTTTAACAAAAAACGGGTATAAATATTATAGAAGTATTAGGAGATGAGTATATGAAAAGAGTGAGTTTAATGGTATTGGTACTTATAATAAGTGCTGTTAGCTGCATTTATGCAGATAGTAGTGATTGGGCAAAAGAATTTGTTGATTCTGCTATTGAAGAACAGTTAGTACCTGAAGTTTTACAAAATGATTATCAAGAAGATATCTTACGATATGAATACGTTCTTTTAGCTCTTAAGATATTGGAACAACAGGGTTTAGAAACGTCCATTAAAACGAGTGTTCCTTTTAATGATATTAGTGGATTTGATTATGAGTATTCTGTTGTTAGAGCATATAATTTTGGACTTATTAATGGCTATGAAGATGGTTCGTTTAGACCATATAATAAGATTACCCGTCAAGAAATTGATGCTTTGGTATTTCGACTCTTACATCTTTTAAAAAAGGATGTAGAGCTAACATCAAAACATCATCCGTTTTCAGATAAGCATTTAATTGCTGATTGGGCGCTTCCATATGTTGATTTCTGTTATGAACATCAAATTATGAATGGAATAGGGAAAGTTAATAACCTACCAACAATCAATCCAAAAGGAAATGCAACAAGAGAAGAGAGTGTGACGCTTCTTTATCGAATGATTCATAATAAGAATTTTTTTGGTGAGAAACATCATTCTCATCATATTTCTCAAGCAGCTTTAAATGATTTTCTTGCAATAGCAGAGAAAGAGAATGTTAAGATATCATACAAAACAGATGCTTCCATTTCATTAATTTTTGATGATAAATCGTCATTTTCTGTTATAACATATGAATCAAGAAAACATTCTGATCATTTATATTTTGAATTTACGGATATAAATAATATTGCGTTACTCGATGATATGATTCGTTTTTCAAAAAATAATATGAATGTACATCTTAAGCCAGTATTTGATCATATTATTCAAAATGTAAAAGAAAATAATGAATATACTGATATTAATCATCTAGGAAAACATGGTGAGTATATATTTCATTCCCAAAATACGGATAAGGGGAAAATATATATGTTTAGTTATGAAGAAGAAAGGGGTAAATGATGAAATTTAGAAAAAGAGTTCTAGCGTTTATACTTATTAACTTACTGCTATTTAATCATTTAAGTATGTTTGCTTATGCAGAAGACAGTTCAGATTCATCGGATAATAATTATCCTATACTTGATATTAAAAGAGAAGTATGGAAATGTGATAAAAATAAGAATCTTATTACTAAAATAAATAGTGGGGATTCGTTAGAATTTGATCCATCTTTAGATGCTAATAATACATATGCTGTGAAGTATATAATAACGCCACCACCAGTATCTGATGAATATTTTAATGAGACAGAACCTAAAAAAATCGCAATAGTGGTGGATGCTTCTACTTCTATGGCTGATCCTATGAATAATCCTTATGGTTCAGATAATAGACGTATTGGTGTTGTAAAAAAGGTTTTGAATAATTTTTTAGATAAAATTCCAACATCCGATGCTTTAGATATCAAATTAAGTATATATACTTTTGGTGAATATGCTGATAAATTAAAATCAATGAGTAAATTTGATAAAGTTCAGGATAAAAATATAATAGATCATATAACAATACCAAATAATACAGGTACAAATTTAGCAGATGGTTTAAGACGCGCATATTATAGCTTAGGTGGAAGTCAGGTGATGGAGCTTAATAATGATAATATTCTTGATGATAATACATCTGATTTACCAGAAAATATAGATGAATATCTTATATTGTTAACAGATGGAGCACCTACCTATCATTTACATCATACGGATGGAGCTTTTGAAACAAGACAAGATTATTTTTCTAATTTTAAATCTAGAGGATATAACGTGTTCTATTCATCAGAAAGATATTGGCAAACTGGGAGTGGAACAGAATATTATAAAAATATTGATAAGTCAGTACTTCCTGCTAAGAATATAGCTAGACATTTAAGAGTGTTTGAAAATTCGTATTTTATCTATTTGGGTAATGAAGATGATTTGACAGATGAGTATGAAGATGTACAATATAATAGATTTGATTTATTAAAGAAAATCGCCAATGAATATGTAGAGCCGGCACAGAATAAAATAGACTGCGTTTCTGCTGCAAATGCTTCTGATTTAGAAGCGGTATATGATGAAATTTTAAATCAGATATTCTCAGATGTTTTCTTAAGTGCCATTGAAATCAATGATCAATTTGTCACTGCTTTTGACTTTGAAGATGAAGAACTGGTAGATGAATTTAATAAATTCAAATTTACTATTCCAAAGATTCAATATACTAGAAATTCAAGTGGTCAGTTTGTTGCTGATCCAATTGAAAAAGTATTTTATTTCGATATAACTGTACCAGGAACTTATAAAGATTTATCAGATAATCCGAATATTAATTTTAAGTATTTAGATTTTTCAAATAATGTAGTAGGGGCAATTCCTCTTTTAAATGAAAATTTTGAATTTACTCTTAATATGCCAGCTGTACAGAATGTTAGTGCAAATAGAAATCTTATCAAAAATACTTATAATGATGTAAAGCTTCAATCAAATGATGTGACTCTTTCTTGGGATGCATACAAAGGAGCAACCAGTTATAAAATTTATAAAAATAATATATTAGTGAAAGAAGTAGCACCTATTTTTGATGGAACGAATCAAAAACTTGTTCAGAGTATAAATCTTTTAATATCAGAATCAGAAGGAGATGATTCTAATTATTCTGTTCAAGCAGTAGGTAAAATATCTGGTGTTGATTATGTTTCTAATATGAGTTCTTTGGTGTATTGTGATGTGAAACCTAGCGTTCTTAATGTTAAAGTATATAGAGAAAATGGGGAATTTATATTAGCATGGGATGAAATTAAAAATAATACAATAAATTATGAAATTACTCCATATATCGATGATGTAGCACAAACTGCATTACCTATATCTGCTTCAAATCTAGAATTAATCAATGGAAAACATAGGGTTAAAATTCCTTATTCAACTCTGAATTTAACTGCCTATGCAGATGATTATTCTCATATGATTGATTTTAAAATAGATGGTAAGAAGAATATGAATATAGAATTATATGAAAATCGTTCGGATAAACTTAGAATTAAAGAACTAGTTGTTGCAAGTATAAATCCTTTTTCTATACCATATGCTCAGAATAAGGCTGCTATTATTAAGATACAAAATACAGATATTCCAGCAGATATTAAAATTTGGAATCCAGCAATAAAAATAGAATTGGATCTACCAGAGAATGTGAATATAAAAGGTACAAATTATAATAACCCATTTAAATATTCATATCCGATGATCAAACTCGAAAATGAAACAGCTGATTCAAGAGTGCAGAAAGAAAAGAATACTTTTATTATTGAATTGGATAAGGATGAATATTATCATAATGAGAATGAACTTATTGTAAACTTTGATTTTGCATTAGGATTTGATACAGAAGATATTAATTTAACGAATTCTATTATTCTATTGATGAAAGATATTAACCCATCATATGATTATAAGGCTTATGATATTCAACATAATATAGAAACAATACTTGTTCAATTAGGAGTGGTTGGAGATATTAAAGTAAGAGCATCGTTTATGTATAATAATACTTATAAAATGAACTCTAATTCAAATCACAGGGATAATGAAATAGGCATTCATTCTATTGAAGTAGATTTGAAAAATGTGATAGAAGCTTCTGATGAATATTAATGGAGGAATGATGAAAAAAATATGGATGATAGGAATTATAGTAATCATATCATTATCTTTTATATATGCAGAAAATGAAATAGATATTATAGTGAATGATACCGTTTTGGATACCTTTGATAAAGAGCAGGAAATGAATACACCTGCCTTTATCTATCATAATAGAACGATGTTACCAATGAGGATGGTGTTTAATATTTATGGTATTGATAATGATATGATATATTGGGATGCAGAGGAAAGAAAAGTTTATGTTTCTATTTATTATAATCATAGACTTGAGATATCTATTGATAGTAATGAAATAAGATATGATGATGAAACTATTTATACGGATGTACCTGCAAAAATATTTGATAATAGAACGTATTTACCTTTAGCAGTTATCTCTAAAATACTTGGTGATAAGGCTTTGTGGAATGCAGAGGATAGAACAGTTACAATTCATCCAAATAGGTATTTATTAGAACCTTATAATTTGAAACTTATCTTAGATAGAAAGTTAGGATTTGATGTTCCTATCGATTATAACGGTGGGAAACTTCTTAAAAATCAAAAATTAAAAGAAAAGATTTATATTACTAGGGTAGCTAATGAATGGCAGAAAGTGAATGAATATATGATGAATCAGTATTATATTAATTTAGAAGCATTTTCTTATTTATTCAATGATATAAAAGCTGTTTATAGCAAAATAAATAATGAGTATATCATATTATTTGAAAAAGAGAATGAAATTTATTTGATGAAATATAATGGTGATAATCTTCAATTGATAAAAGACATTGTTAGAAATGCGGAAGGAGTGAAATGATGAAAAAAATTATAATGACATTTATTCTAGCTTTGCTGATGATGACGAGTTTTATATATGCAGATGATATGATTGATGAATTAGATGATTTTGGAAATTGGACAGATACAGGTGGTTGGAAAGCAAATGGACATTTGTATGTAAAAGATAATAGTAGTAACTGGATAAACTGTAAGTATGATTTTAATCAGCCTCCGTATAATTCAAATGCTTATGAATTTGAATTTAAAACATATGATAATTATCAAAATTATAGACAATATAAGATACACGTAGGGGATATGGTAATATATAAAGACTATAAAATGTTTAAGTTTGAAAATGTTGGTGCAAATGCTAGTCCTTTTGAAATAGGTGGTGTTCTGTTCTCGGATTCAGAAAATATTAATATTAAAATAAGATTATCAAGAGATGAGGAAAATTATTTTACAGGGAGTATTGCGATTTGTCAAGAAGATGGGTCAATGGTTATAAAAAAAATTGATAGAAGAACATTTCCGCATTTAAGAATCAAATTAGAATCGGATAATTTCTGGTCAGTTACAGCAAAAAAGAAATATTATTTTGATTATGTACGAATGTATAGCTTAGATAATAGACCAGAGATACAGTCTATTAAGCAAGATGGAGATCAATTAATTATCCAGTTTAAAAATAATAATGGAGCGTTTAATATTGTTCATATTGACTATAATAAAAATGGCAGTTCTAGTAATTTAGGTATGAAACCGATAGGTGTTGGTGATAATACAGTTGTGATACATGATATTAAAAATTTAAATTTAAATGGTGGGAAGATTGAATTACAACTTTCTGGCTGTGAAGGAATTATTGGTCAAAAAGTAAGTGAGAACTTTGAATATATAGAGCCAGTAGCTGACTTTAAATATACAAGATTAAATGATAATAGAATTAAATTTACTTGGACTGATAATGGAAATAATTATTTGATTAAAGATGGAAATAATGTATCCAGTGAATTTATTCCAACAGCTAATAATAGTGCAATCGCGCCTTTATATTATGCTAATATACCAAATACTCAAATAGAAGAAAGTGTTGTAATTTATGCAACTAATTCATACGGTAGAAGTATACCAACCAAAGCGGTAATTGGTAATTCTGAGAGTATTGCTAATTTTAAGAGTGAAGTATTAAATTATAAAGTAAAATTTACTTGGGATAAGTATGTTAAAGCGGGTTCTACCATTACGTATAAATTATACAGAAGAAGATTAGGTGAAACGTTGGGTTCTGTGATTTCTTCAGGAATAACAAATGAGGAAGTAATTGTGGATATGCCAACTTCTGATGTAGTCAATGAGTATTATGTGAAAGCATTTGCTAATGGTGTTGAAGAAAGTGGTTCTCAGTCTGGAGTGGTAGCTGTTTCAAACAAAGTAACTAATTTCAAAGTAGATAGAGTGGATGATTTATTAAATATTCACTGGGATGCTCTTGGAACAGGAAGTCAGTATGTACTTAAGTTTTATAAAGATGAAAATTTAACTATGTATGATGGAGAGCAGATAGTTAATACTTTATCTTATGATTATATTCCAGCGGATAATTCTGATAGATGGGTTACTATAATGGCGAAAGATATATCGTCTAATGCTTCTTTGGTATCAGATGCATTAAAACTTGATAATTCTTGGAAAGTTATGGTTAGTAATTTAAATGGTTATTATATGCAAGATTCTAATACACTTTATCTTATTTGGGATCCATATCCTTCAGCAACTGGATATAAAATATATTTTGCTGATGGGACAGAGACCATAATCAATGCAAATGAGTACTATGATTCAACTAATAATAAGATTATCTTTCCTTATATATTGAAAAAGGCAGATCCTAATATAATCAATATGAAAGTTACAGTTTCTACTGCTGATATCGTAGAAAGTGCAAAAAAAGAATGTGCAGTTCCTACTTATAGTATGACAAAGGTGCAATCATTATCTGTTGCTAAGTATAAAGCTGGTAGTCAAAATAAATTAATGTTTTCTTGGGAAAAATTATTTAGAAGTGATAGCTATAAAATTGTTGTAAAAAAAGCAGGAACAGTTATCGATACACAAACGGTACAAGCAGATGTATTTGAATATCATATGGATGATTCAGGTGATGAAGTGGAATTCTTTATTAAGGGTCTGTATGGAACAGTTGAAAGTCTTGAAAATTCTATTAGTTCTAATCAGGCGAATAATGAGGTTGATATTATATTAGATGGCGATGATTACAGCATTGATGGTAAATTATATCAGAGTGCGCTTAACCTAAAATATAAGATTCTTGTAAATGAAAAGATTTCTGAGCCAAGAGTAAAACTTGTACTCGATTATCCTAAGAAGAACGGAAATGTAATAGCTGAGTATATTTATCCAAAACTTGAAAAGTTTGATGGCATAGATACTTCAAATGAAAAACTTCTATCTTCTGTAAATGATTATGATGATGCTTTTGAAATTGTTACTGATTTAGAAAAAATAGGAACTGATTTTAAAAAGTATCCAGCGAATACAGAATTTAATATAGAATTTTTAACAGATGTATCATTTGATGTAATAAAGGATAGTTCAGATCCTTTACAAAGAACGATTTTAGATGATTTGCTTCAAGCAGGATCGGTTACTTATGTAAATGATGCTGGCAATACTGTTACTGAAAATTTACCAAAGATTTCAGATATGGAGCTTCCATTTACTATTGAGCAGAGACTATTAAGAGAATCTCTTGCAAACAATTTTGTTGTTTATTTATATTTTTCATATCATGATGCAGGTGGTGTTTTAAAAACAAAAACGCATCGATTAGAATTTAAATTAAACAATAAGATAAATGACCTTGGAGATTATGGAAATTAAGTTTTAAATACATATTTTTAGTGCGAGAATATTAATAAAAAATATATCTTTCTTAATGAAAGGTATATTTTTTTATGATATAATAAGAAGAGGTGAAAAATGAGAATTGGATTAGATGCAATGGGTGGCGATAATGCCCCTGTAGAGATTGTAAAAGGTGCAGTTGAATCATTATCTACATGCTTAGGAACTATGGTTTTATTTGGTGATGATTCAGTGAAAGAAGAACTAAAAAAATATGAGTATGATCAATCGAGAATAGAAGTAGTATATACCAGCGAACAGATTGATTGTGATGCAGATCCGTTAACTGAAATAAGAAGAAAAAAAGACTCATCTATGGTGGTTGGTTTTAAATACTTAAAAGAAGAAAAAATCGATGCTTTTTTATCAGCAGGCTCAACAGGAGCGGTTCTTGCTGGTGGATTGTTTAAGGTGGGACGAATAAAGGGAATTGATAGACCAGCACTTACAACCGTATTTCCAACGCCTAGCGGGATGTTTATCTTAGCAGATATTGGAGCAAATACTGAGTGTAAAGCAATCAATTATCTTCAATTTGGTATTATGGGTAGAATTTATGCAAAGAGTGTGTTAGGAATAGAAAATGCTTCTGTGGGACTGATAAATATTGGTACTGAAAGTACAAAGGGAACGCCAGAAGTAAAAGAAGCCTATAAACTGTTGGCATCTTCCTCTATAAATTTTATTGGAAATGTGGAATCTAGAGATTTATTTGAAAGAAAGGCAGATGTACTTATTACAGATGGCTTTACAGGAAATATTATACTAAAACATACAGAAGGAATGGGTATTACTGCGAAAAAAGAACTGAAAAACATTGTTTTATCAAGTGTTAAAAATAAACTAGCAGCATGGATGCTAAAACCATCACTAAAGCAGTTTAAGAATACACTAGATTATAAGGAATATGGTGGAGCTCCTTTACTAGGGATAAATAGACCTTTAGTGAAGGCACATGGTTCTTCAGATGCAAAGGCGATACAATCGGCTATTAAATATGCGGAGAAGTATGTTACAGATGATATTATAGGAGAGATAATAAAAAATATATGAGATGTAAAGAATGTGGAGAAAAATTAGAATCGGGAGCTAGATACTGTGATTTTTGTGGAGCTCCAGTATATAATAAAGAATCAGAATATGTAAAAGAATATATTAATTTAGAGAATAATGTCACATTGGATTCAGAAGAAAAGCCTTTGAAAGCGCCAATCACTGAAAAGAGAGTACAGGAACTCTTCGAAGAAATTCGCGTTAAGGCAGAAAAACCGCATTATTCACCAGAAGGGAATGAGAATAAAGGAAAATTAAATGTTATCATATCTTTTATGGTGATGGTTATCATATTTTTTGCTATAGCAATGTCTTTTGTAAGTGGCGGGAATCTTCTTTTTGTATTAATTGGTGGTTTAAATACTGTTATTTGGTTTGTTATTATATTTTTTATTATAAAGTCAGTTAGGAAGAGAAGATGAGATGTAAAGAATGCGGTGAAAAGATAAATCCAGCTGATAGATACTGTGATTTTTGCGGATCACCGATATATCAAAAACGATCGATATATGATTCAGAATATGCTGATTTTGGTGAAAAAGAAATCGATAAAAAATCGATTATGCAGTCAGAAAAGCTACACGAAATAGCAGATGAAAAGGAAAAACCTATTCTTATCATTAGTGAAGAACATAAAACAAAAACAGTAAAAAAAGTAAATGTACAAGTGATTGCATTTATCGTATGCGTAGTAGGTATTTTTATAGGATCTGCAAAAGGTGGATTTATAATACCTATTGCTATATGGGGTCTTATACTAGGTAGTATTTTGGGGATGGCTAAAAAGAAGAGGAGATAATATGAGATGCAAAGAATGTGGAGAAACAATAAATTCTGGAGATAGATACTGTGATTTTTGTGGAACGCCAGTGTATCAAAAAGAATCAATATATAATTCAGAATATGCTGATTTCAGTGAAGAAAAAACAAGTAAACAATCTATTTGGGAATCAGAAAAAGTAAGAGAGCTCTTTCTTCCAACAGATGAAGAGGATGATAGGGAAATAGATGATTCATTAGATGAAGAAAGAAAACAGCCTAAGATTATTCTTCATGAAACAAAGGAGCAGGTGAAAACCAAACACAAATCTTCTTCTATTATAGGAACAGTAATACTTTTTTTAGTGCTATCTAATATCTTTATAAAAAGTTTTATGCCAAAAGCATATTATCATAGTGCAAAGGGTATTGTTGGAATTCTTCCAACTGCTATTTGGATTTTTATTATTGTGAAAATAGTAAAAGCAGCGAAAAAAAATAAAGGGTAAGAGTTGTTTAATATAAATGAAATGTAAAGAATGTGGTGAAAAAATAAATCATGGGGAAAGGTACTGTGATTTCTGTGGACTGCCAGTGTATGAAAAAGACTCCATTGATCAGAAAGTAGAAAATAAAAAAGAAAATCCAAATACCTTTATGCTTTTTGGAATTGATAGGGAGAGAAAGAAAATTCTTATTTCTAAAAAAGTACTTTGGTTTGTATTTGGTTTCTTTATGATTATATCAGTGTTAATTCTCCTTCAATATCTTACAGCGCTTCCACATTTAGCTTCACTTTTTACATCAGCTGCCGTTTGGGCATTGATTGTAAAATTAATTATAAAAGTAGCGAGAAATAGACAATGAAATGTAAACACTGTGGTGAAAATATAAAAGAAAATGATCTTTATTGTGATTTTTGTGGAGAAAAAATCACAATAGAAGAACCAAAGAGAAGATTTTTTTTAAGATATTCTGATATAAAGTTAATAGGAATAGTTAGTATTTTTATGGGTAGTATTATCCTTAGCATACTATATGAACATTATAATTTTAGATTATCCTCAGATATCATTGTAAAAGTAGTTGTTACTGCTACTATAATAGGAATGATACTTGAAGTTATTCATTTTATAAAGAGGTTTAAAAAGAGATGAGATGTAAAGAATGCGGAGAAAAATTAGAATCAGGTGCTAGATACTGTGATTTTTGCGGCACGCCTGTATATGAAAAAAAATCCATATATAGTACAAAAGGTGATATAGGACATATTAATGTGGATGAAAATTTCCACTCGTCAGTAAAAAAGAAGAATGAATTATCTAAAAAACATTTAAAAGTAGTTTTGGTAGCATTATTAATTCCACTTCTTTTTATGATGCCAATAATATTATTTTCAATTATTAGCAGTTCTAGTAGGATGACGGCTAATGCGGTGAAGAACGTTACAACAACAATATCAATAGATGCGATGCCAGAAGGATCGGCAGATCATGAAGTTTATAATGAAGCTGTTTTATTTCATAAGGAAGATGGAACATATGTAAGAATTTATAATATGACTATTTTCTTATCAGATAAAAAGCTAGAAACAGTATCAGATAAAAATGCCTTTGAATATGATACATTACGTGATTATTATAAAAGTGATAGTACCAATCATTTTTATAATTATATTTCAGATCAGTATGCTTGTTTATTATTAACAGATGGAGAGTCTAACACTTTATATATAATAAAAGAATCCAATCAAATCGTTCATTCCATAGAAAATGTAGAAAACTTTAGATCTGATTTTGGTCTTATCCATGTATTAAAAGAAGGGAATTTATTCTTAGTTGATACTGATAATGACTTTGAAGAAATGAATTTTTATGGAGGAGTATCTTCTTTTGCTTATGATGGAGACAAGTTATTTTATAAAAAAGGCGGAGTTATCTATGGTGGATTTGGTATATTAGTGGAAGATTCTATTGGTGATCTTTATAGCGTAGTAGGAGGTTATTTAGTCTATAATTCGCCTACTGGATTTAAAGTGATTGCAAGAGATGGTACTTACATTGGAACGGGAAAAGGAAATTTTGAAAAGACGCTTAGAATTAAGAATAATATTTATATCGTAAGTACAGTAGATGGAAAGAAAAATCTTTATCATATGACAAAAAATAAAGAAGAATTAAGTCTTGTTGATGAAGGAATATCAAAGATAGTATTCTTTACAGAAGCCGCTAAAGAAAAAAAAGAAGAGACTTTTGATGATCTATTTGATGGATTAGAAGATAGGGTAGCTTATATTAAAGAAAATGAAATGTATTTAGCAGTTGGGAAATTTAAAGAACGAGTTGTAGGAGAAAATTCTATATTAATAGCCTATAGGAATGATGGAAGTTTTTATACTTATGTCGATGGTGAGGATGTTTATGAATATTCTCCTGAAACTAATTACGTAGGATCGAATGTAAAATTTGAGGAATATTTTAGATATGCTGATATACTAGGAGAACAGTTATACTTTCTATCAGCATTTGCTGCGCCGATGAAATGTGATTATAATTATCTTATTATGAGAGATAATAAATACTTTGTAGTAGGTGATAAGAAAATAGAAGTATATAATGAAAATACTCAGAATATTGATACTTTACCATATACTTCTTATAAGTTCACACCATCGGATAAACTATATTTTATGAATTCAGATCAGGTGTTATTTTCATATCAAGATGAAAAAGCGATGCATGATAACATTAGTACATTTGATATACTGAATAATTCTGTTATCTATCTTTCTGGTAATGAAATGTATATAAATGAGGAGCTCATAGAAGAAGAGGTCATAGATTATACGGTACTCAGTACAAAGACAAATATGACGTATTTTGATTTGTTTAAGGAATTAATAAGGGAAAAATAAAGATGTTTAGAAAGGAAAGAAATGAGAAGTTTTAATAAATTAGAAGAGAGGATAGGTTATTATTATAAGGATAAGAATCTATTAAAGCTCGCACTGACTCATAGTTCATATGCTAATGAAAAGAGAAATAAAACCAATGATTATAATGAAAGACTGGAATTCTTAGGCGATTCTGTTTTAGGTCTTATCATATCGGAGTATGTATATAAGAGATATTCTGAGTATACAGAAGGTGAAATGACGAAGATGAGAGCAAAAATAGTATGTGAAAACACCTTATATGAAGTAGCCTCTGATATTGAGCTTGGAGAGTATATGCTTTTTGGTAAAGGGGAGCTGCTTTCAGGTGGTAAGAATAGACCATCTATTCTTGCAGATGCTTTTGAATCGCTCTTAGCTTCTTTATATTTAGATGGTGGATTTGATGTGGTAAAAGAAGTAATCTTTAGACTGATGAAAGAAAAAATTTCACTAGCAGAAAGAGGACTGATTGTAGAAGATTATAAAACATATCTTCAGGAATATGTTCAGGCTTCAAAAAATAAAATTTTAAAGTATGAACTAATAGAAGAAATCGGTCCAGATCATTTAAAAACATTTAAAACAGCAGTGAAAATAAATGATGAAGTCTGTGGTATAGGAGAAGGTAGAAGTAAGAAAGAATCAGAACAAAATGCAGCTAAAAAGGCTATAAGGAGCGGGAAACTTGATCAAACACTTTAATATTCCTATATTTATACCACATGCAGGATGTAAGCATGACTGCGTTTTTTGTAATCAAAAAAAAATAACAAATAATAAGGAAAGAGCAGATATACTATCAGCAAAAAAGATTATTGAGGATCATTTAGAGAGTATTTTAAGTAGATATGAAGATCCAACTATTGAAATAGCTTTTTTTGGTGGTAGTTTTACTGGTATAGAGGAAAGTGTCCAGCTAGAGTATTTAGAGCTTGCTAGTCAGTATAAAAAGTATATAAAAGGAATAAGGCTATCGACTAGACCAGATTATATTGATGATCATATTTTGACGTATTTAAAGAAATATGGCGTTAGGACAATAGAACTCGGTGTGCAGTCCTTAGATGAAAAGGTATTAATGATAGCAAATAGAGGGCATAGTATAGAAGATGCCTTTCGGGCAGTAAAGTTAATAAAGCAATATGATTTTAATCTAGGGCTTCAGATGATGATAGGACTTCCTGGTGATACAGAGGAAAAAGCCCTTCATACGGCAAGAACAATTATTGATTTAAAACCTGATATGGTTAGAATTTATCCAACTATTGTGATAAAAGATACAGAGCTTGAAAAAATGTACTTAGATGGCGTATATCAGCCACTTTCTTTTACTGAGGCAGTAGAGCTTTCTAAAACAATCTATAAAATGTTTTTAAAAGAAGATATTCCTGTGATACGAATAGGACTTCAAGCAACAGAAACCATGGCTGAAAATGTAGCAGGTCCTTATCATCCTTCTTTTAGGCAGTTTGTAGAGGCTTCTTTATATCTTGATATATTGGATCAGTTTTTAAACAATAAGAAAGGACGTACCATCAAGATATATTCCTCTAGCAAAAAAACATCAAATATTGTAGGTCAGAAAAGAAATAATTTAAATTATTTAGAACATAAATATGGTATTAAAATAAAAGTATATACAAAAAACATTGAGGGATTAGAAATAGATATCGATGATAAAATATATTATTTAAGTGAGGAAGAATGTATTTAAAGAAATTAGAAATGAAAGGATTTAAATCCTTTGCAGATAAAATGGTAATAGATTTTGATTCAGGAGTTACCTGCGTTGTAGGACCGAATGGTTCGGGAAAATCAAATATTACAGATGGGATAAGATGGGTTCTAGGAGAACAAAAGGCAAAGGTTCTTCGAGGATATAAAATGGAAGATATTATATTTAATGGAACAAATAATAGAAAGAAAATGGGGATGGCAGAAGTTACTCTTATATTTGATAATTCCAATAATTATTTTCCGCTTGAGTATAATGAACTCAGAATATCAAGAAGGGTCTACCGCTCTGGAGAGAGTGAATATCTTATTAATAATTCTGTTTGTAGATTAAAAGATGTAAAAGAACTTTTAATGGATACAGGAATAGGTATTGATGGGTATACGATTATTGGACAGGGAAGAATTGATGAAATTCTTTCCAATAATCCAGATGAGAGAAGAAAAATATTTGAAGAAGCATCAGGTATTGTAAAGTACAAGACAAGAAAAAAAGAGAGTGAAAAAAAACTTGAATTAACAGAAGAAAATTTGATTAGGGTTAAGGATATTTACTTAGAGCTTGAATCAAGAGTTCAGCCTCTTAAAATAGAGAGTGAAAAAGCAAGGAAGTATTTAGATCTTATCAGTAGATTAGAAGATTTAGAGCTCAATGTATTTATTAATGAGATTGATAGCATTAATAAAAAGATTGCAAGGGAAGAAAAAGAGTTCTCTGAGCAGGAAAGTATTCTAAATGAAAATAATGCTTTAAAAGATAAACTGGAAGAAGAGAAGGAAAGCATTTATATAGAAAAAAATGATTTAGACCATAGAATAAATGAAATCAATGCTTCTTTATATGAAGCAAAGAGTAAGATTCTAGAATATAAAGGTCATTTAGATCTTGTAAATAGTAAGATAGAAAATACAGAGAAAGATAGCACAAGAATAAAAGATAATTTAGAAGAATATCTTTTAAAAAAAGAAAATTATATACAGAAAAAGAGTGATATTTCCTCTTATTTAAGCCAGATAGAAGGTGAGATTAAAGATTTAAAACGAGAGATAGAAGGAAAAGAAGAAGTCTATAATACATCTCTTAAAGAAATGGAGGAATCAGAGCGCTTTATTACTGAAAATAGAGAAGTATTAATTGAAAAGCTCAATACGATTGAAAGGCTAAAAACGAATATTTCTTCTCTTAATTCCATGATTTCAGCTCATAATGAAAGGAAAGATTTCATCCATACAGAGCTTAGTGAGAGTAAAACAGCGTATGAAAAAGAACTTTCTAATTTAGATATACTAAATGATGAATATAAAGAACTCGTATCAAGTGAAGAGCAGTATAAAAAGGATATCAAGACATATGTCGATGAGTTAAAAGAATTAAATAATACCGTGCTAGAGCTGAAAAAATCATATGATGTGAATCATAATACCATTTCAGCTAAAAAAGCAGAGCTGGACCTCTTGAAGAAAATGGAAGAAGATTATTCTGGTTATGATCATTCGGTAAAGAAAGCATTTAAATTGATAAAAAATAAATCTTCTTTAGATAAAGGAGTCGATGGGGTTTTAGCTTCTTTAATAGAAATACCTAAAATCTATGAAACGGCAATAGAGGTTTCTTTAAAAAAGAGTCTTCAGCATATTGTTGTGGATACAGTAAAAACTGCGAACGATATTATAAAAGAGATGAAAAAAGCATCTGCTGGAAGAGTGACATTCCTTCCCCTTGATAATATTAAGGGAAGAAAAGAGGATAGAAGTTTAGATAAGTTAAAAGCAGTAGATGGATATATTGATAAAGCTAGTAATGTACTAACGTATCATAAAAAGTATAATGAGCTTTTGGATTATCTTTTAGGTAGAACAATTATTGTGAAAGATAATAAGGCAGCACTAGAAGCACTTAAAATAAAAGATCTTAAATATAAACTAGTCACTCTTGATGGAGATATTTATATTCCTGGTGGAACGATTACAGGAGGTTCATTTAAATCAAAGTCTACAGGTATTATTAGTAGAAAGAGAAAGATAACAGAACTGGAAGAACTATTAGATAATTTACAGATAAAAGAAAAAGAGTTTAATGATTCTATTATAAAGAGTAAGAAAGATGTCTTAGCATTAGAAGAAACAATAAAAACGAGCAAATTAAAGTATGATAATATACGATTTGATATTTCGAAAAAAGAGTCTGATATCTTCCTATTAAAAGAAAATATTAAGAGGTATAAGGAAAATTTAGATAAAAGAGAGAGTGAACTCTCTATTATCAATAAGGATTTTATCAATATTTCAGATGATATTAAAAGGTATACAGAAGATATTGAGTCGATTACAAAAAGAAATGAAGAGATTCAGCTCGGTATTGAAGAAAAGGAAAAAATTCTCCTTCAATTAAAAGAATCGACTGAGAGCATGAATATATCGCTGACGGATTTAAAAATTAAATATGCTTCTTTAAATGAAGTCTTTAAATCAGAAAATGATAAATTAGTAAATGCGAGCTCTTTAGAAAAAGAATTAGAGGATAATATCAATAAGAGTAAAAAGCTCTTAGAGCAGTCAGAAGAGTATTATTTAGAGTACCAACAGGAAAAAGAGGCTATTATAAAGCAGTCTGAAGAGTTAACAGTTAGTTTAGATGAAAAATCATCTGCAGTAGATGCTTTAAATAAAGAAAAAATAGTAAAAGATAAGGTGGTTAAAGAATTAGATGAAAGGCTTTTAGAAAGCCATTCTACAATAGAAGCGGTAAAAGAAAAACTACATGCTATTGATCTTAAAAAAGCAAAATATGATATTCAAAGAGAAGATATTAGTATTAGACTCTATGAATCGTATGAGATATCGTTAGAAGAGGCACTTTTAAAGAAAAAAGATATTAATATGGCAAGTGCAAATAAAGATATTAAATCGATAAAAAAAGAGTTAAAAGAGTTAGATGATGTCAATGTTCATGCAATAAAGGAATATGAAGAAGTATCAGAAAGATATAATTTCTTAAAGACGCAGCATGATGATTTAGTAAAGGCAAAGAAGAATCTTGAAAAACTAATAAGAAATATTGAAAAAGAGATGAGAGAGCGTTTTGTGGAATCTTTTAATACGATAAGAATGCATTTTTCTGAAATCTTTAATCAATTATTTATTGGTGGATATGGAGATTTAAAATTAGCAGATCCAGATAATATATTGGAATCGGATATTCATATTGATGTGCAGCCTCCAGGAAAGAAACTGCAGAGCATTTCCCTTTTATCAGGGGGAGAAAAGGCAATGACTGCGATTGCACTATTATTCTCTATTTTAAAGACAAAGCCTGCGCCGTTTTGTATTTTAGATGAGATAGAAGCAGCACTCGATGATGCAAATGTATACCGATTTGCAGAGTTTTTAAAGGATTTTGCCTCTAATTCACAGTTTGTTGTGATTACTCATAGAAAAGGAACAATGGAGATTGCAGATAATTTATTTGGTGTTACAATGGAAGAGTTTGGTATATCTAAACTGGTTTCTGTTAAATTAGAAGATAAGATATAAGGAGTATATATGTTTAAAAAATGGTTTTCAAAAAAGAATAAGGAAGAAATAGAAGAAAAGATAGAAGAAACAGTTGAAAATATTGATGAAGTAGAAGAAGAGATTATCAAAGAGATAAAAGAAGAAGTAGAAAAGGTCTATGAAATAGAAGAAGAAAAGGAAGAAGTAGAATCTGTAGAAGAAGAAGCCCATGAAGAAATGACTGAAACGATCAAAGAAGAAGTAGAAGAGGTCTATGAAGTAGAAGAAAAGCCAGTAAAGAAGAAATCTTATTTTTCTAGACTGAAAGAAGGTCTTTTAAAGACGCAGAAGAATTTTACAGATAAAATTGATAATCTGATTAATAATTATGGGAAAATAGATGAAGATCTTTTAGAAGAGATAGAAGAAATTCTTATTATGGCGGATGTTGGAATGGAAACAACAATGGCAATTGTAGATAAGTTAAGAGAAGAACTCAAAGAGAGAAAGATTACAGATTCTAAGGATATTAAGCCTGTTTTAAAAGATGTTATTACGGAAATGATGGATAGTGAAGATATTCCGCTAAAAGTATCAAATCCACCTAGTATTATCTTTGTGATAGGGGTTAATGGAGCAGGAAAAACAACGTCTATTGGTAAGATAACTGCAAAATTAAAAGCAGAAGGAAAATCTGTTCTTCTTGCTGCTGCTGATACCTTTAGAGCAGCTGCTATTGATCAGCTAAAAGTATGGGGAGATAGAAATAATGTCGATGTGATATCACAGGAAGAAGGATCGGATCCAGCGGCTGTTGTATATGATGCAATCCATGCTGCTAGAAGTAGAAATACGGATGTTCTAATTGTAGATACGGCTGGAAGACTTCATAATAAAAAGAATTTAATGAAGGAACTTGAAAAAATATTTAGAGTAGTGGAAAGAGAGTATTCAAAGGCAGAAAAAGAAGTGCTTTTAGTACTGGATGGAACAACAGGACAGAATGCGATTATTCAGGCAAAACTCTTTAAAGAAGTAACACCTATTACAGGACTTATTTTAACAAAATTAGATGGTTCAGCAAAAGGTGGAGCAGTGATATCAGTAAATCATGAGCTTCATATACCCGTTAAATTAATTGGTGTTGGAGAGCAAATCGATGATTTACAAGTATTTGATCCTCAGAAATTTGCAGAGGCTTTACTTGGTGAATAAATGGTGCTTAGGCATCATTTTTTATTTTATCATTGCTTGAATAGTGAACGAAATAAATAAGAGTTTTCTTTTGATGTTCTTTTAAAATAGACATAAAAAAAGATGCATTAAAAGGTTGAAATAACACAACATTTTAATATTGTATAAAATTTTCGTCTTTTTTTTATATTTTTTTAATATATGATATACTTTTTATAAAGTCTGTTATTTTTTAGGAGGTGCTATGTTTAAATTTAAAAAATTAATTATAATGATTATAGCTATTATAATAGCTATAATGCCAGCTGTATATGCAGTCAAATATCAAAGAGAGGGAGATGAATATGTAAATCCCTATCATCTGCTTCGATTGCATGATGATGTTAATATTTATGGAAATAAAGATGGAGATTATCTTTATAATATAATAGATGGTAAAGCTTATATTATAGGATATAATGGCTTTAGTAGTAATGCATCTATTCCAAGAGAAATTGATGGATATCAAGTTTTTGGAGTAAAAGAACATTCTTTTTGTAATGCAAAATTAAGAACAGTTTCCTTTCCTGATGAATTGGAAAGATTATCTTATTTTTCTTTTCCAAACAATTACATTGATACTATTACTTTTAATGATAAGATAAAATTTATTGGTCCATCTGTATTTCGAAATAATAATATTGAAAATGTAATCATACCAGATGCCGTGCATTATCTTGGATATTTAGTATTTACAAAGAATAAAATTGAGAATATAGATATACCACATGCAAGCATATGTCATGAAAATGCATTTGATTCTGATGTTGTTGTTCATAAAATACTGCCAGATTCCTATATTATTGATTCTTCTGGTTTAGAATATCATATAAAAGATAATAAGGCAGTGATCATTGGGTATCTTGGAAATGAAGTAAATCTTACTATACCTGGTAGTATGGATGGATATCCAGTTGAAATAGGAGATTTTGCTTTTTATAATGATTTATCTGCTGAAGGTGCTACTTCTTTTAAGCGTTCATATGTATTAGAAGAAGGTATTACTGCCATAGGAGATTATGCTTTTTATGATAATTTTAATAGTAATATTACAATTCCAAGTAGTGTACAGAAAATAGGAAACTATGCATTTTATAAGAATAATCTAACAGAAGTGAATATTCCTGAAGGAATTACAGAAATTGGTGATGGTGCTTTTGAGGAAAATGAATTACAAACAATTACTTTACCTAGTACGCTCACTAAAATAGGAAGTTTTGCCTTTTCTATTAATAAAATTAATGCTCTGACTATTCCAAATGGCGTTACGGAAATAGGTGCGAAGGCCTTTTCACATAATAAAATCACAGAACTTAATATTCCAGATTCTGTAGTTGAACTTGGAGATGGTGCTTTTTCGTCAAATGAAATTACATCGGTTACTTTACCGAGTTCTTTAAGAAAAATTAGTACCGGTTTATTGACAGGAAATGAGATATCATCTATTACAATACCTTTTACAGTAGTAGAAATTAAAGCAGGTGCTTTTTTTGGAAATAATTTATCGGAAGTAATATTACCTGATAATTTAGAGAAAATTGGAGATCTAGCATTTGGAAATAATAATATTCAAACAGTAGAGGTTAATTATAAAACGTCTATTTCAAATAAAAGGGGTATTGCTAATTCAGGTACTATAATAAATAAAAAAGCATTTTCTTTAGAGCATGTTACAGATGAAGGATTTATCTATGAAATAGAGAATGATAATGCTGTTATTATCGGATATAATGGGGAATTAGAGGATATTACTATACCTCATTCTATAGATGGATTGAATGTTGTTAAAATAGGAAATAATGCATTCAATTCACAGTTTACAAATAAAGTATTAAATTCTGTTACTCTTTCTGAAGGAATTGTAGAAATAGGAAAATCAGCTTTTGCTTATAATAATTTAACAGAAATTATAATTCCTAATACGGTTCAGTTAGTGGATGAATATGCTTTCTTTAAAAATAATTTCACTTCAATAACAATTGGTGAAAATGTTAGAAAAATTAATAAAGAAGCCTTCTCTAATATGACTATGTCCACAATGGAAGTTTCTATACCTTATGAATGTGAATATGATACAGCATTTAATAGGGGTGTAGTTGTTAATCGATATGGTGATATTAGTATTATTCAAAAGGATGGTTTTGTTTATCAAGTAGAAAATGGAGAAGCTACTCTTGTATCTTTTACGAAAGATGAAGAACATAATGATGTTGTAATACCAAGTGAAATCAATGGATATCCTGTGACAAAAATAGGGGAGCTTGCCTTTTTATATAGTAGAGTGGAATTATTAGAACTTCCTGAAGGAGTGAAGCATATTGCTTATGGTGCATTTCTTAATAATAGAATAGAAACAGTGGTTATACCTAATTCGGTAGAAACTATTGGAGAAAATGCGTTTGTAGGTAATAAAATAGAAGAGATTATACTTCCTTTTAATGCAAGTTATCATCCTAATTCCTTTGATGAAGTAGTACATATTATGCAGTGGGAAGACTTTAATGCGGACCATTTATTATATGAAGAGATAGAAGGTGGACTAACTATAACAGGGTATGATGGACTATGTAAAGAAATGCATATACCTGAAACAATAGATGAAAAGAAAGTATTAGCGATACAAAATGAGGCATTTAAAAATAAAAATATTGATGTTTTAACATTACCTGAAGGATTAGAAAGAATAGGTAAGGGTACATTTAAAAATAATAATATTAAAGAGTTAATGATACCAAATACTGTTTTAGAAGTTGGTTATGAAGCGTTTATGGATAATCAGGTGGAAGAGTTAACATTATCCAATAATATGATTTTTATAGAGGATTCATGTTTTCAAAATAATAAGATTAAAATGCTTAAAATACCAAGTAGTGTTATGCATATAATGAGAGCTGCTTTTGAAAATAATTTGATTGAGAGTGTTGAATTTTCAACTAATAATGCGGTGATAGGAGATGGTGCTTTTTATCATAATTTATTGACTGAAGTAAATTTAGATTCTATGTGGGAGGTAGGGAAAAAGGCATTTCAAAATAATAATATCGAAAGAGCATCTATCAGTATGAAGTTAGAATATCAACCAGATTCTTTTGATAATACTACTGAAATAGTTTTAAACGAAGTAGTAGAAGATAATAATCTTAGATTTGAAAAGATAAAGGGTGGATTATCGTTGATAGAAGTTCTTCCAGGTTATACATCAGAAGAATTAGTGATTCCTGATAGTATTAATGGAGAAGATGTAATAAGAATAGGAAATATGATTGCGACCCATGAAGGGGATAAGAAATTTAAAGGGATACAATTACCAAAGCATTTAAAGTCAATAGGTTATGGGGCATTTGTTCAAAATCAATTTAATGATTTAATCATACCAAATGGTGTGACAAATATAGGTCATGCTGCTTTCATAGGTTGTCAAATTAATCATTTAACGATGCCTTCTAGCGTTCGAAATATTGGTGTTCAAGCATTTGATACTAATAATATAGCATCTGTTAATTTACCCGTTGATGTTATGTATATTACAAAATCATATACTGGTTTTGGGAATGCTTCTTCATTTGATTCAACTGTAACGATTCATTTTATGGAAGGACAATATAATATCACAGTAGAAAATGGAACCTCTGATTTAATGAATGCAACCGCAGGAGAGATAATTACAGTAACGCCTAATGATCCTTCAGAAGGAAAAGTGTTTGATCAATGGATTGTTCATCCTGAAGATTTACAGTTAGAGATTGATGAAGATAATATAGCTCAGTTTACTATGCCAGAAAGTGATGTTCAGTTAAAAGCTACTTATAAACCACAAATATTTACAGTAGAATTCTATGATAAAGATGGAAATCAAATTGGTGAAACGCAGAATGTACCATATCAAGGATCAGCTACAGCGCCAGAATCTCCAGAAGTTGAAGGCTATACATTTGTAAAGTGGGATACAGATTTTACAAATGTAAAAGATCATCTTGTAGTTACTGGAATATATGAAAAGAAAACATTTGCGGTAAGATTCTATGATAAAGATGGAAATCAAATTGGTGAAACGCAGAACGTACCATATCAGGAATCAGCTACAGCACCAGAGCTGCCAGTTGTTGAAGGCTATACATTCCTTCATTGGGAGGTGGGTTTTGCAGAAGTAACAGAAGACATTGATGTTTATTCAATATATGAAAAGAATACATATACTGTTAAGTTCTTAGATCAAGAGGGAAATCAAATTGGTGAAACGCAGTATATTCAGTATCAAGATTCAGCTACAGCACCAACTGCACCAGAAGTTGAAGGTTATACATTTATAGGTTGGGATAAAGCATTTAACTCAGTGACAAAAAATCTTGAGATCAATGCATTATATGAAAAGAAAATATATACTGTTAAGTTTTTAGATAAAGATGGAAATCAAATTAGTGAAACGCAGTATATTCAGTATCAAGAATCAGCTATAGCGCCAGATGCTCCAAATGTTGAAGGCTATACATTTACAGGCTGGGATAAAGCATTTAACTCAGTGATAGAAAATCTTGAGATCAATGCATTATATGAAAAGAAAACATATACTGTGAAGTTTTTAGATAAAGATGGAAATCAAATTGGTGAAACGCAGAATATTCCATATCAAGAATCAGCTATAGCACCAACTGCACCAGAAGTTGTAGGTTATAAATTTATAGCTTGGGATAAAAATTATACAAATGTAACTGCTAATTTAATAGTAAATGCAATATATGCAGCAAATACAGATGTAATATACACAGTAAAATA
>PDWI01000782.1_pt1 | contig 51611 bp, 32 predicted proteins | sample 1430891 | NCBI WGS metagenome assembly PDWI01 (sample SAMN01162508, study PRJNA174530) | Oral metagenome, whole genome shotgun sequencing project. | biome: Marine environment; feature: Marine mammal; material: Swab sample of the gingival sulcus; isolation source: swab sample of gingival sulcus... | reverse complement strand
TACGGCACTTGGTTACTTATTCTCCACAACGCCGATGAATACCTATTTAGTAGGTGGTTATTTTTTGTAATATAATATAAGACTTGTATGAAAAAGGTGGTGTTAATATCTCTCTTTGTATCGGCATTGATGTCGTGTAGTGGTGCAAAAAGAGGCAGTGATAGAGATAGACAAGAAATCCATAGAGGAGAGAGGGTTGAGATTAAGTATGCCAAGGGGTTTGTTGTTAAGGATTTTGGCGACTACCGACTGGTGGATATAGTTGACCCAGTGGACGAAAACGATGCCGTTTATAGGTATGCTTTGCTCAAAAAGGGGGCTGCTCGTAAGGCAATACCAGAGGGATATACTATCATTGAGACACCTGTTGGTAGTGTTATATGTATGACGACTCTTCAAATTTCAAACTTTATCAAACTTGATGCCGTAGATAAAATAGCAGGAATTAGTAGCACTCGTTTTTTATTTAACAAAACACTCAAACAGCAACTAAATGATAGTCGTACGAAAAGAATTGGAATAGAGGGAAACTTCGATAAAGAGTTGATAATAGCACTCAACCCAGATATTATTTTTGTGTCGCCTTTTAAGAAGGGAGGTTACGAGGCTGTCAAACATTTAGGTATCCCATTGGTAACATTTTTGGGTTACAAAGAGAGTTCGCCACTCGGACAAGCAGAGTGGATTAAGTTTACAGGCATGCTGCTGGGTATAGAGGAAGAGGCAAACAAGCGATTTGACGCGATAGAGAGACGCTATAATGGGATTAAGGAGGTGGTAGAATCCGTTAAGCATCGTCCTACGGTGTTAAGTGGCGAGTTGCACGGTGGCAATTGGTATGTAGTGGGAGGCAAGAGTTATTTAGCCAACCTCTTCAAAGATGCTGGAGCAAACTATTTTATTAAAGACGACAAAGAGTCAGGGGGCTTTTATATGGACTTTGAAAAAGTTTATGCGAAAGGAGCAAAGGCAGATTTTTGGCGAGTCGTTAATAGTTTTGATGGGGATTTTTCGTATGATGCAATGCAGAAAACAGATAGTCGTTATGCCGACTTTGATGCTTTTAAGAAAGGTAAAATTATATATTGTAATCTACGACAAACGCCTTTTTATGAAAATACACCAGTAGAGCCAGAGGTCGTGTTAGCAGACTTAATAAAAGCATTTCACCCAGCCCTCTTGCCAGAATATGAACCGGTATATTATAATATCTTACAGGAGTAGGCTGTTGGGGGAGTTTTTGTGAATATAACTATAAAAAAGGCTACCAATGGATAATAATTGCCCTACAGTAGCCTTTGCTGTTTTTAGCAGAATGCTAATTTATTCGTCTCTTTATACAAGTTTGTGAATCACGATACCAGAACGAAGTTTAGGTTCAAACCAAGTTGTTTTAGGAGGCATAATGTTATTTGTATCAGCTATATCTATGAGTTGTTGCATAGATACCGGATATAGAGCTAATGCCACTTTCATCTCGCCCGAATCTACTCTCTTTTTCAACTCGCCAAGCCCACGGATACCACCTACGAAGTCGATGCGCTTGTCTGTGCGAAGGTCTTTGATGCCAAGTATTTCGTCAAGGATAAGGTTAGACGACACCGTTACATCAAGTACTCCTATTGGGTCTTTGTCATCGTAAGTTCCGTTTTTGGCTGTAAGCGAATACCACTTTCCGCCAAGGTACATAGAGAAGTTATGGAGTTTAGCAGGGGTATAGATTTCAGTACCTTTCTCTTCTATCTCAAAATTCTTTTTTAGTTGTTCTATAAACTGCTCTTCGGATAGACCGTTTAGGTCTTTTACCACACGGTTGTAGTCGATGATAGTGAGTTGGTCGTCAGGGAAACAAACTGCCATAAAGTAGTTGTACTCTTCGTCTCCTTTGTGATTAGGGTTTTGACGGCGTTTTTCGTCTCCAACCAAAGCGGCAGCAGCACTTCTATGATGTCCGTCTGCTATATAAAGTGATGGCATAGTAGCAAATATCTCTGTGATACGCTTGATTTTTGCTTCATCTTCGATTACCCAGAAAGTATGTCCAAAGCCGTCTAATTCTGCTACGAAATCATATTCAGGAGTTTTCTTAACGACCTCTTTTACTATTGCATCAAGTTCTGCGTGATGAGGGTAAGCAAAGAATACGGGTTCTATATTTGCATTGTTCACACGCACATGTTTCATGCGGTCTTCCTCTTTGTCTTTGCGTGTTAGTTCGTGCTTTTTGATGTTGCCTTTCATATAGTCATCTACATAGGCACACACTACAAGTCCATACTGTGTTTTGCCGTTCATTGTTTGTGCATAGACATAGTAGTTCTCTTTGTTGTCTTGCACCAACCAGCCCTTTTCTTGGAATTTAGCAAAGTTTTCAGCCGCTTTTTGATAAACTTTTTCATCGTGTTCGTCTGTGCCAACAGGGAAGTCTATCTCTGGCTTGATAATGTGGTAAAGGCTCATTTCATTGCCTTCTGCCTCTTGTCTTGCTTCTTCCGAATTTAATACGTCGTAGGGACGAGAAGCCACCTTTTCTACAAGGTTTTTGGGAGGACGAATTCCTCTAAATGGTTTGATTACTGCCATAATTTAATTCTTTTATTTGGTTTTGTATTATTTTCAATCTGATTGAAAAATAGTATAAAAATAACTGCCAAAATTACTATTATTTTTTGATAAGAAAAAATTTATATATATTTTCTCGTTAGCAATTTTATTGTTACCTTTGTTGGTTACTTTTATAAAAATATTTTTATAGCAATAATAAAATGGAATTATCTACAAAATACAACCCTTCGGAGATAGAGCAAAAATGGTATGACAAATGGCTTGAACAAAATCTTTTTCATTCAGAACCAGATGACCGTCAGCCATATACGATAGTGATACCGCCCCCTAATGTTACAGGCGTATTGCACATGGGGCATATGCTCAATAATACTATACAAGATGTGCTTGTGAGAAAGGCTCGTTTGCAAGGTAAAAATGCTTGTTGGGTGCCGGGTACAGACCACGCAAGTATCGCCACCGAGGCAAAGGTCGTTGCTAAATTGTCCGATGAGAATATTAAAAAGAGCGATTTGACGCGCGATGAATTTTTGACACACGCTTGGGATTGGACTCATAAGCACGGAGGAATTATTTTGGAGCAATTGAAAAAGTTAGGTTGTTCGTGCGATTGGCAACGAACGGCTTTCACTATGGACGAAGTGCGTTCTGCTTCTGTGATGAAAGTATTTTGTGATTTGTACGAAAAAGATATGATATATCGTGGAGTCAGAATGGTTAATTGGGACCCAAAGGCTCTTACAGCCCTTAGCGATGAGGAGGTTACATACAAGGAACAACAAGGAAAGTTGTACTATTTGAAGTATCATATAGTCGGTCAAGCCAAATATGCCGTAGTGGCAACCACTCGCCCAGAGACAATTATGGGCGACACAGCAATGTGTATCAATCCCAATAATCCTAAAACAGCACATCTGAAAGGGCAAAAAGTCATTGTGCCACTAATAGGTAGAGAGATTCCAGTCATTGAGGACGACTATGTCGATGTTGATTTTGGTACAGGTTGTTTGAAAGTAACACCTGCTCACGATGTCAATGACTATATGCTTGGAGAGAAATATCAATTGCAAAGCATTAATATATTTAATGATGACGGCACTCTCAACGATAATGGAGAGCAGTATGCAGGGCTTGATAGGTTTGTGTGTCGAAAGCAGATTGTAAAAGATTTGGAAGAGAAAGCCCTGTTGGAAAAGGTAGAGCCATATACCAATAATGTAGGATTTTCGGAAAGAACTGATGTGCCAATAGAACCTAAACTTTCGATGCAGTGGTGGCTCAAAATGGACGACTTGGCTACACCGGCACTTGAGAGTGTAGAGAGCGATACTATTAAATTTTATCCAGAGAAATTTAAAAACACATATCGTCATTGGATGACAAACATAAAAGACTGGTGCATTAGTCGGCAATTGTGGTGGGGGCATCGTATCCCAGCATATTATTTGCCAAAAGGAGAGATAGTGGTGGCAGATACATTGGATAAGGCATACGAAAAGGCTTTGTCTATGGTAGATTATAAAATCACTAAGGCGGATTTGAGACAAGATGAAGATTGCCTCGATACTTGGTTTTCGTCTTGGCTGTGGCCCATATCTGTTTTTGACGGTATCAATAATCCTAATAACAAAGAGATAGATTATTACTATCCTACCAATGATTTAGTAACTGGTCCAGACATTATATTCTTTTGGGTGGCACGAATGATAATGTCAGGGTATCATTATAGAGGCAAAAAGTGTTTTAATAATGTCTATTTTACTGGGATTGTCAGAGATAAGTTGGGAAGAAAGATGTCTAAACAACTCGGCAATTCCCCCGATCCACTAGACCTTATCGCCAAATATGGGGCTGATGGAGTCCGTATGGGACTTTTGCTAACAGCACCAGCGGGTAATGATTTGCCTTTCGATGAGACATTGTGTGAGACAGGGCGTAATTTTTGTAATAAAATATGGAATGCGTTTAGACTTATCAAAGGCTGGGATATCGATGATAGTTCCAAAGGGATATCGGTAGGCTTGAATGCACCAGAGTTGGTGTGGTTCGAAAGATTGCTTACCGATGCTACCAAACAGATAGAAGACCTATATGCAAAATATCGTTTGTCAGACGCTATTACTCTTGTTTATAAACTATTTTGGGACGACTTCTGCTCGTGGTATCTTGAAGCGGTTAAGCCAGAGTATGGCAAACCAATTAGTCGCACTCACTACGAGGCAACAATTCTATATCTTGGTAAATTATTGCAACTATTACACCCATTTATGCCTTTTATCACAGAGGAGTTGTGGCATAATATCAAAGAGATAGTCTTACAAAAAGAGTTGAAGCAATTTGATTTCTCTCCTATTGTTGATTCGCAAAGTATAATGACAAGTCGTGATATTGTATTGGATTCATATAAAAATGAGAATTGTGTCAATATCATATCTGATTTTGAACACGCCAAAGAGGTAGTGTCAAATGTTCGTAATATTCGCTCTAATAAAGGCATCTCTCCAAAAGAGTTGTTGGCGTTGCACTCTGCCAATAGCGATAGAATATCGCTGTTTTCTGCTATTATTACAAAACTTGCTAATGTGGAAATATTGTTGGCTGATACAAAAATATCTGGGGCAACTACATTTATGGTTGGAGCAAATGAGTATGCTGTGCCGGTGGGCGAAAAGATAGATGTTGAGGAGGAAATCAAAAAACTGGAAACAGAGTTAAAGTATCAAGAGGGATTTTTGAGTTCAGTGCTAAAAAAACTATCTAACGAAAAGTTTGTGGCAAACGCCAAACCAGATATAGTCGATAACGAACGCCGAAAACAGGCTACGGCAGAAACTAAAATAGCGACATTGAAAGACAATATCGCTCAGTTAAAAGGGTGATAGATATTTTTTTGTTTGTAGAATATAAAATTATGATTTAGTATGTTCTCTCCTATAGAATTAGCATTGTTGATTGCCTTTGTACTATGTTTTGCGGTGCAGATGGGATATTATCTCTATTTTTATATCGGAGTTGTCAGTCGTAATAATGGCATTAAGAAAGGAGTGCAAAGGCTCTCTGAAACTCAACCGCCGGTTTCGGTGATTATTTGTGCTAAAAACGAAGAGGATAACCTTCGTGCTTTTCTACCAAAGGTGTTTGAGCAAGACTATCCGTGTTTTGAGGTTGTAGTGGTCAATGATGCTTCTGACGATAATACCTCTATGGTTCTTGCAGAGTTTTTAGAGACCTATACAAATCTATATGTGACTAATATTCCGCAAGGCACAAATGTGCTTAGCCCCAAGAAGTTGGCTGTTACGGTTGGTGTAAAAGCCTCTAGGTATGAGCATCTACTCTTTACCGATGCCGATTGTTATCCGGTATCAAAAAGTTGGATAAGCAATATGGTTAAAGGCATTAGCAGTGATACGGAGTTTGTGATAGGCTATGGTGATTATGAGCAGGGTAAAGGATTGCTCAATAGATTAATATCTTACGATACTCTATTCATTGCAATGCAATATTTTGGGTTTGCTTATAGAGGTAAGCCATATATGGCGATTGGACGAAATTTATTATATCTAAAATCAACTTTTTATAAAAACAAAGGCTTTGCTGGGCATCTACATATAGTATCTGGCGATGACGACCTTCTTATCAATAAGTCCGGGAATGCTAAAAATACTACTATTATATGCCATGAGGATAGCAAGACAATCTCTTTGCCAGAAATTAATTTCACAAAGTGGCTTGATCAGAAAAGACGACATCTTTCAGCCTCTTCGCTATACACCTCTTCAAGTCGTAATATGATAGGAGCGGAGGTGTTGAGTCGTGGAGGATTTTATGCTACTGCTTTATCTTTGATGCTAGTTGGGAGTTTGTTGTCGATGATATTGGTAGGATTGATGTTTTTGTTAAGATATGTAGTTCAAACATTGATAATCAACGCCACAGCCAAAGAGTTAGGCTCGCGAAAGCATTTTGTAGGAATTTTGTTTTTTGATATTTTTTTGCCACTAATATCGTTGTCACTTTTGTTTGAAAATAGGATGTTTGGAGTAAAAAAAAGAAAATAGAGTGATTAGTTTGAATTATTTTTATAACTTTGCAGAATAATTGTATTGAATAATAAACCTTTATCCATTATTTTATGAGTAACATAGAAGCCCAAGAAAACAACTTGACCCCTCAGGTAGAAAATGCAGTAGAGCCACCTCAAAACACAGATGAAACACTCGAAGTGTCGGCAACAGTAGAGCCAATAGTAGCAGAAGAGAATACATCTATTAGTCGTAGTAGAGAAGAGTTGGTCGCAGAACTGCGTATGCTTTTGGTAAATCCTGTGGTAGAGAATATCAAGTCTTCGGTAGAGGCTCTCAAACAAGCCTTTTATAAACAGAAAAAAGCAGAAGTTGTTGCTGAAAATGAAAATGCCGATGAGGTCGATGCTGTGGAGGAGGAGTTCAAAGCATTATTAAGTAAATATAAAGAGTTGAAGGCTGTGGCGAATGCTGTGGTAGCAGAGCAAAAAGAGAACAATCTGAAACTCAAACAGGCGATATTGGATAAACTTGAAGAGCTGACCAATTCCGCCGATGATTTATCTACTACTATCCCCGCGTTTAGGAAGTTGCAACAAGAATGGAAAAGTATAGACCAAGTGCCACAGGAGGCTGTTACCCCTTTGTGGCGAGAATATAATAGATACCAAGAGAAGTTTTATGACCTCATACGCATCAACAACGAGTTGAGGGAGTATGATTTTAAGAAAAATTTAGAGTTGAAGAATTCGTTGTGTTTGGCTGCCGAAAAACTTAACGAAGAGCCGAATGCTGTCATTGCTTTCAACACTTTACAAAAATTGCACGAAGAGTGGCGTGAGGTAGGACCTGTCGCACAAGAGGTGCGTGAGTCTATTTGGGCAAGATTCAAGGCGGCTTCTTCTGTTATAAATAAAAAGCATCAAGCACATTTTGAGTCTATTAAAGAGCAGGAGCAAGAAAATTTAGCCAAAAAAACTGTTCTTTGTCAAAAAGCAGAGGAAATAGGCATTGAAGATGTTCAAACACGTAGGGATTGGGAGGTAAAGACAGAAGAAATGCTTGGTCTACAACAAGAATGGAAGACAATAGGTTTTGCTACAAAAAAGCATAATGCGAAGATATTTAAACGTTTTCGTGAGGCTTGTGATAAGTTTTTTAAGGCTCGAAATACAGCATATAAGGATATGAAAGAGGCGTTGTCTCAGAATTTGGCAAAGAGAAAGGAACTTCTTGCAGAGGCAGAGTCGCTCAAAGATGTTGAAAACATACAGGAGGCTATTGAGCGTGTCAAACAACTTAATAAAGATTGGAAGGCGGTGGGCGTAAGCCCCAAGAAGGCAACAGATGTTGTGTGGGAAAAGTTCTCGGCTGCCTGTGATGCTGTTTTTGAGAAAAAAAGTGTGTTAAACCAAGAGCAACAAACTGAACAACAAGAAAATCTTAACCAGAAAAAAGCGATGGTTCAAAAAGCCAAAGATTTGGTGCTTACCGGCGAAAAAGATACGGATATCGTTTCTTTAAAAGAGTTGATGGCTGAATATGAGGCTATTGGCTTTGTTCCGATAAAAGACAAGAGGGTTATCAATGCTGACTTTAAATATGCTATAGACTGTCGTTTTGATGAGGTTTTTGGCAGGAAAAGTGCAGTGCGAAAAACACCAATCAGTACGGCTGACAAGAAATATCTAAAAGCGTATGAAGATTTGAAAAAAGAGATTGCTTCGTACGAAAATAATATCCAATTTTTGACCGCTTCTTCTAAAAAAGGCAATGCTTTGGTAGATGAAATGCACAAAAAGGTTGAAATCCTTAAAGATAATTTGGCAGAGTTGTCAGAGAAGATGAATGCTACGGAGTGATTGTTATCTATTACTAATCAGGACATGTTAATTGTGTATTATAGCAATCATATATGTTGCTTTGTGCTGGATTATATTTGTTGAATAATATTTAAGTTTTTTCGAATGATTGTTGCTGTTTGGCTACAGTCATTTTTTTGTGAAGGTGAAAATAAATTTTGCTATATGAAAATATTGTGTTATCTTTGCAAACTTTTGAATAAAAGGAGTTTGTAGCCATTTATCTGCTCTTTTGGCGGGTTATTGGTTTGGGTATCAGCGGATTGCTTCCACTTTTTTTGCTGTTTCTCAGTGCAAACGCTAACAGATATTGCCTCATATTTGCTGTTACGATTATTTGGCGATGTCTAAAATAAACAATTATACTAATAACAAAACGAGAAATTATGGCAAAAGAAATTGCTGGATTTATTAAGTTACAGATTAAAGGTGGAGCGGCTAATCCTTCGCCTCCCGTAGGACCTGCTTTAGGTGCTAAGGGCTTGAATATTATGGACTTCTGTAAGCAATTCAATGCTCGAACTCAAGAAAGAGCTGGTAAAGTTCTGCCTGTTGTTATTACGTACTTTTCAGACAAGAGTTTTACATTTATTGTAAAAAATCCTCCTGTGGCAGTTCAGTTGCTTGAAGTGGCGAAAATCAAAGGAGGCTCTGCCGAACCTAACCGTAAAAAAGTTTCTGAGCTTACTTGGGAGCAGGTCAAAGGTATCGCAGAGAGTAAGATGTCTGATTTAAATTGTTTCTCGGTAGAGTCGGCTATGAAAATGGTCGCTGGTACTGCGAGAAGTATGGGTATCACCGTTAAAGGGGATTTTCCCGACAATGTTTAATTAAAAACTTCAATTAGAAAAAGAAATGGGTAAACTTACAAAAAATCAAAAGTTGGCGTTCGATAAGATTGAAGAAGGGAAAGCATACTCTCTCAAAGAAGCAGCTCAATTGGTGAAAGATATTACTTTTACTAAATTCGATTCTTCTGTGGATATTGATGTACGTCTTGGGGTTGATCCTCGCAAGGCGAACCAGATGGTTCGTGGCGTGGTGTCGTTGCCTCATGGAACAGGAAAGCAAATTCGAGTGCTTGTATTGTGTACGCCCGACAAAGAGGAGGAAGCTAAAGAAGCTGGTGCCGACTTCGTTGGGTTGGATGAATATATCGAAAAAATCAAAGGTGGCTGGACAGATATTGATGTTATCATCACTATGCCTGCCATTATGGGTAAAATTGGTGCTTTGGGGCGTGTGTTAGGCCCTCGTGGGTTAATGCCTAATCCAAAGTCCGGAACTGTTACTATGGATGTCGGTAAAGCCGTTGCTGATGTTAAGCAAGGTAAAATTGACTTTAAAGTTGACAAGTACGGTATAATTCATACTTCTGTTGGGAAAGTTTCATTTGATGTTGATAAAATCGTAGATAATGTACGCGAGTTTATGGCTACTATTATGAAGTTGAAGCCTACTTCGGCAAAAGGAACTTATGTGAAAAGTGTTTATCTTTCATCAACTATGAGTCCGGGTGTTAAAATAGATACTCGTTCTATCGAAGAATAAATTTTAAAATCAGGAGGAATTTAAATGAATAAAGAAGATAAAAACTTATTAATTGCAAAGATAGAAGAGGCGTTGAAGTCTTATTCGGCATATTATATTACAGACGCTCAGGGGCTTAATGCTGGACAAGTAAGTGATCTTCGTAGAAAGTGTTCTAAAGAAGACATTAAGATGCTTGTCGTGAAAAATACTCTTTTGAAAAGAGCTCTTGATAATGTAGGTATTGATTGCTCTCAATTAGGTGATGCATTGAAGTTGAACACAGCATTGTTCCTATCAAATACAGGTAATGCACCTGCTAAATTGATTAAGGAGTTTGTGGGCAACGGCAAAGAGGTGCAAAAGCCAGTGTTGAAAGCAGCGTATGTTGAAGAGAGTTACTATGTTGGAGCAAATCAACTTGAAACGCTTGTATCTATCAAGAGTAAAAACGAACTTATTGGTGAAGTCATCGGATTGTTGCAGTCGCCAACTAAGAATGTTATTTCTGCTCTTCAAAGTGGGGGCAACAAACTTTCTGGTATTGTTAAAACATTATCTGAAAGATAAGAGATTTTATAATCAGTCTTTGGGCTATCTTGGGGTACGAGGCTATTAAAATTTGTGGTCGGCTCTATGAGATAGTATCAAAGCAACAATTAAAAAAAACTATAAAAAACAAATTAATAATTATGGCAGACATTAAAGCTTTTGCAGAACAATTGGTTAATCTTACAGTTAAAGAAGTAAACGAATTAGCCGAAATTTTAAAGAATGAATATGGTATCGAACCTGCTGCCGCAGCGGTTGCTGTTGCGGCTGGTCCTGTGGGTGCAGCTGGTCCTGCGGCTGAAGAGAAAACAGAATTTGATGTGATTCTTAAATCAGCCGGAGCAAACAAACTAGCAGTTGTTAAGTTGGTTAAAGAACTTACAGGACTTGGTCTGAAAGATGCTAAGGACATTGTAGATTCTGCTCCTGCTGCGGTTAAAGAAGGCGTAGCAAAAGAAGAGGCAGATGAGCTTCAAAAACAACTTACAGGTGCTGGCGCTGAGGTTGAACTCAAATAAGTCAAGCAGTCTGTAAAGACCAACGGTTTAGGGTATAAAAGCCCTAAACCTTTTTTCCGTTAAAAAGAATAAGTTCAATAAGTACGCAACAAAAATGTCAAAACAACCTGAAAATCAAAGAATAAACTTTGCTACTACCAAAAATAATTTCCCATACCCAGACTTTTTGGAGGTGCAATTAAAATCGTTTCGAGACTTCTTCCAACTCGACACACAGACCGAAAAAAGAAAGAACGAAGGAATGTATAAGGTTTTTGCTGAAAACTTTCCTATATCAGATACAAGGAATAATTTTACTCTGTATTTTCTTGACTATTTTGTTGACCCTCCAAGATATACTATTGATGAGTGTGTGGCTCGTGGGTTGACATATAGTGTTCCTCTGAAAGCAAAACTTCGTTTGGAGTGTAACGACCCTGACCACGAGGATTTTGACACAGTCGTACAAGATGTATATTTGGGTACAATCCCTTATATGACAGATAAGGGAACATTCATTATCAATGGTGCTGAACGGGTGATAGTATCACAGTTGCATCGTTCACCGGGCGTGTTTTTTGGTTCTTCTATGCACACTAATAATACTATGCTTTACTCTGCAAGGATAATCCCATTCAGAGGCTCGTGGATAGAGTTCGCCACCGACATTAATAATGTGATGTATGCGTACATTGACAGAAAAAAGAAGTTGCCGGTTACTACATTGCTTAGAGCCATAGGTTTTGAGACAGATAAAGATATACTCGAAAGTTTTGGATTGGCAGAAGAGATTAAGGCTAATAAAACTAATTTGAAAAAACATATAGGTAAGACACTTGCTGCTCGTGTTGTGAAACCTTGGGTAGAAGACTTTGTAGATGATGATACAGGCGAGGTGGTAACAGTGGAGCGTACAGAAGTGCTTATCGAAAGAGAGACCGTACTCGAAGCAAGACATATACCGCTAATCATAGAGTCTGGTTGTCAGTCGGTGCTTGTTCGTAAAGAAGATGTTTCTCAAAGCGATTATGCCGTGATATACAACTCTTTGCAGAAAGACCCTTCAAATACAGAGAGAGAAGCGGTGCTTCATATATATAGGCAGTTGCGTAATTCAGAACCAGCAGATGACGCTTCGGCACGTGAGTTGGTCAATGGATTATTCTTTTCCGAAAAGCGATATGATCTCGGAGAGGTAGGACGCTATCGTATTAATAGAAAGTTGGGGCTTACCACTGACCCTAAAGTAAGAGTTCTTACAAAAGAAGATATTATTGAGATAATAAAATATCTAATTGAACTTATAAACGGTAAAATCATTGTAGATGATATAGACCATTTGAGTAATAGGCGAGTGAGAACTGTCGGCGAACAGTTGTATGCTCAATTTGGAGTGGGCTTGGCTCGTATGGCTCGTACTATACGAGAAAGAATGAATGTCAGAGATAACGAAGTGTTTACTCCAATAGACTTGATAAATGCTAAAACTATTTCATCTGTCATTAATACCTATTTTGGTACAAATGCGTTGTCGCAATTTATGGACCAGCAGAATCCGTTGGCAGAAATTACTCACAAACGCCGTTTGTCGGCTCTTGGACCTGGTGGTTTGAGTCGTGATAGAGCAGGTTTTGAAGTCCGTGATGTACACTACACTCACTACGGTCGTCTTTGTCCAATTGAAACCCCTGAAGGACCGAATATCGGTCTTATATCTTCGTTGTGTATCTTTGCGAAGATAGATGGACTTGGTTTTATCGAAACGCCATATCGTAAAGTGGATAATGGTGTGGTAGATAGCCATTTAGATAATATTATTTATCTGACCGCAGAAGACGAAGAGGGTAAAATCATTGCACAGGGAAATGCTCCATTGAGCGATGATGGTAAATTTATGTTAGAGAGGGTTAAGGCTCGTCAAGATGCTGATTATCCCGTGGTTGTGCCCGAGAAAGTGGATTTGATGGACGTAGCACCTCAGCAGATAGCATCACTTGCGGCTGCTCTTATCCCATTCCTTGAACATGACGATGCCAACCGTGCTTTGATGGGTTCTAATATGATGCGTCAGGCTGTGCCATTGCTTCGCCCCGAAGCTCCAATAGTAGGCACAGGTATAGAAGAGCAAATGATAAAAGACTCTCGTACACAAGTGATGGCAGAGGGTGATGGAGTGGTTGAGTATGTAGATGCTAAAACTATTACTATAAAATATGACCGTACCGAAGAGGAAAATTTTGTTAGTTTTGTAGGAGATACAAAAACATATAAGTTGGCAAAGTTTCAAAGAACAAACCAAGACACGGTTATTGACCTTCACCCATTGGTTCGTAAAGGACAAAGAGTTACAAAAGGAGAAATACTTACCGAAGGATATGCTACCCAAAATGGGGAGTTGGCTCTTGGGCGAAATCTTAAAGTGGCATTTATGCCTTGGAAGGGATATAATTATGAAGACGCTATTGTTATAAATGAAAAGGTGGTTCGTGAGGATATATTTACTTCAGTCCATGTTTCAGAATACTCTTTGGAGGTTAGAGAAACAAAAAGAGGGGTAGAAGAACTTACTTCGGATATTCCAAATATATCAGAAGAGGCAACCAAAAATCTTGATGAAAATGGCATTGTAAGGCTTGGGGCTTACATTACTCCAGGAGATATTATGATTGGTAAGATAACGCCCAAAGGCGAGACAGACCCAACGCCAGAAGAGAAACTTCTTAGGGCGATATTTGGCGACAAAGCAGGGGATGTAAAAGACGCTTCGCTTAAAGCCTCTCCTTCGTTGAAAGGGGTTGTCATTGGTAGAGAACTATATTCTCGTGCTGCCAAAGATAAAAAAGCCAAAGCGAATGAAAAGGTTCAACTTGAGGTGCTTAAAGAAGAATTTAATGCCAAAACAAGTGCCTTGAAGCGTACTTTTGTAGAAAAATTAATGACTGTTACCAACGGTAAATCATCGCAAGGAATCAAAGATATTTTGGGAACAGAACTTATCGCAAAAGGTAGTAAATTTACTCAAAAACAACTTTTGGAGATAGATTATGATTTAGTCCAACTAAATAAATGGACTACAGACGAAAAACGAAATGCCCAAATTCGTGAGATTGTAAGGAATTACCTTCGTCAGTACAAAGAGTATGATGCCGAACTAAAACGCAAACAGTTTAATTTGTCTATTGGAGACGAGTTGCCCTCTGGCATTATGAAACTTGCTAAGGTTTATATCGCAAAAAAACGCAAAATTCGTGTAGGAGATAAAATGGCAGGTCGTCATGGAAACAAGGGTATTGTTTCTAAAATTGTTCGTCAAGAGGATATGCCATATCTTGCAGATGGAACGCCAGTAGATATAGTATTGAATCCACTGGGTGTGCCTTCTCGTATGAATCTTGGACAGATTTTTGAGACTGTTCTTGGTTGGGCAGGAAAAGAACTTGGTGTGAAGTTTGCTACTCCTATCTTTGATGGAGCAGAATTAGAAGACCTAAGCAAATGGACAGAAAAAGCGGGTGTGCCAGAGTTTGGTAAAGCATATCTGTATGATGGAGGCACAGGCGAGAGATTTGACCAACCAGCAACAGTGGGTATTATATATATGCTTAAACTTGGGCATATGGTTGATGATAAAATGCACGCTCGTTCGATAGGACCTTATTCGTTGATAACACAACAACCTCTTGGCGGTAAAGCACAGTTTGGAGGTCAGCGTTTTGGAGAGATGGAGGTTTGGGCATTAGAAGCGTTTGGTGCGTCAAATATATTGCAAGAGATACTTACAGTGAAGTCTGACGATGTGGTGGGCAGAGCCAAAACATACGAATCAATCGTAAAGGGAGACAATATGCCTAATCCGGGACTACCTGAATCGTTCAATGTATTGCTACATGAACTCAGAGGATTGGGACTAAAAGTAAAACTTGATTAATAAATAAATTATGCCTTGTGCTAATCGCAGGACGGTTGTAGATATTCTAATAGAGGCAGTTACACCAATAATCGTTTTGATTACAGTAGTTGCTTCTATGGTATATTACAGAGGTTTGCCTGACACAATTCCTACACATTACAGTGCTTTGGGAGAAGTGGACGGCTACGGAGATAAAACGATGATACTTATTTTGCCGCTTATTGCATTGGTAACATATATTGTTATTGTTTTGTTGAAAAACAGACCTCATTTATACAACTTTCCTGTGAAAGTAACAAAGGCAAATAGTACAAAACTTTTTTGCTTGGGTAGAAAAATGATTATTAGAAGTAACCTATTGATGGGAGTGTTGTTTTGTGAAATAACACTTACTACCATTAGGATAGCTTATGGCAAGATTCAGCAAGAGAATCCTTATATCACTTGGATAATTGTTGCATTGCTTATAATAATGACTATATACTACATGCTTAAAATGTATGCTTTGAGATAAGTCAAAAAAAATTTTCATACAAAAAACATAAATAATAAATATGGCATTAAAACGAGATAACAAAGTAAAGGGTAACTTGAAAAATATTACGATAAGTCTTGCTTCGCCTGAGGATATTTTGGAAAACTCAAATGGTGAGGTTACGAAACCTGAAACAGTTAATTATCGTACTTATAAACCAGAGCGAGACGGTCTGTTCTGCGAAAGAATATTTGGTCCAGTCCGAGACTACGAATGTCATTGTGGTAAATATAAACGCATTCGTTACAAAGGGATTGTCTGCGACCGTTGTGGTGTAGAGGTTACCGAAAAAAAAGTTAGACGCGAAAGAGCAGGACATATCCTACTTGCTGTGCCAGTGGCTCATATATGGTATTTCCACTCGTTGCCTAATAAGATAGGTTATCTGTTGGGGCTCTCCACAAAGAAACTAGACTCGATAGTTTATTATGAAAAATATGTAGTTATTCAGTTAGGTGCTATGGTAGGAGAAGAGGGGCTTGCCGAAGGTGATTTATTGGATGAAGACCAATATATGGCTCTTTATGACCGTATCCCTAAGGATAACCATTTGCTCGAAGACACGGACCCAAATAAGGTTATTATCAAAATGGGTGCAGAGGCTATTCATATGATGCTTTCTCGTATCGACTTGGATACTTTATCTTACGAATTACGCCATAAAGCAGACACAGACACTTCGCAACAACGCAAGGCAGATGCCCTTAAACGCTTGAATGTCGTAGAGTCTTTCCGCTCTGCCAAAGGGTTAAATCGCCCAGAGTGGATGATATTGACAGTCTTGCCAGTGATACCGCCAGAGTTGCGTCCGCTTGTGCCACTTGATGGAGGGCGTTTTGCAACATCTGACCTCAACGACCTTTACCGCCGTGTTATTATCCGCAACAACCGTCTAAAACGATTGATAGAGATTAAAGCACCAGAGGTGATTTTGCGTAATGAAAAAAGAATGTTGCAAGAAGCCGTTGATAGCCTTTTGGATAATTCTCGTAAAGCCGCTGCTGCTAAATCAGACTCTACTCGTCCGCTTAAATCATTGTCCGAAAGTTTGAAAGGAAAACAAGGTCGTTTCCGTCAAAATCTATTAGGTAAGCGTGTCGATTATTCAGCCCGTTCTGTAATTGTTGTAGGACCTGAACTTAAAATGGGCGAGTGTGGACTGCCCAAAGAGATGGCTGCTGAATTATACAAACCATTTATTATCCGTAAACTTATCGAAAGAGGAGTCGTTAAGACAGTGAAGTCTGCCAAGAAGTTTATCGATAGAAAAGAGCCAATAGTATATGACATTTTAGAAAATGTTATGAAAGGACACCCTGTGTTGCTCAACCGTGCTCCGACTCTTCACCGTTTAGGTATTCAAGCGTTTCAGCCTAAAATGATAGAGGGTCGTGCTATTCAATTGCACCCTCTTGCTTGTACTGCGTTTAATGCCGACTTTGACGGCGACCAAATGGCAGTCCATTTGCCTTTGGGTAATGCGGCTATCCTTGAGGCTCAATTGCTGATGCTTGGCTCGCATAATATTCTTAATCCAGCCAATGGTGCTCCAATCACTATTCCGTCTCAGGATATGGTGCTTGGTCTATATTATATTACAAAAGAGTTGCCAGGAGCGAGGGGTGAAGGTATTACTTTTGCATCGCCCGAAGAGGTGGAAATAGCATTGAATGAGAATAAAATAGACATTCATGCTAGAATCAATGTTCGTATAAAAACAACAGACGAACAGGGAAATGAATTGTCGCAAATAATAAAAAATACTACTGCCGGACGAGTTATAGTAAACAAACATCGTCCAAGAGAAGTAGCCTATATCAATGAATTGTTTACAAAAAAATCGTTGAGAAATATCATTGGTAATGTCATTGAAAATGCAGGGGTAGCCAAAACGGCTCAATTCCTTGATGACATCAAAAATCTTGGTTATCAGATGGCATTTAAAGGCGGATTGTCGTTTAACTTATTCGATGTGATTATCCCTGATGAGAAAGATAAATTGGTTCAATCTGGCTACGATGAGGTAGATAAGATAGTAGATAACTATGCTAACGGATTTATTACCAACAATGAACGATATAATCAAATAATTGATGTCTGGACTCGTGTCAATAAGCAACTTACAGATGTCTTGATGAAAAAGTTTATTGCAGACCGTGAAGGCTTCAACTCGGTATATATGATGCTTGACTCTGGGGCTCGTGGTAGTAAAGAGCAGATTCGTCAGTTGTCAGGTATGCGGGGGCTTATGGCAAAGCCACAAAAGGCAGGTGCCGAAGGTGGTCAAATTATAGAAAACCCAATTCTTGCTAACTTCAAAGAGGGGTTAAGTGTATTGGAGTACTTTATCTCTACTCACGGTGCTCGTAAAGGTTTGGCGGATACAGCTCTTAAAACGGCAGACGCAGGTTATCTGACTCGCCGTTTGGTTGATGTGTCGCACGATGTTATCATCACAACCGAAGATTGTGGTACTTTGCGTGGTCTGACCGTTACAGAACTCAAAAACAAAGAGGAGGTCATATCATCTCTTGGAGAGAGAATACTTGGTCGTGTTACGGTACATGATATTCGCAACCCCAAAACAAATGAAGTGATAGTAGCCTCAGGCGAACTTATAGATGAAAAAATTGTTGCAGAGATAGAGAAAGCATCTATTGAGCGTGTTGAGGTGCGTTCTGTACTTACGTGCGAACAGCGAGTTGGTATATGTGCTAAATGTTATGGGCGTAACCTATCTAATGGACTATTGGTAAATAAAGGAGAGTCTGTTGGTGTGATAGCCGCACAGTCTATCGGAGAACCAGGTACACAGTTGACACTTCGTACCTTCCATGTCGGAGGTATAGCCTCAAACATCGCCACAGAGTCTAAGATAGTATCACGCTACGATGGTATTATTGAGGTCGATGACCTTCGTACGGTAGAGACCAAAGATGGTTCAGGCAAAAATTGTTTTGTAGTAGTATCTCGTCAAGCAGAAATGCGTATCATTAATGCCGATACAAAAATAGCAATGACCATACAGTCTATCCCTTATGGTGCTAAAATGTACTTCAAGATAGGTGATACTGTACAAAAAGGAGATTTGATTTGTGATTGGGATCCTTTTAATGCAGTCATTGTGTCGGAGGCATCTGGTAAGATTGATTTTGAGTCTGTAATAGAAGGTATTACATATAAAGTTGAGTCCGATGAATCAACAGGATTACAAGAAAAAATTATCACAGAGACTAAGGATAAAACCAAGACTCCGGTTGTACATATTTTAGATAAGTCTAAAAACATAATTCGTTCGTACAACTTACCAGTGTCATCACACTTAGCAGTAGAAGACAAACAGTCTATCAAAGCGGGAGACATACTTGTCAAAATACCAAGAGCACAAGGTAAGGCAGGGGATATTACAGGAGGATTGCCTCGTGTAACAGAATTGTTTGAGGCACGTAATCCAAGTAATCCGGCAGTGGTAGCCGAAATTGATGGAGAGGTATCTTTCGGTAAAATAAAAAGAGGTAAGAGAGAAATATCTATTACTTCACGCACTGGCGAGGAGAAGAAATACCTTGTTGATTTGTCAAAACAGATACTTGTTCAAGAGGGCGACTATGTTCGTGCTGGTATTCCTTTGTCGGACGGGGCTATTACTCTGGCAGACATATTGGCTATTAAGGGGTCAACGGCGGTACAAGAATATATCGTCAACGAAATACAAGATGTGTATCGTCTGCAAGGGGTTAAGATTAATGACAAACACTTTGAGATAATTGTCCGTCAGATGATGAGTAAGGTGAAAATACTTGAGCAAGGGGATACTAACTTCCTTGAAGGGCAATTGATAGATAAACATATCTTTATGGAAGCAAACGATAAGATATGGGGTACTAAGGTTGTTACAGACGCTGGCGACTCTACGATATTCAAGGTAGGTCAGATGGTAACAGCAAGGCGATTGAGAGACGAGAACTCTAGTCTGAAAAGAAAAGACCTTCGTCTGGTAGAGACCCGAGAAGCTGTTCCTGCAACATCATCACCGGTGCTTCAAGGTATCACTCGTGCCGCTCTGCAAACTCGTAGTTTTATGTCGGCAGCATCGTTCCAAGAGACTACAAAAGTTCTTAACGAAGCAGCAATAAGTGGTAAGGTAGATAATCTTGAAGGTATGAAAGAAAATGTTATTGTAGGTAACCGCATACCTGCTGGAACAGGACTTCGAGAGTACGACAAATTAATCGTTATGCCACAAGATGATTGGGACAAGATACAAGATACTACACTGGTGGTAACAGACATAGAAGATGTTACCTTGGAAGGAGACGAGTAATAGGTATTGTCCAATATTGAGATGGAAAAGCTATTTGTTATCGCAAATGGCTTTTTTTTTACATAATTTGTTTTATTTGTTTTTATATAAATTTATATATATCTTTGTCTTTCAGAAAATTGCTATTTATTAATTCATTAAAAAATTTTACTATGAGACAAAACTCTTTTATGACCAAAACATTGATACTTATTATGTTTGTAGTGTCTAATGTATTGATTGCTAACGCTCAAAATATGGAGCGTTATATCAAACTAAATGTTTTTCAGGGGCGCACTATTGATATGTCGCTTAAAGCGGATATGCCAAATACACCGGTGAAACTTGTTAGTGGAGCAAACCAAAAGACTATTACTGTTGGTAGTTCATCTACTGTCGATGTGTCGCTTGATGCAGGGGCGGATACTATGATGATTTATGGTAATGTGTCAGAAATATATTGTAATGGCAATAGCTTTAAACTACAAGGATTTGATGCCACACACAACTTGCAGTTGCAATGGATAAACTGTAGTTTTAATAAAATTTCATCATTTCAGTTGGGTGCAAATAGTGTATTGAAGCGATTGTTTTGTTTTGATAATCCATTACAAACATTAGATATCTCTCAACTGTCAGGCTTGGAGAGGCTCTATTGTGCTTATACAGAACTAACAAATTTAGACTTGTCAAGCAGTCTTGCTTTGCAACATTTAGGTTGTAACGGTAATGCTCTTACATCACTTGATGTCTCAGCCTGTAGTAATCTTGTCTGGCTCGAATGTTCAAACAACCAGTTGAGCGAACTGGATTTGAGCAACAATAGTAATATTACAACTGTTTTTTGCAACAGAAATAATTTCGAAGCCAATAAAATAGACGAACTGTTCTGTTCTTTGCCCCAAAAGACGACTGGCGACAATGCTAAAATTTATCCTTTGTATAATACTGAAGATGATAATTATAATCAAGTAATACTTTCTACTAAACAAAATGCAATAGATAAGAATTGGGCGGTATATTATTATGACGGTATCGTTGGTGATTTGCACGACACTCCTATACCATCTACTATTGGCAATTACGACTGTGCTACTGGAACAAGTGGTTCTCAGGTCAATATGAATCGTTATATCGCGATGAAAGTACTTGCTGGGCAAACTATAAATTTAAGACTTGCTACTGATACAGATAATACTCCTATCAAGATTATTGGTGGAGATACACTCAATGTGATGAGCAATGCCTCTTGGTCAGATAATATATCTTATACACCTACACAAGATACGGTCTTTGTCTATGGCAATGTAGCGAAGTTTAATTGTTCCAACAATGGAGTTAATATAACTTATTTAGATGCTACAAATAATTTGTTGTTGAAGACGCTAAATTGTAAAGATAATGCTATTACTAATCTGGAATTAGGGGCAAATACTACTATGACCGAGTTGCTATGTTATTCTAATCAATTGACCTCATTGGATTTGTCTCAAAATACTGCTATATATATGTTGCGTTGTAAAAACAATCAACTGACAACCCTCAATGTCTCTCACAATGCCGAATTGGTATATTTAGATTGCTCTTTTAATCAATTGACAGGTTTGGCGTTGACAGAGTGTGCTAAGTTGAATACTCTGATTTGCCATAGCAACGAGTTTTCCACCGATGGCATTGATGCTCTTTTCTGCGAATTGCCATTGCGAGATGAGTATGATGGAGCAGTTGTATATCCCCTTAATAATGCCTCTGATGCTAGTTATAGTAACGTAATAGCATCTACCAAGAAAACGGCAACAGATAAATATTGGGGCGTATATTATTATGATGATAGTACAGGTTCTTTGAGTGATTCGGATATCCCTCAAACAACAGGGAACTTTAACTGTATGGCGGTAGGTCTTAATACCGATAGTTATATAGTACTTAAAATGTCAGAAGGTACGTCTGTTGACCTTGATGTGTATGGAAAATATGAAGAAACACCGATACGCCTTGTTAGTGGAACAATGGATACTGTCATCATTGCTAACAACTCTCAATGGACTGGGTTTAAGCCGTATCGTTTAGACGCAGACTCTATCGTAGTATATGGAGATATGCTTGGTTTCGATTGCAATCAAAATACAACTTGTCAGATAGTCTCTATCGATGCTTCTCATAGTGCGGATTTAGAGGTGTTTACTTGTTCGTCAAATCCTATTACAACGCTAAATATTAGCAATAATGCAAAATTGAGAATCCTGACTTGTATCAATACGTTGTTGTCTGATTTGGATTTGAGTGGTTGTGTGGCTTTGACAGAGTTGAATTGTTTTTATAATCCAAAAATGACTTCGTTAGATGTTTCTAACAACTTGGCTCTAAAAGAGTTGTGGTGTTATGGTAATAAAATATCCTCGTTGGATTTGACAAATAATGCCGCTCTTAAAACATTAATATGTTATAGTAATAGCCTGACTTCCCTTGACATTAGCCACAACGCAAATTTAATAGAACTTAGTTGCGGCTGGAATAACATACAGACATTAGATGTCAGCCAAAATAAAAAGTTGATGGCTCTATATTGTCAAGGAATAAATATGTCCTCTTTAAATGTCTCTAATAATCCATTGTTGAAGGTATTAGAGTTTTCTTACAACTCGTTGTCGCAAGTAGATGTCAGCAATAACCCTGACTTGATGATAGTGCGTCTTTATGAGAATGATTTCACTACCAATACGCTTGACCTATTTTATTGTTCTCTGCCCGATAGAATAGGAGAAACAAAGGCAGGTGTTGTCTATGTATTGAAAGACCGGGACGATGCCGACTATCAAATGGCAACTCTCGCCAATAGTAATAACGCCAAAAACAAAAATTGGGAAGTGCAGTTTGGTGATTCAAAAACTGACTTGCCACAATCTACAAGCGATTATGTATGCACAACGGCGATAGACAATATTTCAGACAATAGAATATTGCTATATCCAAGTCCTGTGAATGATGTCTTAAATATAAATATAGACGAAGAGCATTTCTTGGTGGAAATCTATAATATGTCTGGTAAGAAAGTGATTTCTGTGAAGAATCAAAAGCAAATTAATGTAGCAGACTTGCCATATGGTTTATATTCGGTGCGTATTGTTACAGAAAACGATGTAAAGTATAGTAATAAATTTATTAAACGATAATTCACTTATAGTTTGTTGTATAAAAGGAGAGGGGGCTTTGCTCCCTTTTTGCTGTTAAAACTCTAATTTTTTTACTTATAACTGTTGTGTGGTAAGTATTAATGTAGTAATTTTGCACGATAAATAATTAAATAAAAATCTTTTATATGAAAAAATATTTTACAATAATCCTTGTCGCAACATTATTGTTTGGTTGTAAAAAAGAGAATATGCAACAAGAAGTTGATAATGAAGATGTTATTAGGGCGGCAACAGAGCAACTCTCGGGTAAGATAGTCTTGGGTCAGCATGTCTTTATAAGTGGTGTTAGCAAAACTCGTCTGCCAGAAGGCTGTCCTACGCTTTTCCAGTTTTCGTGGATAGATAGCATCAGTAAGATGGAGATATTTATAGGGAAAATGAAAATTGGGTCGATGCCTTTTGCTATCAGTATGACCTCTCACTCTACTATTATGCAACTCAACTCTTGGGAGCAAGAGGAGTATCCCGAAAATGGATGGGTGAAACTTTTTGACAGCAAAGCAGAGGTTACCACAACGCAAGGAGGAGGCTCTAACCCAATATCTGAACCTAATGGTAGTGTTAAAATAAAAGGCTTTTATAATGTCAATAGCAAAGAGATAGAGATGTCTATTGACTTCAATATGATGAATGTCAAAGGAGAAGTGTTTAGGCAAAAAGTTGAACCGTTTGAAGGCAATTATGAAAAGTTAATTAATCTATACGAAGAGAAATTGGCGGCATACAAACTTGATAATGGATTGTCCGAATTGAGTGAGAATTTGACGACAAAAGGTATAGGATTATTGACCGAAACTATTACATTCAACACAGATATAACCATCAACAAGACATCTGTTGGCAGGTCAGACCTCCACACTTCATTTCTTTGGGACGGTTCAGAGTCAAACGACCCTAAAGGTAGAATGGCAGTCTCGTTACCCAAAACTGCTATTGGTACAGGTCAATATATTGCCATAGAGGGTAGAGGTAGATGGCTTGATGCATTTACTACAGCCGATAAGAAAGAGTTTTTGCCAACCATACATACCACTTGGACAAAACTGAAAGTTTTCGATGCTAAAATATCATTGTGGCAAGAAGGGGAAAGCGAACCAGTGGTATCTATCAACGGCGGAGTTAGTGTATTTCTAAATACTTCCATAGTGAAAAAAGAGGCAATAATTGTCATTGACGATGAAAAGTTGAAATTATATGGAGTAAGTGGCAAAACATCGCTTTAAAGCGTGTTTTGTAATCCCAGAAATCATGAAAAAACGAGCATTCATTACATTGGGATTGCTCATTGCAGTCTCTGCTTTTGGGATTGCTCAAAAGGTGCAAAAAATAGAGATACGGGTGTTAGATGCTGCGTCTAATACTCCTGTTGAGGGTGCGGTGGTCTGTTTAGCAAATGATACTGCTCTTTGTGGAGAAGAAGGCTCTGTTGCTGTTACTAATACAGAAGGTATGGTCTCCTTTGAAGTCTCTGGGAATAGTATTTACCGCTACTTGGTCAGGCAATATGGTTATGATGACTATATGGATACTACTCGCTTGGACAAATATCAATATATTGCTTTGTTGCAAAATAGAAGCACAGACCTCGATGAGTATGTTATATCAAGTTCTCGCACCGCTCGTCCTCTGAAACTCTCGCCCGTAGTAACCCAAGTAATATCTGCCAAGCAGTTGTTGGATGCAGGGCATAGTAGTATGCAGCAAGCATTGACTCAAGAGACGCCTGGTATGAATATCCAAAAGGTCGGCTTTGGTAACGATATAAGTATGCAAGGGCTCGATGCTCGGCATATACTGTTTCTTATAGATGGCGAACGAATGACTGGTGAGATGGCTGGGAACCTCGATTATGAGAGGTTTAATATCCACGCCATCGATAGGGTAGAAATAGTCAAGGGGGCTTCTTCTACGCTATACGGTTCTCGTGCTGCTGGTGCTGTGGTAAATCTTATTACAAAAAAAACGACAAAGCCTTATGTTATCACTGTCGGTGCAAGATATGGGCAGATGAACGAACTGAATTATCGCAACAAGCACCCTAAGGATTTTCTCTATATGTTTGAGAAAAATAGCGACCGTCCTAATCTACAAGCGTGGCTGTCGGCAGGATTTAACAAAGGCAAATTCACTTCGCAAACAGATGTCTTGTATAGTTCATCTGATGGATACTATTTGTATCAAAAAGGGGCTGATAGAAAAGTATATACTGCCGCAGCAAATCCGTTTCTAAAAGACGATGTGGAGATAATAAGCAAATCGAAGCGACCGCCTCTTGGTATTGAGGGGAGCGAATATCTGTCTGCTTCACAAAAAATTTACTATTCGCCAACAAATGATATGACTATACAATTATATGGCACAGCGTTTTTTATGAATAGTTATGATCTTATACAAGACTTATATTTTTCGCAGTCGAAAGATATGATTGGGGGGGCGAAGATTTCGTATCGATGTTACGACTATTTTACTGTAAAGGCGACACTGCATAGCGATTTCTATAAGCGCTTCAAACGACACGAACGCATTGATATGCGTCAACAAGTGTATGACTCTCGTATCATACAGCCAAGACTGACTGTGCAAAGTAAATATTTTGATAGGCACGATATTATTTTAGGGTTCGACTATTTTCAAGACGACCTCACAAGCGACCGTTTTGGTGGCAAGGAACTGAAAACAAGAGGACTTAAAGAGTTTGAGTTTTTTGTGCAAGATGGGTATTCTGTTTTGGAAAAATTGTTGGTCGAGATAGGGGTAAGAACTAATTTTAGCAAACAGTTTGGAGTGATGGCACTGCCAAAAGTGGCGATGAAACTTTCGCAAAGCAGAGAGTTGAGTTATCGTATCAATTATGCTATGGGCTATCGAGCACCATCTATCAAGGAATTATTCTTTAATTGGGACAATCTGGGTATGTTTCAAATAATAGGAGATGAAAATCTTCAACCAGAAAAAAATCAATATTTTTCTTTGGGAGTGGAGTATGCAAAGCCAAAATTCTTTATAGCAGCCAATACCTTTGCTAATCTTTTTTATGATAAAATAGAGGGCGTATGGAGGATATACGATTTTCAGTATAATTTTGAGTACAAAAATCTTTCTCGACAGAATCTGTTTGGTGCAGATGCTATTATGCGTTTGCATCCTTTTGATGGGCTGACAGTCAATGGTTCATACTCGTATGTCTTCGTTAGCCACAATGATGCTGTCAAAGTGAATGCTACCTCGCCACACGCTGCCACGCTGGGGGTGGAGTATGTTTTTACAAAGAAAGATTATGATTTGTCGGTCAATTTTACTACTTCTATAATGGGTAGTAAAACATTTGATGTACAAGATAGGCTGATAATTGCTGATGTAGATACTGGCAAAAAGGTTGGTAGAGATGCCTATTTTCGCTGTGAGTTGCCACCGTATGCCTTGTGCAATCTAAATATCACTCAACAGTTTTACCAGCGGTGGAAAATCTCTGTCGGTGCCAATAACATATTTAATTATATGCCCAAAACACTAGGCTCGGGTATCACTATGTTTAATATTCCAGCCACGGCAGGTCGGCGTTTTTTTATACAAGCGGAATTGATTTTTTAATAAAAAGTAGCAATAAGAATGAAAGGTTACGTATACACTATAATAATTTGCCTATATATAATGATGTTTGGAGGGTGTGTAAAATATGATGCCTTACCGTTTGAGGGTTATGTTCTGCCAAGACATTCGGGCTACATTTCAGGCAAAACAGATGATTGGATATATTACAATCTTCGTACTGGTCAGATTTTTAATGCAAAAAGTACAAATGCTGATATTCCCGAGGGTGAGCAATTTGACCGTCTCGATTGGGATTTGGCTTTTTGTGGGCGTTCGTTGCGTACTAATAGTGGCACGAGTGGTAAGGGCGTTGGCGGTGCTGTTGATATGGGTGTTGGCGATTACGAAAAATGGACATTAAAGGCTCAAATCCCCGAAGATGCTCAATGGGTAGTTGATACCGATACGGTAAATATTACTATGTCGGAGTCTGATTGGCAAATTTATTGTGAACAAAATGGTATGAAAGGCACTCCGTGGTTTGACCCCAATTTTGGGCTACCTCAAACTAAGACAAGTGCTAATGCGTTGCTGGATAATGCTTTGGTTTTTTTGGCTCCGCCGCCAACCTATGTGCCTTCGTTTCACACATATATCATTCGTGCAGCCGATGGACAAACATTTTTTAAGTTGCAGATAGTTAGTTGGTTTGACCAAACTACGCAGATAGGCGATAGAGGTGGTAAGATTAGTTTTTATTGTGATAAGTTAAATTGATTTTTGTAAAAAAATATTTGAAATGAATATTAATGAGAATGCGAAATTTGTAATTAAATATTTGGTTATTAGTTTACTTTTGTTGCCTCTGATGTCGGAGGCTCAGGTCAATATGTCGCATTACATAACGTTGTCTGTGAGGAATGGTCAGGCTATAGCCATTCGTCTTAATGCGAAAGCAGATAATACGCAAGTGAAAATAGTGAGTGGCGACAATGAATATTCGATGGTAGTAAATAAATCGTGGACGACTCGCACCGCTTATCAATCTGGTGCTGATACTATGACTATTTATGGAGATGTTCGGTATTTTGATTGTAAGGGTAATGATGCTAATATAACAGCCATTGATGTCTCTAATAATGCCGATTTGAGGATATTGTATTGTTATAGCAACTCTATCAACTCATTAGATGTTTCGGCGTTGGATAAATTGTTTATATTAGACTGTTCGTACAATAATATTGATACACTTGACCTCAGTGGGAAAGTACGCCTAAAACGGCTTTACTGTTCGGGCAATCGTCTCAAAAAACTTGATATTACAGATTGTGGTCGTCTTCATACAATATTCTGTTCGAGCAATGATTTTTCTGCACGGGAGTTGGATAATATCTATTGTTCCCTACCAGAGAGGCTTGTTTCAGATAGTGCGTTGTTGAGACCAATATACAACTCGCAGTCGTCAAACTATGATATCTTGATGGCTACAAATAAAAATAATGCTATACAGAAAGGGTGGCGAGTCGTGTATAGAGATTCCATAGATATTCCTGCAACAAATGGAATTTATGTCTGTGGGGGTAATGCAGAAACAGTTAATATGGAGCGGTATATAAAAATGGTGGTAAAAAGAGGTCAGCCCATTAATATCAATATATCAGCCGATGCTGATGAAACCCCAGTTAAGATGCTTTTGGGAGATAGCGACACTACGCTTGTAGTGGGGAGCAATTTGATAGGCTCTCAGCAGTTTGTGTCCTCTAATGACACTATTGTGATATATGGCAATGTGAATTATTTGAGTAGCAAATATAATTATACAAACCTAACCGATATCGATGTCAGCCACAATCAACTGCTCGAAAAACTATATTGTTCAAACAATGCACTTACTTCGTTGGATATGAGTGGCTGTGATAAACTGACTGTGTTGGGTTGTCAGGCAAATCAATTGAGTAGCCTTTCTGTCGAAGGGTGTACAAGTTTGTCTCGTTTTAGTTGTTGGGGTAATAACCTTACTTCACTATCCGTTGATGGTTGTCTGCAACTCAATCAACTATATTGTAGCGACAATCCTCTTACAACGGCTGTTTTGGACGATGTTTTTTGTGCTTTGCCTATCAAAGAACAGAGAGATAGAGCCGTTGTAATACCTTTGACGGACAATACAGACGGAAATTATAGTGATATGATGGCGACCAACACAACTAATGCTATCCGCAAAAATTGGGCTGTGCAGTTTGCTGACAATACAGATATTCCACAGACTACGGGTTCTTTTGATTGCCCGAGTAGTGGGACGCTTGATGTGGGAGCAAATAATATTATTGTGTATCCCAATCCTGTATCCGAAAGATTATATATAGAGGGATGTTCGGGTAGTTTTAGCGTTGAAGTTTACAACGGATTGGGGGCTAAGGTTATGGTGCATATTGATGAGGCAGATATATCTTTAGAGACACTTCCTCGTGGAATATACATCGTCAAAATTATAGATGGCACAACTGTTTGCAGAAAAACAATTGTAAAAATATAATTTGTATGAAAAATATTTTGTAAAAAAACTAATATTTTTGTAACTTTGTCAAAAAAAAAATTAGTTTGTGTAATTATTCTTATTGGGAAATAAGAAGTTTAAATTTTTTATATACAGATATGAAAGAAAAAATCGTTGTAGTAGGTGGTGGTTTTGCAGGTTTGCAGTTCGCTCAAAAGTTGAATAAAAAACAGTTTGAAGTAACCGTGATAGACCGGTTCAATCATCATATGTTTCAGCCGTTGTTTTATCAGTTGGCATGTGGGCGTATCGACCCAAGTAATATATCTTTCCCGTTTAGGAAGTTGTTTCAGCACTCTAAAAACACCCATTTTAGAATGGCTACCATAGACAAGATAGTGCCAGAGCAGAAAAAGGTTGTGGCTGGTAACGATGAATTTTATTACGACAAACTTGTTTTGGCGACAGGTTGTAGTAGCAACTACTTTGGCAACAAAAATATTGAGAAGTTTGCTTACGGTATGAAATCTACTCAACAAGCCATTGATATTAGAAATCAGATATTGCTCACTTTCGAAAAACTAATTGTCAAAGACGATAGTAGCAGAGAGGGTAGTTGGAATATTGTCATCGTTGGTAGCGGACCAACCGGAGTTGAACTTGCGGGGGCTTTTGCTGAAATGAAAAGTCAGATTTTGCCCAGAGATTATCCTGAAATGGATTTTAGTAAACTGCGTATTATTTTGGTGAGTGCGGCAAAATATCCACTTGATATGATGAGCGAAGAGGCTCAAAAATCATCGTTGAAGTATTTGCAACAGTTGGGAGCAGAGGTTCTTTTGGAGAAGATGGTGTCCGACTATGATGGCAAAACGGTATCTTTTTCAGATGGTCAAACTATCGATGCCGACAATGTGATATGGGCAGCAGGTGTCAAGGGCAATGTCATCGAGGGTTTAGAAAATGCAACGATGGTTCGCAATAGATATACGGTGGATAGGTTTAATCAGGTTCAAGGCTATGACGATATTTATGCTATTGGCGATATATCGTATATGGAGACTCCAAAATATCCAAAAGGGCATCCGCAGGTAGCAAATGTTGCAATCAATCAGGGCATTAATCTTGGCAATAATATCGTTAAGACAGATAAGGCAGACTGGAAAGAGTATGAGTACAATGCTTTGGGTAGTATGGCGACTATTGGTAAGTTCCGTGCGGTGGTCGATTTGAAAAAGATTAAGTTTCAAGGGTTTTTTGCGTGGTATTTTTGGATGTTCCTACACTTAATGCTTATTTTGAGCGTTCGTAACAAATTGGCCGTATTCTTCAACTGGATGTGGAACTATATCGGAGGCGATTCCTCTTTGCGTCTCATCACCAATTTTCAGAGAGACGAGACCAAGTCGTAGAGTATTGTATCTATTAATTATGTGTTGAGACAAAGAGTGTATTTTTACACTTTACGGCTCTTTATGTGTTATTGAAATCCCTATAAGTAATGATTTTTTGTGTTTAAAATACCTACTTTTAGGGATTGTGGGCGATTGCCAAAACCAATACCTTTGCAAAGTATTTTATCCTTTTGTGGGGGGTAAGTGCGAATAGAAATAGAGAATTATATTAAAAACATCATTTTGTAAAAATTAAAATTAAAGGTAAAAAATGAAAAAACTATTCAATCTAATGTTGGTTGCTGCGGTTGTTGTTGCTTTCGCCGCTTGTGGAGGTAAAGAGCCTCAAAAACCAATAAATGTATCTAAAAAAGCAATTATCGAAAACTATGCAAAGATAGTTCATCAAAACTACAAAGATAGTTACGATGCAGCCGTTAAGATGCAAGGTAAAATCAATGAGTTCTTGGATAATCCATCGGAGGCTACTATGATTGCTGCTAAAAAAGCATGGTTAGAGGCTCGTGAACCGTATGGTGAGTCAGAGGCGTTTAGAGGTTCGCAAGGTCCAATCGATGCTGGCGATGACGATGTGACAGCAGATTGGGTGCTTGACAATGAAGGTCAAATCAACGCTTGGCCCCTCAACGAAGCTTATATCGACTATGTGAGAATGCCAACAGATTATACCGGTAATGGCGGTATATACGAACAAAGCATCGTGGGTGGCACAAAAGAAATCACCAAAGAAAGTTTGGCTGCTCTTAACGAAGATGGAGGAAATGACGAAGCGGCGGTAAGTACAGGTTGGCACGCTATCGAGTTCCTTTTGTGGGGGCAAGATGATAAAAAACCATCGCCTTTCACAGATCAAGATTTGTCTAAAAACCTTAGTGGAGGTCAGCGTAGTTTCACAGATTATACTACACGCTCAAATGCTGAAAGAAGAAAAACTTATTTAAGAGTGGTTACTGAACTTTTGGTCGATGACTTGAAAGCATTGATGGATACTTGGGCAGTAGGTGGTGCTTACTATAATGTATTTATGGCACTTCCAGAAGACCAAGCATTGACTAACATTATTCAAGGTCCTCAATTCTTGGCTATGGCAGAACTTTCAAGTGAAAGAATGTTGGTGCCTGCCTACAACGATGGCGGTTTTGAAGGATGCGGACAAGAAGATGAGCACTCTTGTTTTGCCGACAATACTCACCGTGATGTATATCTAAACGCAAAAGGAGTAGTCAATGTTCTTAAAGGACAATATGGCAATATCAAAGGTGCTTCTTTTATTGACTTGGTAAAAGCCACAGACCTTGAACAAGGCGAAAAATTGGAGGCAAAAACCAATGAAATGTGGAGTGCTATCGAGAAAATTGATAAAAAAGCAAAGGGAGGAACGCCATTTGATGTGATGATTCTTAACGAAGGTAAAGGCAACGAAGGCGAAGTCGTACAAGCTGCTACTAAATTGGTTGAGTTAGGTGAACTTATCAAAGCAAGTGCTTCTAAAATTGGTCTTACTACAAAAAATAGAGATGACCACGAACCAACTTATTAAGTTGTTTTAATAATAAAATTTTATAGGGAACTGTTTCTTTTTTTTGAGGGGCAGTTTTCCCTTTTATTTGAAAATTTATCCCAATATTATAATTACTATATAGAATAATGAAAAGTAGATTTGTGTTTTTAGGGCTATCCGTAGCGATGGCGTTTGGTATCCTAAGTTGTGATGACAACAAACCGCAAGACCAACTTCCCGCTCACTATCTGTATCAGGAAGGCGAGGAGTTCCCTATTGGGAAGTTTAGTACTACCACCTACAACGACCAAGCATTTGGTATGATGTTGCCGTATCTTACCACTCCGCAACGAGTAGATTTTGGTATTGGCGACCGATTGTTTATGCAGACTTTCTCCGAAGAGAGTGGTTTAGGACCTCGTTTTAATGCCAGAGCGTGTGCTAACTGTCATTTTAGAGATGGACGAGGTAAACCATTAGCTTCATCAACAGATGAAGACAAAGACTTCTCTCGTGGGTTTTTGGTGCGTCTGTCGGGTGTTGATGCCTATGGCGACCAATTGCAAGACCGAGGATTAGAAGGGCTTGGCGGTGAAGCAAAGGTGCGTGTTGTTTACAAAACTGTTAAAGGAAAATATCCTGACGGTACCCCTTATGAACTTCGTAAGCCCGATTATGAATTTTACGAAGAGCAGTTTGGAGACCTTTCTAATGCCCTTATCTCGCCACGAGTAGGAACACAAACCATCGGATTTGGTTTTGTAGATGCTCTTACAGAGGCTCAAATCCTAAAAAATGCAGATGAGGACGACAAAGATGGAGATGGTATATCGGGCAGACCCAACTATGTGTGGAATGTTAGAAAAAAGGCTACCACAATAGGGAAATTTGGCTGGAAGGCTAATGCTCCAACCCTTGAACAGCAGATAGCAGGAGCATTGAGTGGCGATATGGGAATGACTACACCAATATTCCCAAAACAAAACTGTACTTCACCACAGCAAGATTGCAACGACTATGTAGAACAAAAAGGTATTGCTGACAAAATAGAGTTCAGTGACGAAAAACTACGTCAGATAACTGCCTATCAGGCCACATTGGCTGTGCCAGAGAGACGCAATGTTAAAGACCCTGATGTTTTGAAAGGGAAGGGGCTTTTTACAGATATGAACTGTATTAAATGCCACGCAGTAGGCTTTACGGTAGAGAAGTCGGATATTGTACCACAAATCGCCGGAACAACATTTAATCCTTATTCAGACTTCCTGCTACACGATATGGGAGACGACTTGGCTGACAACCGACCAGATAATGTGGCAAATGGCAAAGAATGGAGAACACAGCCACTATGGGGTGTGTCGCTCATACAGACAGTCAATGACCACACGTTCTTACTACACGATGGACGAGCAAGAAGTGTAGAGGAGGCTATCTTGTGGCACGGAGGAGAGGCTGAAAATTCTAAAAATAAATTTATGAATCTGACGAAAGAAGAAAGACAACAGGTTCTGAAATTTGTAAATTCTTTGTAATAAAAATAAAATTAGTGGAGTAAAAGGGAACCCTTAAAAATATCCCCTATTTACTTCACTTTTTGGTGAAAAAACTTACTTTTAAATATAAAAAAACAATACAAGATGAAAAAATATATAATATTGGTTGTACTGTCGCTTATAGTGGTGGTGTGGAGTTGTAAAGAAAAGAGCGTTCGTCAGTTTGATGAGGCTAAAATGTTGAATAAAATGATAGAAACTCTAATCGTCCCTGAAAGTAAGCAGTTCTATGCAGATGCTTTGTTGCTACAAAAGTTTGTCAATGAGTTTGTTGCCACCACCAACGGTGAGGCGTTAGACAGTTCTCGCTCCGCTTGGGAAAAAGTGGCGAAAGACTGGGCAAGATGTTATGCTTTTAATATCGGCGAGGTGAAAAAAGGAAATTTTTTTCGCTATCTATCTACATTCCCAGTCAATGGCTCAAGCCTTGACGAGAAGATAGAAAATACACCAATAGAACAACTTACCGCAAAATATGTTTTGGATAGATTTGGTTTAAATATCAAAGGAATTTATGGAGTGGAGTATTTGCTCTACAAAGAGGGTAAAGAGCAAACTATAGAAACTTACAACAATAGTGAAAAACGCAAGAAGGTGCTTCAACTTATTGTAAATGAATTGGTTGTTGATATAGAAAATCATACAAAAGCGTGGGATAAATATGCCCCTACTTTTTTGGCAAACCAAGACAAAGAGGCATTTAGCCTACTTTTTGGCGGGATAGACAATGTTATTCACTATGGGTGGGAAACCAAAATTGGTAAAGCCATTCGTAAAAATGACATAGAAGCACCATATAGTCAAAAATCGTTGGAGATTCTGCAAGAAAATATTGCTCAAACAAAGAAAATATATTTTGAAGGTGGTTTTGCCGACAAAGTTGCTTTTGTGATGAATGGCTATCAAGGGGTCAATGAGGCCGTTGAGAAGCGATATGCGAAAATAGAGACATTGCTACAAAGCATATCCTCTCCGCTCAAAGAGGCTGTTGCCAATAGCGACAAAGAGATATTAAACAACCTCCTTGAAGAGTTGGAGGCGTTGGAGAATATAGAGTTTGCCAAAGTAGAGACAACGCTTAACCTTATTGATGGCACAAAAGAGGGTGATGGCGATTAAGATAATTGGTATAAAATCATTTTTGTAAAAAAAAAGAAGTTGTTAAATGAAAAAATATTTTGTGGGATTGTGTTTTTTGTCGTTGTTCGGTTGCGGTGGAAACCATACTTCAACAGAGAGTTTAACAGACAAGTATCAACGTGGAGAGGAGTTGTCCATTGGCGATTTTAGTGTGGACGCAAGCGATAAAATGGCGTTTACAAAGCCTTTGAAAGGCATGGACAAATCGCAGAAGATAGACTTTATGCTCGGAGAACGACTTTTTAATACGAATTGGGTTCCAGCACCAGCTTCTACCACAGGGTTGGACGGACTTGGTCCTACTTTCAATGCCAAATCGTGTGTGCGATGTCATATCCGTAATGGACGAGGACAGCCACGAGAAAAATCGACAACGCAAAGTCTTGGCTTTTTGATGCGAATAAGCCGTTCGGGGAAAACACCAGAAGGAGCTCCAATGCCAGTGGAAGGTTATGGTGGGCAACTGCAAGATATTGGTATTCTACAAGTAAATGGAGAGGCTGATGTTATGGTGCAGTATGAAATTATAAAAGGTTCTTATGCAGACGGCACTCCATACGAATTACGTAAGCCAAAGTTTTGGTTGGAAAATCCTCGTTACGGCGACTTGCCTGACGACTTGATGCTTTCTCCACGTATAGGACAACAACTTATAGGTATGGGCTTCATCGATGCTTTGTCGGAGCAAGAGATTTTGAAAAATGCCGATGAAGATGATATAAATAACGATGGTGTTTCTGGTCGTCCCAACTATGTTTGGAATGTCAAGGAGCAAAAAGCTACTATCGGACGATTTGGTTGGAAAGCCAATGTAGCTACTTTGGAGCAACAGGTAGCAGGTGCATTTCATCAAGATATGGGGCTGACAACACAAATTTTCCCAGAACAAAACTGTCCGTTGCCACAAACTCTTTGTAGAGAAATGCCCAACGGTAACGACAAGGAGGGGGTAGAGGTCTCTCCTAAAAACTTGAACGACATAACCTTTTTTCTATCTTCGTTGGCGGTTCCTACTCGCCGAAGATACAAAGATGAAAAAGTGCTTAAAGGCAAGGTGTTATTCAGTAAACTTAACTGTATTGCCTGTCATCGTACAGGGCTTGAAGTGAGCGAATCAAAGGTTTTTCCTGCTATGAATGGAACGAAAATTAATCCTTATTCAGACTTTTTGCTCCATTATATGGGAGATGGCTTGGCAGATAACCGCCCTGATTACCTCGCCGAAGGCAAAGAGTGGAGAACACAACCGCTATGGGGCATCGGATTACTCAAAGAGGTCAACAAACACACTTTTTTACTCCATGATGGACGAGCCAGAAGTATCGAAGAGGCTATATTATGGCACGGCGGAGAGGCAACTTATGCTCGAGAAGATTTTGTAAAGTTATCCAAGGCAGACCGTGAGGCTCTTTTGGAGTTTGTAGGTTCTTTGTAAATACTTTTTGGGTCTCTATTGACGCCTGTTTTTTGCATAAAATTACCCCTCCCAATGCGGTAAGTGATATTTTATTAATAGTTTATGCAAAAAAAATTGTATATTTGCAATTCTCTTTTAATTTTAATTCCTATCGTGAGGGGTTGAATTTATTAGAGTGTAACTTATTGATAATAAATGAATATAGTAAAAATATAAATTGATTTTCAAAAATGCAAAACAAAGGATTTATTAGGATTTTTTCCATTCTTCTTACTATTGTGTGTTTGTATTGCTTGTCGTTTAGTGTGGTAACCAACTACTACAATCGAAAAGCACAAGAGTTTGCAAATGGCAATAATGAGCAGTATTACAATTATTTAGACTCTATTTCAAGTCAGACTGTTTGGTTAGGACATACTCTTAAAGAGTGCCGTGAAAAGGAGATTAATCTGGGGCTTGACCTCAAAGGTGGTATGGATGTTACATTAGAGGTGTCTGTGCCAGATATTTTAGTCTATCTGTCTGATTTTAACAATACTCCAATATTCAAGGAGGCGTTGGCTAATGCTAAAAAGCATAATCCATCAGATTTTTTGGCTACATTTAGCCAAGAGTTTGAAAAAATTGACCCAAACGCAAAATTATCTACTATCTTTTCTACATTGAGTCTCAAAGACAAAATTAATTTAGAAGATAATAATGCAAAGGTCATTGAGGTGTTGAGAGAAGAGGTGAAGTCGGCTATCGACAATTCATTCAATGTATTGAGTTCTCGTATCGACCGTTTTGGTGTCATACAGCCCAACATACAGCGTATCGGCGGTAAGGCAGGGCAGATTTTGGTAGAGTTGCCAGGTGTTAAAGAGCCAGAGCGTGTTCGTAAACTGTTGCAAGGGTCTGCCAATCTCGAGTTTTGGGAAACATACGAATCGTCTAAACTTGCTCCAATCTTTGCACAAGCAGATGCTACTTTGAGAGAAATGCAAAGTGGAGAAACCACCGAAGAAGTGGCAGAAAACAAACAAGAAGAGGTAGATACTGCTGCTCAAAATGTAAAAGAACAAACAGCAGTAGTTACAGATAAAGACTCGCTTGTGGCAGCTCTTAAAGAGAGTGTGGATAGTGAAGTATTGTCGGAAAATAACACCATAGATGACAAAGAGGCTTATGCTAATGCGTTGAAAAACAATCCACTGCTTGCACTTCTTGGAGGTGGTATGTCGAATGGGTCTAACCCGATGGTCGGAGTAGTTGCTGTGCAAGATACTGCCAAAGTGATGGCTTATCTTAATATGTCTCAGGTCAAGAGATTATTACCACGAGACCTTGTGTTGCGTTGGACTGTAAAGCCAACTATCGAAGGTAAGGATACGAAAGACAATAGGGATAGATATGGACTTATCGCCCTTAAAGTAACATCTCGTGATGGTAGAGCTCCTCTCTCTGGCGGTGTGGTAACAGATGCTCGTGTAGATTTCGACCAAAGAACAAACCAAGCACAAGTTTCGATGAGAATGAATACCGAAGGTGCGGCTATCTGGGCTAGATTGACAAAGGCTAATCTTGGACGCAGTATCGCTATTTCGCTTGATAATTATATATACTCTTATCCTACTGTTCAGTCGGAAATATCTGGTGGTACTTCGCAAATCTCTGGTAATTTTACACCGGAGGAGGCAAAAGACCTTGCCAATGTTTTGAATTCGGGTAAGATGCCTGCCCCTGCTCGTATCATACAAGAAGATGTGGTAGGACCATCTCTCGGACAGACTGCAATAAACAATGGTTTGATGTCATTTGTGATAGCCTTGATACTCATATTCTTATATATGATGATGTATTATGGTTTTATACCTGGTTTGATAGCAGATATAGTGTTGATAGCAAACACATTCTTTATGCTTGGCATACTTGCCTCGTTCAATGCGGTGCTTACATTACCAGGTATTGCGGGTATTGTATTGACTTTGGGTATGGCGGTAGATGCCAATGTGCTTATCTACGAAAGATGTAGAGAAGAACTTGCTTCGGGTAAAAACCTCAAGAAGGCAGTCGAAGAGGGCTTTGGGAATGCCTTGTCGGCTATCATAGACGGACAGGTAACGACAATGCTTATTGGTGTGATACTATTTGTCTTTGGTACTGGTTCTGTAAAAGGTTTTGCCACTACCCTTGTAATTGGTATTTTCACCTCGTTGTTTACCTCGCTATTCTTTTCTCGTATGATATTCAATTTCTTGATAGATAAAAAGAAAGATTTGAAGATTCCTTTTGAAACAAAATTGACTAAAAACTGGTTTAAGAATATCAATTTTGATTTTGTAGGGAAAAGAAAATATGGTTATATATTCTCGGCTACACTTGGTGTTGTTATCATTATATCTTTGGTGTTTAATGGTCTCAAAGAGGGTATCGACTTCTCGGGTGGTTACTCTTATGTAGTGCGTTTTGAAAAAGATGTAAATGCAGATGAGGTACGAGACAAACTGACTAATATCTTTGATGGGTATTCGCTTTATGTTATCACAATGGGTGATGCCAATCAAATAAGAATATCTACCAATTTCTCTTCAAAGGAAAATGACGATCAGTCAAAGGCTCAAAATACTGTGATAGAGGATATGCTTTACAACGGGCTTAAAGAGTATTTGAATCCTTCTGTTAGTAAGGAGATGTTTGTACATCGTTATGTTAATAGAGATGGTCAATACCAATTGGCTAATTTAGAGACAGGCGAGAATTATGGTATTCAGCAGTCGCAGAATGTAGGTCCTACTATTGCTGCCGATATGCTTCATAAAGCCGCTTGGGCTGTGTTGTTGTCGTTGGCTGTAATATTTATATACATACTTATAAGATTCAAAAACTATGCCTATTCGGTAGGCTCGGTGGTATCTCTTTTCCACGACTCGTTCTTTATGATAGGGATATATACTCTTTTCTATAAGTTTATGCCATTTTCACTCGATGTTGACCAGTCGTTTGTGGCGGCTATACTGACTATTATCGGTTACTCTATCAACGACACTGTTGTGATTTTTGACCGTGTCAGAGAAAATCTAACATTGTATCCCAAAAGAGATATTGCAGAACAGATGAATAACTCTTTGAATGTTACTTTAAGCCGTACATTCTCTACTTCGTTTGCCGTTATCATAGTGTTGTTAGCTATGTTTATCTTTGGAGGAGAGGTTATTAGAGGATTTATGTTTGCTTTGTTGATGGGTAGTTTGTCAGGTGTATATTCAACGCTATTTATTGCTGCTCCGTTGGCTTATGACATTCAGTTGATACAGAAAAAAAGAAAAGGCATAAAATAATTGATTGTCAAGAATAGATTGTTTTAAAGACCTTGCTCAATATACGGGTAGGGTCTTTTGTACACATTTTATAGCATATTTTCTACAAAATATAATAATTTTTTTCTAAAAAACGTTTTTTATGAAAATAATATATATGGGTACGCCTGATTTTGCGGTGTTGCCACTCAAATCGTTGCTTGATGCAAAATATGATGTCGTAGCGGTAGTAACTATGCCAGACAAACCTGCCGGTAGAGGTCAGAAATTGAGATTCTCGCCAGTTAAGGAGTTTGCTATTGCCAATGACCTGAAATTGTTGCAACCGACAAATCTTAAAGATAGCGAATTTCTTAACGAGTTGAAGGAATTGAATGCCGATTTGCAAATCGTTGTGGCTTTTAGAATGTTGCCCGAAGAGGTCTGGAATATGCCACCTTTGGGGACGATTAACCTTCACACATCTCTTTTACCTCAATATCGTGGGGCTGCCCCTATCAATTGGGCTATTATCAACGGAGACAGAGAGACAGGGGTTACCCTTTTTCGTCTCAAACAAGAGATAGACACAGGCGATATATTACTACAAGAATCGATGCCGATTGAAGAGACAGATAATGTTGGCTCTTTATACGAAAAGATGTTGGAGATAGGCTCACGGCTTATTGTCAGCGGTGTCGAGGCTATTTCTCAAGGTGCCTTAAAGCCTATACCTCAAGTAGATAGAGGTGATTTGCGTCCTGCTCCGAAAATCTTCAAAGAGACCTGTCGTCTTGATTTTGGGCGTTCAGGGGTGGAGTTGCATAATTTGGTTAGAGGATTGTCGCCATATCCTGCGGCTTGGTTCTCATATAAAGATATGATAGTCAAGGTGTATGAGACACTGTTCGAGCCAACTACTCATCAATATCGTGTAGGGAAATTGCTATCAGATGGTAAAACTTTTGTGAAGGTAGCAGTCGCAGATGGATTTTTGCATCTTAAAAATCTACAACTTTCTGGTAAGAAAAGAATGGAGGTTAGAGAGTTACTTTTAGGTTTTAAGTTCTAAATGCTGTTGGAAAATTGGTTGCTAATGGGACGTATTTGTTCGTTGAAGAAGGCGGAGGAGTGAGCCTTGAATATGTTGTTCTTGTGCTATCATAGTTCTATTTTATCCAATATCCCTGTTAGATATGCTATGGCTATTCCGTAGTTTGTCATTGGTATGCCTTGTTGCTTTGCCATATCTACTCTGCTGAGAACCAATTTGCGGTTAAACATACAAGCACCGCAATGCACTATCAGGTTGTATTCCGATAGGTCTTTGGGGAAGTCGGCTCCTGCCACAACATCGATTGTGATGTTCTCCCCAATCCTTTTTCGTAGCATATTTGGTATTTTTACTCTGCCAATATCCTCTGTGGCTGGTGCGTGAGTACAGGCTTCCGCTATCAATACTTTTGATTGCTCAGTTAGATTGTCGATGTGCCTTACACTTTTTGTAAAAAAGACAATGTCCCCTTTGTATCCAGCGAATAATACAGAAAAAGAGGTCAGAAGGCTTTCTGATGGTTTAAGACGATATACCTCGTCAAAGACTTGCGAGTCGGCAATGATGAGTTTAGGAGGGTATGCAAGAGCGGATAGAGTGGAGGATATCTTGTCTGTGGTACAACTCATCACTATACATCTTTTGTCTAACAACTCTCTGATTGTCTGCACTTGTGGAAGAATTAGTCTGCCTTTGGGGGCTTGTATGTCTTGTGGCATAACTAAAAGTATTAGGTCGCCATCTGATACTAATGAGCCAGTAATATTCTGTTCGCCAAAGTCTTTTGGTAGTTTCTCTATTAAAGTCTCTCTTATCTTATCTATCCCCTCTTTGCTGTTGCTGCTGACAAATATAGGTGTCGTTCCAAACTTTTTTTCTACATATTCTATGCACTCTTGACGATTATTTATGCTGTCTGCTTTGCTAAAAGCCAATATAGTGGGGATTGTTCGCTGTTTGAGAGATGCAAACCATTTTGTTTCATACTCGAACGAGAAATCGTTGACATCGAGTAGTAGAATGGCAATGTCTGTTTTGTCGATAGCCTTAATGCTTCTCTCTACTCTCATATCACCAAGTGTTCCGCTGTCGTCAAATCCCGGCGTATCTATAAAAAGGGTTGCCCCTATTCCTTGCAACTCCATCGCTTTGCTCACAGTGTCTGTCGTAGTTCCTGCAATAGGAGATACAACGGCAGTCTCTTGTCCTGTCAAAGCATTTATCAAAGATGATTTTCCACTATTTGTTTTGCCGTATATTGCAATGTGAACCCTGTTGGATTGAGGTGTCTGTTGTAAACTCATTGTATGTTAAAAAAATGTTTTTCTTCACAAAAGTACAATAATAATAGCAAAATATCAAAATGAGTTTTTTATGAAATTCAATATGCGGATAATACTTTGTTGGTTACAAAACTTAATTTTATTTATTACCTTTGCTATACAAACAAAAATATTTTATACTGATATGAACAATTCAAAATATACTGTGGACTCTACCGTCAGGCTTATTATAAGAGTTTTGACTGTGATGGGAGTGATATTGCTATTGAGGTATTTATCAGATGTGCTATTGCCTTTTTTTATAGGTTGGTTTATTGCATATCTCATCTATCCGTTGGTCTCTTTTTTTCAGTACAAAATGAGAGTCAAGAATCGTATGGTAGCGGTGCTCATGGCGTTGTTGTCTCTTTTGGGTGTTTTGGTAGGAGCCTGCTTTGCTGTTGTGCCAATAATGTATGCAGAGGTATCGAAGGTGTTGCCTATGATGGTCGATTATTTCAATGAGATTGGTAAAAATGATTTTATTAATAGCACCATATTGAGTCGTTGGCAAAATAGTTTTGGCACGATTGATTATAATAATATTTTTTCTTTACAAACAATAGAAGTCATCGCCGATAAGTTTGTTCCACAATTTTGGGGCTTGGTTACGAACGTTTGGAATATTATCATCGGTTCGGTGGCTATATTTATGATAGTCCTGTATTTAACATTTATTTTGGTCGATTATGAGAAATTGAACGAGGGCCTTATAAATATTTTTCCAAAAAAATATAGACGATTTGTAGGCGAATTAAAAAATGATTTGTCGTTGTCGATGAATAAATATTTTAGGGGGCAAATAGTTATTTGTCTGATAGTAGGAGTGCTTTATGTGATAGGATTTTATATTATTGGAGTACCGATGGCACTGCTACTTGGGGCAACTATTGGTATTTTACATATAGTCCCTTATTTGCAAACAGTTGGTTTTATTCCAGTGCTTTTTTTTTCATTCTTGGGTAGCCAACAGCATGGCGGTAGTTTTTCGATGATGATATTGGCGGTGTTTGTGCTTTTTCTATTGATACAAATGATAAATGATTTTGTGCTGACACCCAAAATAATGGGTAAGAATATGGGACTAAAACCGGCTATCATACTTCTTTCCTTGTCGGTGTTTGGTATGTTGTTTGGGCTGTTGGGACTGATAATAGCACTGCCGGTAGCAACGATGGTTATATCTTATTATCAACGGTTTGTTATAGATAAAGAATCAGTTGTGGACGATGGCGATGAAGTTTTGTGATAGCATAAAGTTTGTACCTAAAGTAGGCGAAAAAAGGGCTGGAATACTATATGCCGAACTTGGTGTTAAGAGCATAGGGGATATGTTGATGCATTTCCCATATCGTTATATTGACGTGAGACGCTTCTATCTTATTTCCGAACTTGAAGACAATATGCCATATATACAGATTAAAGGTTATATTACTGCTTTTGAGCATAAAGGAAAGGGGCGTGGTAGTCGTTTGTGTGCTTATTTTACCGATGGTAGTCATACTATGGAGTTGGTATGGTTTGCTGGCGAGAAATTTATTTTAAATAAATATTTTACAAATACTGAATATATAGTCTTTGGTAAACCTAAAAGATATGGCTCTCGGTTTACTATGGCACACCCAGAGATAGAAATCTACGAAGGAATTAACAATAGGCAAGATGTGGGCTTCAAAACGCTTTATCACACTACAGAAACGATGAAAAAGCATTATCTTTCCTCATCTACCATCAAAGGAATTGTCGCTACTATTCTATCCGATAGCGATGTGCATGTTCCGGAGGTTTTACCCAATAAGATTTTGCAAAAATATGACCTTATGCCTCGCCAAGATGCTATTGTGGCAATTCATCTTCCTCGCAATCAAGCAATGCTTACTGCCGCTATTCGTAGGTTGAAGTTCGAAGAATTGTTTTTTGTACAAATGAGTATTTTGCGAAAATATAAACTTCGTGTAGAACATACAGATGGATTTTTGATGAATCAAATAGGTTCACTGTTTAATACATTTTATAAAGATATATTGCCATTTTCGCTTACAGAGGCACAGAAAAGAGTTGTCAGAGAGATACATGCCGACCTTAAAGCAGGAAAGCAGATGAATAGACTTCTGCAAGGAGATGTTGGTAGTGGTAAGACTATTGTGGCTCTACTGGCTTCGCTCATAGCACTCGACAACGGGTTTCAGGCATCGATAATGGCTCCCACAGAAATACTTGCTACTCAACATTATAAAAACATATCGCACCTCACCGAGAGGCTTGGGATATCGGTTCGACTGCTAATTGGTTCTACTCGTGCCAAAGAACGAAAAGAGATAGATTCGTTGCTCAGAGAGGGTAAAATAGATATTCTAATAGGGACACACACGCTTATAGAAGAGAGTGTGAAGTTTAGTAATTTAGGGTTTGTGGTTATAGACGAACAGCATCGTTTTGGGGTTCAGCAGAGAGCAAAGTTGTGGGCAAAAAACAATAAGCCACCGCATATTTTGGTGATGACAGCCACGCCAATACCTCGTACTTTGGCTATGACGCTATACAGTAACCTTGATGTATCTGTTATAGACGAATTGCCTCCCGGACGAAAGCCAATATTGACATATCACTACTATGACAACAAGCGGTCGATGTTGAATGCATTTCTCCGACAAAGGATTGATAATGGGTGTCAAGTTTATGTGGTATATCCGCTTATTCAGGAGTCCGAAAAACTTGATATTAAAAACCTCGAAGATGGCTATCTGGCAATGCAGGAAGCATTCCCTGATGTCGAGGTGGATTTCCTTCACGGCAAGATGAAGCCTGTTGAAAAAGATGAGCGAATGGAACGATTTAAGCAGGGTAAAACAAAAATATTGATGTCCACAACAGTTATTGAAGTTGGAGTAGATGTACCTAACGCTTCTGTGATGGTCATAGAGAATGCCGAACGCTTTGGGTTGGCACAATTACATCAATTGAGAGGTAGAGTAGGACGAGGAAGTGAACAGAGCTACTGCCTTCTTATGTCAAACTTTAAGTTGTCTGACTACTCTTTCAAGCGATTGCAAATAATGACCGAAACCAACAATGGCTTTGAGATAGCCGAGTCAGACCTTGCACTACGAGGACCGGGAGAGATAGAAGGTACTGTTCAGAGTGGATTGCCGTTCAACCTCAAAATAGCAAATCTTGCACAAGACAGCAATATATTGCAGTGTGCCAGAGAGACTGCCAAAGAGATATTAGAGCAAGACCCAACACTATCGTGCGAAGATAATCAGATGATAGCATCATACCTCACTCTTATCAACAAAGATAATGCCGATTGGAGTGAGATAAGTTGATTTTGAAAAAATAGACGGTTGAACTATCTTAAAGCATTAATAGATGACATCTATTACTCGTCCTTTTTTTATAAGTCAAAAAAAATGTATCTTTGCAATAAATTTATTTTTATAAAAAACTAATAAAAAGAATACTATACAATGCTTAAAATAAATAACCTACACGCCAATATAAACGGCAAAGAAATATTGAAAGGTATCAACCTCGAAGTCAATAAGGGAGAAGTACACGCCATAATGGGACCAAATGGTTCGGGCAAAAGTACTTTGAGTAGTGTATTGGTGGGTAATCCTGCTTTTGAGATAACGGAGGGTAGTGTGGAGTTTAAAGGCAAGAATCTTATGAATATGTCTGCCGAAGAACGTAGTTGCGAAGGTGTATTCCTCTCTTTTCAGTATCCTGTGGAGATACCGGGTGTTAGTATGACAAATTTTATGCGTGCCTCGGTGAATGCTCATCGTAAATATAAAGGATTAGACCCAATTGCTCCTGCCGATTTTCTGAAAATGATGAGAGAAAAACAGGCGTTGGTCGAATTAGACAACAAACTTGCGGGGCGTTCGGTAAATGAAGGCTTTTCGGGGGGAGAGAAAAAACGAAATGAAATATTTCAAATGGCAATGCTCAACCCACAACTTGCCATACTTGACGAAACAGATTCAGGTCTCGATATTGATGCTTTAAGAGTGGTAGCACAAGGTGTGAATGCGTTGAAGTCGCCCGAAAATGCAACTATTGTTATCACTCACTACCAAAGACTATTGGACTATATTGTGCCTGACTTCGTACACATACTCTATAAGGGTAAAATAGTGAAAACAGGCGACAAAAACCTTGCCCTCGAACTCGAAGAGAAAGGTTATGACTGGATTAAAAAAGATTGATAGAGATGGAAACATACATAGAATTATACCAACATCACTCTGAAAAGATAAAGGCAAACTCTGCCAAGGCATTCAATAAGCAACGAGATGAGGCTTTTGAGGTATTTAAGTCAAAAGGTTTCCCTACGACAAAAGACGAGGCGTATCTCAACAGTCGTTTGCAAGATAAAATAGATATAGATTATGGGCTAAATATACACAGAGTCCCTATGATGTCGAAAGAAACAGATTTGTATGAATGCAAAGCCCCGTTGATAGAGGCAAATATTGGCTTTATGATAAACGATAAGTTCTTTATTGACGACAATCAAAAGAAGCGTTTGCCCGAAGGGGTTATATTTTGCTCATTGGCACAAGCCGAAAAGCAATACCCAGACCTGATAGAAAAATATCTTTTTAGTCGCTCGTCAAAGTCTAATGATGTATTTACGCATTTCAATGCCTCTTTTGTGCAGGACGGCTATTTTATATATATCCCGCCAAATATAGTGGTCGAAAATCCTTTGCAGTTGATAAACATACTTCATTCGGCAAATCCGTTGATGACTTTCTCGCATAATTTGATAGTGATAGACAAGGGAGCAGAGATGAAGATGCTTGTTTGCGACCATGCTGACGAAAATATTGATTTTTTTATGTCTCGTGTTACAGAGGTGATTGTCGAGGATAATGCAAAGTTTGAGTATTATGTTTTGGAAAATACTACTACAAAAACTAATAATTTGGCACAGATGTTTGTTTCTCAAAAAGATAACTCTAATGTTGTTATCAATGGACAGTTGTTGGTATGCTCCACCTCTCGTAATCATATGGAGGTAGATATTGATGGTGAAAATGCTAATCTATTCCTTGGCGGAATGCTTATAGCAGATGGCAATCAACAGGCAGAAAATTTCACTGTGATAAGGCACAACAAACCAAATTCTACATCGAATGAGTTGTTTAAGTATATTTTAGATGAGCAGTCTCACGGAATATTTTCTGGCATAATTGTTGTAGATAAAGAGGCTCAAAATACTATTAGCCGTCAGACGAATAGAAATATTTGTTTGACAAAAGATGCAGTTATGAACTCTCGTCCTCAACTTGAAATATATGCCGATGATGTGAAGTGTGGACATGGTGCAACCACAGGACAACTCGACAACGATGCGAAATTTTATATGAAACAGCGAGGAATAGACGATACCACAGCCCGTTTTATGCTGTTGTCTGCTTTCCTGCAAGATGTGATAGATAATGTAACGATTGGAGTGCTACGAGACCGATTGACAATTATGGTAGAGAAGAGACTGCAAGGGGCAGACTATCATTGTGAAGAGTGTTGTTATCACTAATAAATAGCAATTTTTTGCAACAAAAAAACATCTACATGCTACAAAAATCAAATAGTAGGAGGTAGATGTTTTATTTTGTTTGTCAATAGTGAGGAGGAGGACGACTATAATTTTTCGCTAATCCTTTTCATTGCCTCGCGGGTAGCCTCGTATGTGTTGAATGTCGATAGGCGGAAAAAGTTCTCGCCGTATTTACCAAATCCAACTCCCGGAGTCCCTACGATATAAAGTTCGTTGAGGAGGAAGTCAAAAAACTCCCACGACCCCATACCATTGGGACATTTAAACCATATATAAGGAGAGTTAGTGCCTCCCGAATAGAATATGTTTTTATCTTTCAGTGTGTTGATAATAAGGGTGCTATTCCTTTTGTATTCAGCAATATTCTTATCGGCATCGGCTATCCCTTTTGGAGACAAAGCGGCAGCCACTCCTCTTTGTTGTGGATATGGTGCACCGTTGTATTTAGTCGTTTGGCGTTGTTGCCACATTCTGTTGAGTGATATGCCATCGGATTTTAAGTCGTGAGGCACAATGGTAAAACCACAGCGGACACAGGTGAACCCAGCCGTTTTGGATAGGCTGCCAAACTCTATGGCACAAGTACGAGCCTCTGGAATGCAGAATATAGAGTGTGGCTTGTCAGCCTCTTCGATAAAGCGTTCGTAGGCATTGTCGTACAAAATTACAGCATTACAACGATTGGCATAATCTACCCATTCTTTGAGTTGGTCATAAGTAAATGTTGCTCCTGTTGGATTGTTGGGAGAGCAGAGATAAATCATGTCAGCCTCGCAGTCGGGTGGTGGCGAAGGTACAAAATTATTCTCCTCTGTGCAAGGAAGATATATGATTTCCTGCCCGTCCATTAGCGAAGTTGCCTTGTAGAGTGGATATACTGGGTCTTGGACAAGAACTCTGTTTGCTCCCTTCTCAAAAAGGTCTGTGATGTTTGCAATGTCAGAACCTATGCCATCGCCAATAGTTATTTCGTCTGTATTCAACGCTACGCCGTATCCTTTGTAATATTCTGCTACTGCTTTTTTTGCAAAATCATAGCCAAGTTCGGGTCCGTATCCTCTAAATGTCTCTTTATGTTTCAACTCTTCAAAAGCACCTATCATAGCGTCAGCCACTGTGGACGAAAGAGGTAGAGTAACATCACCTATACCGAGTTTTATCAGTGGCTTGTCGGGGTTTTTGTCTATGAACTCTTTTGTTCTTCTGGCTATCTCTGTAAAAAGATAGTTCTCTTCGAGCAAAGAGTAGTTTTTATTTATTTTCATTTTGTATAAATAATATTTTTTATAGAAAGACTGCTGTCTTTTTTAGAAAGAATATTTTCCGCTAAGACCAAAGGCGAAGATGCCCGGGGTGTGGAACATAATAGCCTTTTTGTCGGAATATAGTTTTGTTTCTGGAAAGTATCTTTTGCCAAATTCTATACCTAACAAAGGACGATAATCGACAGAAATAGTAATAGGTATGCTCTCAAAACGATATTCTAAACCTATTTGCCCTACTACGCCAGTAAACCAGTAGCGACGAAGTGCTTTGCGGTTTGCAAGATTTGTTAAATAATTTGGGTCTTGCTTGTCCATAAAACGAGGATACCAGTCATTGTCGCCCCAGTTGAACCCTACGGCAGCACCAAATCCACCATAGGCGGCAAAAGCATTGTCGCTTGAAGCACTGAGCCAGTTGTAGGTTAGTGTGGTCTGTAGCCCTGTGAAATAGTATGAGCCAAAGTCTAACTGCACCATATTAGTGCCATAACCTCCTGTGTACATCTGAAAACTTAATTCTTGGTTTCCTCCTGCTCTAATACCAATTGCTTTTGGTTGAGCCACTACTGATACTGCTATTGCTACGATAGCAAATGTTGTCAAAACGATTTTTTTCATTTTCTAATTGTTTTTTTATGTTATTAAATTTTTTTATTCTGCATCTATATTAAGATTATCAACGATAAATTCTTGTCGTTCTCTGGTATTGCTCCCCATATAAAATCGCAACATATCGGCTACCGTGTCCTCTTTACGCAACGAGACACGGTCTAATCGAATATTCTTGCCAATAAATCCTTTGAACTCGTCTGGGTCTATCTCTCCAAGCCCTTTGAATCGAGTAATCTCGGGGTTAGCACCTAATTTTTTGACGGCACTCTCCTTGTCTTCCTCGGAGTAACAATATATGGTCTCCTTTTTGTTTCTTACCCTAAAAAGAGGCGTTTGTAGGATATAGACATGCCCTTTTTTGATTAGGTCGGGGAAGAATTGCAAAAAGAAGGTCATCAGCAAGAGTCTGATATGCATACCGTCCACATCGGCATCGGTGGCAATGATTACTTTGTTGTAGCGAAGTCCTTCGAGTCCGTCTTCTATGTTTAGAGCGGCTTGAAGAAGGTTGAACTCTTCGTTCTTATAAACAATCTGTTTGGTCTCGCCGAAAGAGTTTAATGGCTTACCTCTGAGCGAAAAGACTGCTTGGGTGTTTGGGTCTCTTGTCTTTGTGATAGAGCCACTTGCCGAATCACCTTCGGTGATAAAAATACACGTCTCCTCTCGTCTATCTTTTTTAGTGTCGTTGAGGTGGATACGGCAATCTCGTAATTTTTTGTTGTGCAGACTAACCTTTTGTGCATTTTTTTTAGCTACTTTTGTAACACTGGCAATAGCCTTTCTCTCTTTTTCTGACTCCTGTATCTTTTTATACAAAATATCAGACATATCGGCGTTGATATGCAAATAATTATCAACTTTTTTTGTGATAAAATCGCCGACAAATTTCTGTACAGTAAGGCTGTTAGGGTCTGTGGCGTTTATCTTGTTTGAGCCGAGTTTTACTTTTGTCTGACTCTCGAAAACAGGGTCTTGGACGGCAATAGATATAGCAGCCACTAAGCCCATACGAATATCCGCATACTCCATATTCTTGCCAAAAAACTCTCTGACGCATTTGCTAAAATACTCCCTAAAAGCACTTTGATGAGTGCCTCCTTGTATGGTGTGTTGTCCATTGACAAAAGAGTAGTATTCCTCTCCATACTGATTGGTGTGAGTAAAGGCTATCTCGATGTCGTCGCCTTTGAGGTGTACTATCGGATACAACGGTTCGGTTGTGATATTGTCTTCAAGAAGGTCGAGAAGCCCATTTTTGGATATTATTTTTTTGCCATTAAAATTGATTGTTAAACCTAAATTAAGGTAACAATAGTTTTTTAGCATTATCTCTACATAGTCGTAGTTGTAGTTATAGTTCTCGAAAATAGTGTTGTCGGGTTTGAAAAATATCTCTGTACCGTTTTTCTCTTCCGAGTCTATCAAGTCGCTCTCATTAACTAAAACACCTCTGTTGAAAGTAGCCTCTTTGGTTTTGTTGTCTCGGTACGAACGCACTGTAAATATATCTGACAGGGCATTGACTGCCTTTGTGCCAACGCCATTTAGTCCAACGCTTTTTTGATAACCATCGGTGCTATATTTACCGCCGGTATTCATCACGGAGACGGCTTTGACCATTGCTCCTTGAGGAATGCCACGACCATAATCTCTGACCGTTACGCTATTGTCGGCAATCTTAATATCTATTTTTGTCCCAAATCCCATTCTAAACTCATCAATAGAGTTGTCGATTATCTCTTTGAGCAACACATATATACCATCGTCATTAGAAGAGCCATCGCCAAGTTTACCAATATACATACCCGGACGCAGTCGCACATGCTCGAGGTCTTCGAGGTGTACAATTTCGTTGTCGGAGTATTTCACTTCGGGCGTTATTGGGTCGTTGGTTTCTAATGAATCGAACATTTGAATATTAACTATTGTCGGCTATAATTAAAATATTATTTGTTGCAAAGATAATATTTATTTTTATGATAAACTCAAAAATTGTATTTTGGGGTTCACTTCCCTTACTTATTTGCCGGTATAGAAAGTGAAAAATATCCTTTATCTAAAAGACTTACAGCCTTATGAATGGTAAGTTAGGTGTAATACTTTGTTTTCGGTTATTTTCAAAAACTTCTTTTTGTTTCTGCAAAAACACCAAAAATCTTTTTTGTTTTTTTGTAAATCGTATAAAATTAATAAACCAAATAATTATGATTTACGGATATATTAGGGTAAGTAGTGATAAGCAAACAGTAGAAAATCAGCGTTTTGAAATTAACAATTTTTGTAAAAAACAAAATCTTAAAATTGAAGGTTGGATTGAAGAAACAATCAGTGGAACAAAATCTTATAATAAAAGAGCATTAGGGAAATTATTAAGGAAAATAGAGAAAGATGACCTTATCATTTGTGCTGAACTTTCTCGTCTTGGTCGTAATCTTTTTATGATAATGGAAATTTTAAATATTTGTATGACAAAAGAAT
>PDWI01000781.1_pt1 | contig 51613 bp, 45 predicted proteins | sample 1430891 | NCBI WGS metagenome assembly PDWI01 (sample SAMN01162508, study PRJNA174530) | Oral metagenome, whole genome shotgun sequencing project. | biome: Marine environment; feature: Marine mammal; material: Swab sample of the gingival sulcus; isolation source: swab sample of gingival sulcus... | reverse complement strand
ATATTTTAATCGAGTTAGGATTTGATATAGAAGATGATGTTATAACGATTTGTAGACAGTGGGATATTTCGGGTAGACAGATTGCAAGGGTTAATGATAGAGTTGTTACGACATCTGTTATAAGGCGTATAGCTAATAGTCTTATTCAAATCCATGGTCAGCATGAAAATCAAATATTACTTGATAATGCTAATCATTTGAGAATTTTGGATTCGTATATTAATTCTCAAACTGAAAAAAAATTTGACAATGATTTGGATAATTTAGAAAAACTCTATATGAATATATCTGATATTTCATCTGCAATTGATGATTTAATTTTAGATCCTACTAAACTTGAACGAGAGATTGAACTTTTGAAGTTTCAAATCGATGAAATTGAATCGGCAAAATTAGAGAGTGGAGAAGATGATGCGATAACAGAGGAATTGAAATATTTACGCAATTTTGAAAGCATAAATCGTGTAATTGCAGAGGCTGAAGAGGTTTTGTCATCTGATATGGGATTGCAGTCAAATTTGGGGCAGATTTTAACAAAGATACAAAGAATACAAGAATTTGATAAATCGCTTGAAGAAATGGCAAATAGACTTGAATCGGTGTATTATGAAGTAGAGGCGATATCAAGCGATATAGCGTCGTATTCTCAGGAGTGTTTTTATGATGAGTCTCGTCTTAATTTTTTAGAATCCAGGCTTATATTTATAGAAGATTTAAAAAGGAAATATGGAAATAGCATTGATGATGTAAATAGTTATTATAATAATTTGATAGATAAATTAGATAAATTAAATTCTCAAGAGGAATATAAGCAAAAATTAGTGAATAAATTAGATGAATACTGTAAAAAGTATGATGAATTAGCAAAGATTATATCTAAAAAACGTAAAGAAGGTGCAAAGACATTTTCGAGATTGTTAAATGATGAAATTCATCAGTTAAATATGAAAGATGCGGATTTTAAAGTTCAAATTGGGCAAACTGATAATAGAAAAGCTTCTGGGTATGATGATGTGTCGTTTATTATTTCAACAAATGCGGGGCAAGCTCATATGCCTATTAAAAAGGTTATATCAGGTGGGGAACTCTCTAGGATGATGCTCGGTATCAAGCATATTTTGGGCGTAAGCGATGATGTTTCTACACTTATTTTTGATGAGGTAGATGCGGGCATTAGCGGTCATACTGCTCATGTTGTAGCTGATAAATTAAATGCGATTTCTGCGGATTATCAGATTATATGTATTACGCATTTACCACAGATTGCGGCAATATCTGATCACCATCTGTTAATCGAAAAGACAAGTATTGCTTCAAATGCGATTTCTAGTGTGAAAGTTTTATCAGATGAACAAAAAATATCTGAAATTGCAAGGCTTTCAGGTGGGGATAATGAGCTTAAAGCTACTAGAGAACACGCACAGGCACTTTGGGATAATGCACAAAAGAAAAAAATATTAAGTAATTGATAATATAATCAATATAGAATATAAAACAATAATATTTATATTTATAACTAATCACAAATAAGAATGTTTGTTTAATTATACCAGTTTAAATATCCCTCAAAAGACTGGATAAAAAATTCTATCTATTTTGTTCAAATTTTATAATTCTAAAAATTTCTAAACTCGCTACGCTCGAACAGAAGAAAATTTTAACGAATTATTAAAAAATTTTCACATCATAGATGACGAATTTGTTATATGTGTTTGAGGTCTTATTTAAACTGGTATAAAAAGCAAATTAATTTGAGATAAGTATTAATAGATGATTAAAGGAACAAAATATGAATGCGATAGCTGGATATATTTTTATATCAATATTTGAAGCATTTTTATATAGTTTAACTATGTATGGTGTTACGCCTAGAATAAAACGCTATAAAAGTGTGCATTATTTGGGCTTTTTTGTCGTTCTTATATGTTTGCATCTTATTTTTGATTTAAATATATTTTGGCAGTGTATGGTTTTTTATGCAGTTTTAATCACTACCTATAAATATATATTTGATACGGATTTATATAGGGCTTCATATGGTGGGCTGGTAGTGTATATACTTCTTAGTACAAATCAAATGTTTATTGCATTTTTGGCATTTTTGCAACAAAATTTAGCTTTGGATTATAGAGATGTATTTTTATCCATGCCTGCATATTTATATCCTGTTGCATTTATTTTTACCATAATATCAATTATTTTATTTAATTATTGTATTGCATATCCACATAGAAAAAATTTTCGCAAATCTTGGTTTGATGAAGGACCACAGCATATTAATTTACTTTTATCTATCACTTTTTTATCCGTAATGAGTTGGAATTTAAAATTTTTTTATATAAATCAGCAAAATATAGGAGTTTTGCCTAGTATGTCTAGGATGATTTTTTTCTTATTATTGTTAGTATTTGGGGCTTTTATAGGAATTATTATAATAGTTAATAGGTCATTTATTCATACGGTGAAACCTATGGAAGATACTAAGAAAAATACTGAAAACAAGAATGGTGTTATCAATAATGAGCATATCGACAAAGGCGACATTGATAAAGAAAAGAAATTTGGTAAATTTATGTTTGATGCGGATAATACTAATAAGATGAATAAATATTCATATTTTCAAAATAGATATAAAGATAAATATAGAAATGGTGATGGGGATAGATAATAATATAGAAAACTATGTATAAATATGCAACCATGAAGGGGTTTGTATGGAAGAAGTAATTAATGATTTTTTAAGTTATTTAAAAAATGTTAAAAAAGTTTCAGTCAATACTTATGATTCTTATTCAAGAGATATTGTTTCTTTTATGGATTTTTTGGAAGATAGAAAAATAAATGATGTAAATGATATTACTGAAAATATAATCTTGTTATACAAGATGCATTTAGAGGAGTTGGGAAGGTCAGGATTAACTATTTCTCGGCATTTGGCAACTCTTAGAAAATTTTTTTATTATCTATTTTCAAATAGAATAATCGAACATAATCCCATAGATGAAATTGCAACCCCTAGAGTTAAGAAAAAATCTGTTGAGTTATTATCTTATAATGAAATTAATAATCTTTTAAAAGTAGTAGATGAAGATTTAAAAGATGAATTTAGGGATATTGCTATATTAAAATTGATTTATTATAGTGATATTAAGGTTTCTGAACTTGTTAATACAAATATTGATGATTTTAATTTACAGATTGGATATTTAAGATGTAAAAATAATCGTAAGCAAGATAGAATAATGCCATTAAATAAAGAGTTGTTAGAGTGTATTTCAAACTATATAACTTATGATAGAAATGAATTAGCAGCTCAAGATGAACAAGCGTTATTTGTAAATAAATTAGGAAAGAGAATGAGTAGACAGGCATTTTGGAAAATTATTAATAAATATGCTAAAAGTGCTGGTATTGTAAAGCCTGTAACTTTTAGTATGTTAAGAAATTCATTTATTGTTTATAATATTAAAAAAGGATTGAATATCGATGAAGTAGAGCAAATTTTAGAGTATGGGAAAAACCATATTTAATACTAATCACATATAAGAATGGATATTGAGTTATACCAGTTTAAATATCCATCAAAAGACTATATAACAAGCAAATTAATTTGATATTAGTTATAAGCAATTATTTTAATAAATTAATTTGCAAATAATAAGATAAATATAATATTTATTGATAATGTGTATTAAAAAGGCAAATGAAGCCAACATAATATTATTATGTTGCAAAACCTAGTTTATATCATGTGGGAAAAGAGGATATTATGGTAAATAGGGTTATTTTATTTGTAATGGATAGTGTGGGAATTGGTGAACTGCCAGATGCTGATAAGTTTGGAGATGTTGGTGCTAGTACACTTGGACATATTGCAAATTCGACTGATAACTTTAAAATTGATAATTTAAAAAAAATGGGCATTGGAAATATTGATGGCATAGACTATATAGAGTCTGTAGAAAAGCCATCTGGGGCATTTGGAAGAAGTATGGAAGTTTCAAATGGAAAGGATACAACTACTGGACATTGGGAAATGTCAGGACTATTTTTACCAAATCCATTTCAGACATTTCCAAATGGATTTCCTAAGGAAGTAATTGATGAGTTTGAACAAAAGGTAGGAAGAAAGGTGCTTTGCAATAAGCCATATTCTGGAACTGTGGTAATTGAGGATTATGGAAAAAAACATCTTGAAACTGGAGATTTAATAGTTTATACATCTGCTGATAGCGTATTTCAAATTGCAGCACATGAGGATATTGTTCCAATTGATGAACTGTACAGAATTTGTGAGATTGCACGCAAAATATTAAGCGGAAAACATAAGGTAGCTAGGGTTATTGCACGTCCTTTTATCGGTGAGTTAGGTTCTTTTGAAAGGACTCCTAATCGACATGATTATTCGCTTGATCCATTTGGAAAGACTGTTTTAGATAGTGCAAAAGATGCTGGGTTAGATGTTCAGGCAGTTGGAAAAATCGTCGACATTTTCAATGGAAAGGGAGTTACTGAGTCCATTCACACAAAATCAAATATGGACGGTATTGACCAAACTATAAATTATTTAAAAACTGATTCTAGGGGAATTATATTTACAAATTTAGTTGATTTTGATGCTAAATATGGTCATAGGCGTGATGTCGATGGATATAGACAGGCTCTTGAGGATTTTGATGCGAGGATTCCAGAGATTGTTGATAATATGAGAGATGATGATATTATTATATTTACTGCAGACCATGGAAATGACCCCACATATAAAGGAACTGATCATACGAGGGAGTATATTCCTATAGTAATATATGGCAAGTGTATAAAGGCTGGGGTAAATATTGGCACTCGCAAGACTTTTTCTGATATTGCGGCTACAATTGCGGATATACTTGGAATTGAGATGCCTAAGTACGGGGAGAGCTTTAAGGATATGATACTGGGGTAAATGGTATTTATTTCACTCATGAGGAAGTATGGGGAGATTAAAGTCATATGAGGAGAAATATATAATGAAATTAATATATTCTAATAATGCAAAAAGATTTATTAAAAAATTAAATGACCCCAATAAAAGTCGAATAAGGCAGGCAATAGAAAATTTACCAAATGGCGATATTAAAAAGATGAAAGGTAGTAATCAATTATATAGGCTTAGAATAGGTGATTATAGGATTATATTTACAAAGACAAATACCATTTATGAAATTAAAAAAATTCATAAATGGTATTTATAAAAGGGGTGTTTAGTATGAATAATGTTCAAGTTTTAAGTAAAAAATTAGAGCAATTAAGTGAAAGAGATTTTATAGTAGTAACAACTTTGATTGATACATTACTTGATCCAGATTGGACTATGTTAAGTAAAGAAGATATGGAAGATATAGAACAAGCTGAAGAAGATTTTAAAAATGGCATTTATTTCACTCATGAGGAAGTATGGGGAGATTAAAATTGTTATATTAGTAAATAGATTTGAGATTAGTATAAAATGGCGTTAAATATATTGAGAAAATTATAAATCATGTATATTTATGCATGATGATTAATATTTTGAGGTGATTTTATGAGAATGTATGATATTATCTTAAAAAAACGAATGGGAAAAAGTTTAAGTAAAGATGAAATAGCTTTTTTTGTAAATGGATATACTGCGGGTGATATTCCAGATTATCAGGTGTCGGCTCTGTTGATGGCTATTTTTTTAAAGAAGATGGATATTAGAGAAACCGTAGATTTAACATATGCTCTTATGCGTTCTGGTGATATGATTGATTTATCAGCTATAGAGGGCGTTAAGGTGGATAAGCATTCGACGGGTGGAGTAGGCGATACCACAACCCTTATTGTAGCACCTATGGTCGCTTCATGCGGTGTGCCTGTAGCGAAGATGTCAGGTCGTGGACTCGGTCATACTGGCGGAACCCTCGATAAATTAGAGGCGATAGACGGTTTTAAGATAAAATTATCTTCTGATGAATTTATTGATATAGTAAATAAGAACAAAATCGCAGTTGTTGGACAAACAACCAACATAGCCCCCGCAGATAAAAAGTTGTATGCACTTCGTGATGTTACTGCCACTGTTGATGATATGTCACTTATAGCAGCATCTGTTATGTCTAAAAAACTTGCTGCTGGTGCTGGTGCGATTGTTCTTGATGTAAAATGTGGGTCGGGGGCGTTTGCTAAGTCGCTTGCTGATGCTAAGTTGTTGGCAAAAATTATGGTCGATATTGGCACACAGATGGATAGAGAAGTGATTGCCGTGATAACCGATATGTCTCAACCGCTCGGGTTTTCGATAGGTAATGCTTTAGAAGTCAAAGAAGCCGTTACCGTGCTGAAAGGTGAGTGCGTGGACGATATAACTGAGTTATGCTTGGTCTTAGCCTCACAGATGGTCGCTCTTGGTAAGGGAATCGAGGTCGGACACGCACGGGAGTTAGTCGAAGAAAATTTTAAAAATGGAAATGCATATAAGGTATTTAAAAAATTTATATCAGCACAAGGTGGGAATATCGAGCAGATTGAAGATTTATCAAGTCTTAAATCAGCTAAATATACATATGAAATAAAGTCGGTTGAAGATGGATATATATCGAAAATGCAGTCTGATGAAATTGGAAACTGTGCAATGTTACTTGGTGCAGGACGTGAAACCAAAGATGATATTATAGATATGGGGGCTGGAATTGTATTAAATAAAAAGCTTGGTGATTTGGTTAAAAAAGATGATATTTTAGCAGTTTTCCACACTGATAAATTTAATAATATTGATGATTTAGAGGAAATTAAAAATAGATTTATTAGTTCTTTTACATTTTCTAAAAATAAACCAAAGCTTCCAGAGTTAATTCAGTGCATTATTACTAGGGATGGTGAATTATAGTGGCATACACTATTCATTTAGATGCTTTTGAAGGACCATTTGACCTACTTCTTCATCTAGTAAATATAAATGAAATAGATATATATGATATACCGATTAATGAAGTTACAAACCAGTATTTAGAATATTTAGACAAAATGAATGGACTAGATATGGAAATTGCAAGTTCTTTTTTGGTTATGGCAGCGATGCTTATTGAATTAAAATCAAAGATGTTACTTCCATGGCGACAAACTGCAGAAGATAAATTTATATCATCAAATGACCCTAGAACTGATTTAGTAGTTAAATTATTAGCATATAAAAAATATAAACAGGCATCGATTTATTTACAACAAAGAGAACAATTTTCACGCTCTCTTGCAAAACCACAGGGAGAACTTGAGGATTTTGTAATGAAATACGATAATGCAATATTAAATTCAGATTTAGATAGAGAGCTTTTAATTAAGGCACTAAATCGTCTAAATATTGCTGCTAGTCGTATGGATAAGACAAGAGAGAAATATTTTTCAACATTAAAAAGAGATGAATATACCATTCAAAATCAAATAGATATGATATTATCTCGAATAAATATTAAAGACAATGTAAATTTTGAATCGTTATTTGATAAAGCTAGTACAAAAGTTGAAGTTATCGTAACTTTTTTAGCTATACTAGAACTTTTAAAACAAGGTCAAATCAGAGTTGTACAGCATAATACATTTGCTCAAATATCAATTAGCAAATCAAATCGGGAGAGTGAATATATTGGAGCATAAGAGGATACAGTCAATTTTAGAATCTATGTTATTTTTATGGGCAGAGCCATTATCAATCAGTAAAATGGCATCTGTACTTGGGCTTTCTACATCTGAAATCAAAAATAATTTAAATCAAATGATGTTAAATTACGATGCTCAGGATAGGGGGATTAAGTTAATAGAAGTTGATAAACATTATCAATTAGTTACTAATATAAATAATCATGAGTGGCTTGAAAAACTTTGTAGTAAATCTCCTGCAAAGGGTTTAAGTAATTCATCTCTTGAAGTACTCGCAATTGTGGCATATAAGCAGCCAGTTACAAGAGCTGAAATAGAGGATATTAGAGGAGTTAAATGTGATAGTCCGATTAGGCATTTGCTCGATAGAGAATTTATCGAAGAACAGGGTCGCCTTGATAGGATTGGAAAACCAATTGTTTATGGTACAACTAAAATGTTTTTATCTTCATTTGGCTTTAAATCATTATCTGAACTACCTGAACTTGAAAAATTTGAAATGGTGGAATCATTATTTCAAAAGAGTCCACTTGATAGAGATGATGTGTTTCTTTCAATGGAGTAATTTCGATAAAATAATTTCAATAGATTAGAGTTCAACAAAAAAATAACGATAAATTCAATAGACTAGGAGAAAATATGTCGCAACAAATACGCTTACAAAAATATATGGCACAGTGCGGTGTAGCATCTCGCAGAAAATGTGAGCAGATAATCCTTGATGGACGCATTAAAGTAAATGGTAATACTATTGATAAATTGGGATATAAGATTAACCCTGAGTTAGATGAAGTTTGTCTTGATAAAAAAATTATCATTCCTGAAACAGATAAAATTTACATTCTTTTAAATAAGCCAGTTGGATATATTTCGACTGTATCTGATCCCAAGAATAGACCTACTGTACTTGATTTTTTTAAAGAGTTTAAAGAAAGGTTATATCCTGTTGGTAGGCTAGATTATAATACATCTGGTCTTTTAATTTTAACAAATGATGGAGAGTTTACCAATAATATAACTCACCCAAGATATCATTTAAAAAAGACATATCAGGTTAAAATAAAAGGATTGATTGATAATGTAAAGATAAAAAGACTTAGAACTGGCATAGATATTGGCGGATATATTACTGCTCCAGCAGAAGTTTGTATAGTTAAACAAAATAAGTCATACACAACATTAAATATTACCATATCAGAGGGTAAAAATAGACAGGTTAGGCGAATGTTTGAAGCGGTGGGGCATACTGTCGTAAAGCTTAGAAGAATTTGCATAGCTAATATTGAGATAGGTAATTTAAAAGTCGGAAACTGGCGGTATCTTACAAGTTTAGAAATTAGTGATTTAAAGGAGCATATATGCAACAACAAGATGTTTTAAATAATATAAAAAATAAATTTGTTCATCTTAGTAAGGGGCAGAGGAGAATTGCAAATTATATTTTTGATGAATACGATAAGGCTGCATTTATGACGGCTTCATCTATTTCTAGTGTTGTAGGCGTTTCTGAATCGACTGTCATACGTTTTGCAATGGCTCTTGGATATGATGGATATCCCAGTTTGCAAAAGGCATTACAAGAATCTATAAAGACTAAACTCACAACTGTTCAGCGGTTTGATATGGCAAAGAATATGTCATATGACAAGGAAAGTATAAAAAAAATAATGACTCAGGATTTGGATAATATTCGAAAGACCATCAATAGGATAGATGAGTTTCAATTTGAATCCATTGTCAATACTATTAGCAATTCTAAAAAAACATTTTTAATGGGAAATAGGAGTTCGGCTATTTTGGCAAATTATCTTGGATTTTATCTTCACTTTATACTTGAGGATTTGCATATTATCCCTAGCGGTTCTCATTCATCTTTTGATGAACTAATTAATATTAATTCAGATGATTGTTTGATTGTTATATCATTTCCACGATACGCAAAAGGAACTTTAGATGCAGTTAATTTTGCTAAATCTCAGGGGGCTAATATTATAGGTATTACTGATAGTTTTAATTCGCCTGTAAGCGATGTTGTCGATTATGTTCTTTATGCTCTTTATAATATGAATACGTTTATTGATTCAATGGTTGCTCCAATGAGTTTAATAAATGCTATTATTATGATGCTTAGTTTGCATAATAAAAATAAGGATAGAGTGCAAAGTAATTTTAAAAAATTAGAAACGCTTTGGAAAAGATATGATATTTATAATGAAAATAGTGATGCTCAATTAGATTAATAGGCTAATATTAGTTTAGCGTTGATGGTTATACTAATCTCAAATAATAATGTTTATTTAAACTGATATAATAAGCAAATTAATTTGAGATTGGTATTAAAACTTGCAGAATGGAGAATGATATGCAAATTGCTATTGATGGCCCTGCTGGGTCTGGTAAAAGCACAGTGTCAAAGATAGTTGCCAATAAATTGAATTTTTTATATTTAGATACGGGAGCAATGTATAGAGCCATTGCTTGGGCTTGTATTAAGGGAAATATTGATTTATCTGGAATAGATATAACGGAGGATTTTTTAAAGGCTATTGATATTGAATTTAGAAATAATAAGATTTTTTTAAATGGTATTGATATTACAACTGAAATTCGCACAAATGCTATTCATAACAAGGTATCAGATATAGCTACAAATCAAATTATACGACAGGATTTGGTTCTTCGCCAAAGGGATATAGCAAGTGAAAATGATGTCGTAATGGACGGTCGAGATATAGGAACTGTGGTTTTACCTTATGCACAGTTAAAAATATTTTTAACTGCAAGTATAGAGGCTAGAGCAAAGCGAAGATATGATGAAATGCTGGCAAAAGGTGAAGTTATCAGCTTAGAAGATATTAAAGTTTCTATACAAAAAAGGGATTTGCAAGATAGTACTAGAAAGCACTCTCCGCTAAAACAGGCTAAAGATGCGATTTTAATAGATACAAGTGATATGAGTATAGATGAAGTTGTAAATAAGATTTTACTTTTAGTAGATGAGAGGAGATAATTTGAAGGCTATAATTAAGTTTTTTGTTAGGCTTTATTATATTTTATTTTTTAGAGTTGAGATAAGGGGTATAGAAAATTGGCATAACAGCCCTAAAATAGTATGTGCAAATCATTTTAGTCTGCACGATGGAGTTTTAATAGCAAGTCATGCTCCAGAATATCTTAGATATATGGGCAAAAAATCACTATTTAAAAAATGGTATCTTAGAATACCGCTTGAATATATTGGAGTTTTCCCTGTTGATAGAGATGCAAATGATTTATCGGCGGTAAAAACAACCCTTAGGGCGATTAAAGCTGGAGAATCAGTTGCTATATTTCCAGAAGGAACTAGGAATACAACTAATCGACCACTTATTGCAAAGGGTGGTATAGTAATGCTTGCGGTTAAGGCAAAAGTTCCTATTTTGCCTATTACAATAGATTCTACATATAAATTGTTTTCTAAAATTATTATAACAATTCATCCAGTTGTAGATTTATCAGAGCATTATGGCAATAAATCCAATAGGGAAATTTATCAGCATATTGCTCAAGATATAGTTGAGTTAATTTATGAAGATGTAAAATTATTTCAAGGTAGGTAGTCAGGTATTTAGCTTTGAGTTTCATATTCAAAGAATTTATGGAAACTTAAAAACTATGAGGTAAGATATGAATGTGGAAATCTCCAATTATTCGGGATTTTGTTATGGGGTAAAACGAGCGGTAAAGATCGCCAGACAAACAGCGAGTGAAAATGGCAAATCATACACTTTAGGACCACTTATTCACAATGATAATATGATACGAAAATTATCAGATGAAGGAATTGATATCATTGATAAAATTGATGCTAATGTTGATAGTTATGTCGTTATACGATCTCATGGCGTGGGTTATGATATATTTAAAGAAGCAAAAAATTATGGTGTAAAATTAATAGATGCCACCTGTCCATATGTAAAACGCATTCAAAATAGAGTTTTTAACTGTTATAAAAATGCTCAACAAATAATAATAGTTGGAGATAAGAATCACCCTGAAATTATCGGTATAAATGGTTGGTGTAAAAATACTGCACAAATAGTTAATTGTGTTAGTGAAGCTGAAAAATTAGAGGATAAGGGAGTTAGTTGTCTCGTTGTTCAAACAACATTTTCGGAAAAAGAATTTAATCTAATAGTCGATATTGCTAAAAAAAAGATTAAAAATATAAATATTTATAATACGATATGCACCGCAACAACAAATAGGCAAGAAAGTGCAAAAAATCTTGCTAAACGAGTAGATGCAATGATTGTAGTGGGCGGTAAAAATAGCTCAAACAGTAAGAAATTATATGAAATTTGCAAGAGAGAATGTGAAAATGTATTTTTTATTCAATCTTCATCAGATTTATTGATGACTAGCATTCAAAAGTATGATAATATAGGAGTGTCGGCTGGAGCATCAACTCCAGATTGGATATTAGATGATATTTTAGATTTATTAAATACTTTTAAGGAAAAATCATATTGATGCTTTGCGTTTTATCCAGACGTATGCCGAAAACAAAATGAAGGTGAGGAAAGTTGGATGGAAAAAGTACAAACAATGCAAGACATGATGAACTTAATGGATCAGATGGGAGATTCTTTTAAAATACCTCGTAAGGGTGATGTTTTAAAAGGTAAAGTGGTTCAAGTGAATCATGAAGAAATAGTAGTAAATATTGGGTATAAGTCAGATGGAATTGTACCTAAAAAAGAAATTGCAAGTGATCCTGATTTGTTTGATATTACTAAGATCAAAGAGGATCAAGAGATTGATGTATACGTTATGCGTTCTGATGATGGAGAGGGAAATGTTCTTCTTTCTATGAAACGTGTAAGTATGTTCAAGGATTGGGATGAACTTGAAGAATTGATGAATAATGACACTGTTATTAAAGTTCGCACATCAGAAGCCGTTAAGGGTGGAGTTGTTGCGTATTATAAAGAAGTTCGAGGCTTTATTCCCGCATCGCATTTGGCGATTGGTTATGTCAAAGATTTAAATGAATTTGTTGGCAAAACTATTGAAGTTAAAATAATCGAATTTAATAAAACTAAAAGAAAAATAGTTTTTTCTAGAAAAGTTATCGATGAGGTATTACTTACTGCTCAAAAAGAAAAACTTTGGAAAACAATTGAGAATGGACAGATTATCAAAGGTGAAGTTAAGAGAATCACTAATTTTGGTGTATTTGTTGATATTGGCGGAGTTGATGGTCTAGTTCACATATCTGAACTTTCATGGGGTAGAGTTAAAAGCCCTAAAGAAATTGTAAAAGTTGGCGATACTGTTGATGTTAAGATATTAAATGCAAATTCAGAGACTGAAAAGGTTTCTTTATCTATGAAACAAGTAAAAAGTGATCCTTGGGCTACTTTTTCTTCCAGATATGAAGTTGGTGGAGTATATCCATCTAAAGTTGTTAATTTAACTGACTTTGGGGCATTTGTTGAACTAGAGGCTGGTATTGAAGGATTGGTTCATATTTCACAAATTTCTGATAAGAGAGTTGAAAAGCCTTCTGATGAATTAAAGGTTGGCGAAGAGCGTGATGTTAAAATCTTGGAAGCTGATTCAGAAGCTAAAAAATTAAAACTTTCTATGAAACTTTCTTCAGATGCAGAAGAAACATCAGAAGAATCTGAAACAAATGAAGTAGAAAATGAAACTAATAATGTTGAAGTTGCTAATGAAGTTGTAGAAGATACTCAAGAAGTTGTAGAAACTGCTGAAGTTGAAGTAGATGACGCTGAAACTAAGGATAAAGTAGAGGCTGAAAAGTAAAATAATTTATGTATATTTATCAAAGATAGCGTATTAAATAAACAGTGGGCTATAAAAGTCCACTGTTTTTAGATTAGCTTTATGTATATTTATAGAGGTGATTATGCAAGGATATGAGAACTTTAAAAAAAATGTATATCAACTGACGGGTCTTGACTTAACGCTATATAAAGAGCGTCAAATGAAACGAAGAATTGAATCACTTGTAAAGAGAAATAAATTTGATAATTTTGAAGATTATTTTAAAAAATTGAAATTAGAAAAAGATGTTTTTGATGAATTTATGAATTATCTTACAATAAATGTATCTGAATTTTTTAGAAATCCCGAACAATGGGAAGTTCTAATAAAAAATGTGGTTCCAGAACTTTTAAAAAATCGCAGGAAGATTAAAGTTTGGAGTGCAGCTTGTTCTACTGGTGAGGAACCTTATACACTAGTTATGGCTCTTAGTAGAATAATCCCACTCTCAGAAATTAAAATTTTTGCTGTAGATATTGATAAAGAGGCTATAAATAAAGCTAAGATTGGATTATATACTGAAAAAAGTATTACTAATGTTCCTAAGGATTTAAAAGAGAAATTCTTTGAGCCTATGGGTAAGAGTTATAAGATATCGGATAAAGTAAAAAAATGTGTTGAATTTAAACAATTTAATTTATTAAAAGATACTTATCCCAAAAATTATGATTTAATAGTGTGCAGAAATGTTATGATATATTTTACTGATGATGCAAAAGATCAGATGTATCAAAATTTCCACGATGCTCTTTCAGATAATGGAGTATTATTTGTTGGAAGTACAGAGCAGATTATTTCTCCGCAAAGATTTGAATTGACACCACTTAGAACATTTTTTTATCAAAGAAAATAAATATTATAAATACTTTATGTAATACTATTATCAATTTAAAATTCATACTAATGTTAAGTTAAATAAATCTATATACTAGATGAAAGAATCTTATTTGTTTAAACTGAACAATCATAGATAGTTATTTTTATTTGAGATAAGCATAAAACTAATTTCATTTTTAAGTATATAGATATGTTTGTATTAATATGAGTTAAAAAACTCAATTAATTTTGGATAGTATAAAACCGAACTTATAAATATTATATGAGTTCGGTTTTTTGTACTATCGTAATGAGTTTTGAGTTTTAGTATTAAAATAATATTAAATTATTATTTATTTGATTATTTTATGTCCTTTTTGGATACTGATCTAATGCAAGCTTGAGTATATTCATAGCTTTTTGTAAATCATTTTTATTTAAAACATATGCGATTCTAACTTCATCTTTTCCTAGCCCCTTTGTTATATAAAATTTTTCTGCGGGTGCTAGAAGTATGGTTTCTCCATTTATATCAAATGATTCGAGAATCCATTTTGCAAAATTGTTTGCATCATCTATTGGGAGTTTAACAATAGTGTAAAAAGCTCCTTTAGGTTCTTTACATACCACACCTTTCATATTAGATAAAGCGTTAAATACGACATTTCTTCTGCTTTCATATTCATTACTTATACTTTTAAAATAGGATTTGGATTTTTTATATAGTTCATTTGCACCGATTTGTTCTAACATGGGGGCGCATAGTCGCATCTGACATAATTTGAGCATTTGTGCCATTAGAATTTTATTTTTAGAAGCTAGATATCCAATTCTAGCTCCACATGCACTATAACGTTTTGAAATGCTATCTACGAGTATTACATTATCAGTGATTTCATCTATGCTTCCAAAGCTCGTATAAGATAGATTATCAAATATAAATTCTCTATATACTTCATCAGCGATGATAAATAAATTATGTTCTTTAGCGATTTGTGCAATCATATTAATTTCTTCATCTGTATATAATACACCTGTTGGATTACCAGGATTAGATATTAAAAAAGCTCGTGTTTTTTCTGTTATAAGAGTTTCGATTTTTTCCTTACTGGGAAGTCTAAAACCGTCATACGCATTTGTAGTAATGGGAGATATTTTAACACCAATAGGCAGAGTAAATCCATAATAATTGGTATAAAAAGGTTCAGGTACTAATATTTCATCATTTTCATCGCATAATGCCATAAGCGAAAATAATAATGCTTCGGAACCACCGCTTGTAATTAATATATCATCTATATCATAATCCATATTATTTGAGTGATAATAATTTGATATAGTTTGCCTTAGTTCAGGGATGCCGTGTGATACTGCGTATTTTAAAACTGGCTCATCAAAATTTTTAATTGCATTAAAAAATTCTTTAGGTGTTGGAATATCAGGTTGTCCTATATTTAGATGGTATACTTTTTTACCAGATGCTTTTGCTTTATCTGCAATAGGTAGTAGCTTTCTAATTGGAGATTCATGCATTTTCATAATTCTATTTGATAAATTCATTTGTAGCTCCTTTTTTAAAGTCAATATATTAAGTTATATTATAATCGATATAGTTATAAATAATATATATATTATCACATACAAATATTTATGTGTAATTTTATAAGAAATAAACAATTGATATAAAAATAGTTTAAATGGTTTTGAGATGTTTTTATATTATTTAGATGTTTAAGTTAATTTATAATATTTGGATTAAGTTAAATTTAGGTAAATTAATTTTATAATATTTATGAATATTTTAATTAAGTCATATCTGAGTCAAATATCAATAAAATGATATATGATGTTTAAAGATTATAAATTTGGCTATATATGTTGAAAGTTTTAGATGTGTTTGCTTGAACTTATACTAACCGCTAAATCACATTAATATTAAGTGATGTACTGCTAGGGAATTTTAAATTTCGGCAATAAATTATAGTTATTTTTGTAATAAAATGAATAATATGTATTATTTTAGTAAATAATTTATTATAATGCAAAAGTATGATAAAAAAGCAAAGTATAATTATTATCAAATAAAAATAATTATAAGTATAAATTTGAATTTAATCTTTATTTCAATTTAAAATCATATAATATTCTAAAATATTAAATTTAATGTGCATATGGATTTATTTAAACTGATACTAATCTCAAATTAATTTGCTTGCTATAATTAAACATACATTTTAGATTGAGATTTGCATAAGTAATAATTAGTATAATTAAGGTGTGTGAAATATGATAGATTTTAACTTTAATATAGATAATAAATTGATTGAATTAGGCAAAAAAATTGAAGACAGATTAGTTGATGATTTTAAAAAAATAGATTTTATAGCTGAACAAAATAATTATAAAGTTCTTATGGCTATGCAGAAAAATAGACTTTCTGATTCTCATTTTCAATGGAATACAGGATATGGATATAATGATGCTGGTAGAGAAGTTGTAGAAGGTATTTATGCTGATATATTCGGGACAGAAGATGCACTTGTAAGAACTCAAATAGTAAATGGAACTCATGCATTAAGTCTTTGCTTACATGGGGTGCTTCGTCCAAATGACGAGATGCTATCAATAACAGGTAGACCATATGACACATTACAAGACGTTATTGGTATAACTGGAAATTCTGATCAATCCCTTAAAAAATGGGGAATTAAATATAGTGAAGTATCAAGATTAGAAAATGGCGAATTTGACTATAAGGCTATTGACAAGAAAATTAACGATAACACAAAAATGATTTATATTCAGCGTTCTGTTGGATATAGTTGGTCAAAGGCAGTTACTATTGAAAAGATAGAAGAAGTGGTTAAGTTTATTAGAAAAATAAAAGAAGATGTAATAGTAATGGTGGATAATTGTTATGGCGAGTTTATAGAAGTTAAAGAACCTACAAATGTTGGAGTTGATATTATGGCGGGTTCACTAATAAAAAATCCAGGAGGTGGGTTAGCATTATCAGGTGGATATATTGTAGGTAAAAAAATTTTGATAGAAAAAGTGGCAGAGCGATTAACTTCTATTGGTATAGGTAAGGAATGCGGACTTACTTTTGGGCAAAATAGAGCTATATTACAAGGAATTTTTATAGCACCAAATGTAGTGGCTGGAGCTATTAAAGGAGCCGTTTATATAACTCATTTATTTAAAGAATTTGGATTTAAAGTTTCTCCCGATATCAATGAACAAAGAAGCGATATTATACAGGCTATTGAGTTGGGCAGTTCTGAGAAAGTTCTAGCTTTCTGTAAGGCAATACAGGGCATTGCACCTGTTGAAAGTTATGTAACACCAATTGCTTGGGATATGCCAGGGTATAATTGTAAAGTGGTTATGGCCGCTGGAGCATTTGTTCAAGGTTCTTCGATAGAGCTTAGTGCTGATGCACCAATTAGGGAGCCTTACATAGTATATTTTCAAGGTGGTTTGACCTATTTTCATGCTAAATTAGGTGCCTTAAAGGCATTAAATGATGTCATGAAATTAAAGTAAATGTTGGGAGGGATTTTTATGAAAGGTAAATTAGCTAATAAATTTAAAAAAACTAAAAATAAAAAAACTAGAAATAAAAGAATTGCAGATAGACTTTTTAGATTAGTCGCATTGTTATCAATAACTATATTTGTGATTACAGGCGTTATGATTAGTATGAGGGTAACCGATATAGTTGAACAAATGGCAAAAAATGAACTCCAACTCGTATCTGAGGGGATTGCAGAAAAGATTTCATCATATCTAAATGAAAAACAAAAAATAGTTAAAGTGTTATCTAATACTGGCAGTATAATTGAATATTCAAAAGCCACTAAAGGCATGACTGATCGAAATATGGTAAGACAAATTTCTGAATATAATCCAATAATTAAAACTTTTAATGATGTAGAAAATTCTGATAAAGATTTGCAATTGCTATATATAGGACTTGGGGATAGCAGTAATGTTATAACGAGTGATAGAAATTATCATGTTCCAGATGATTTTGAAATAATGAGTAGAAAATGGTATACCAATGCGATTGAAACAAAAAAAGGCTGCATTACCAATCCATATCTTGATATAGGTACAGGAAAGCTTGTTATAAGTGCAGTTCAGCCAGTATTTTCTGGCAATGAAGTTATAAGCGTGATAGGTTCGGATATTTCAATTTCGACTCTTACAGATAAGTTAAAGAGTTTAGAATTGCCAAAAGGTGCAAATATTTTTTTAGTAGATAGTGAAGGTTTAAATATATATCATCCAGATGAAACTAAAATTCAAAAAGAAAAAGTTACCGATTTACCAGGTGTTCTAGGAGAAATTGGTAAGAGCATGATAGCTGGCGATAAAGGTATTGGAGAATATGAATATAAAGGAAATAAAAAATATGTTGCATATTTTCCTATCAAACTTAATAATTGGTCTATTGGAGTTACTATTCCTGAAGTTTATATTCATGATAAAACTAGGATAATAAAAGTTACGTTTTTAATTTCATATATTATTGCGGGGATTATTTTAAGTTTAGCAGTTTATTTACTAACAAGAAAATTATTTAGACCAGCTAAAAAAATAGTTGAAAATATAGAAGCATTAGCAGATTATGATTTAACACATGAAATAAATGTTAACTCAAATGATGAATTTGGTAAAATTGCAGATTCTATGATTATATTACGAGATGAACTTCGAAATATAGTTTTAGATATAAATGAAAATGCAACTAATACATCTGCGACTGCTGAACAACTTACAGCTACAGCACAAAATACAAATGAAAGTGCAAAAGATGTCTCTATCGCCGTGGATAATATTGCTCAAGGTGCTACTGGACAAGCACAGGAAACAACTGAGGCAGCTAATAATATTGAAGAAATTTCCCATTCATTAAGAGAGATGGTTGAGTTGTTAGATACATTAAAGTTAGCCACAAAAGATATTGACAATAAACGAGAAGAAGGCAAGCAGGTATTAAATTTACTTGCACAGTTTACAAATAATAGTAAAGAACAAGCTAGTTTTGTAAATCAGACGATTATTGAAACAAATGAAAGTGCAGAAAATATTTCAAAAGCTAGTGAAATGATACAGTCCATTGCAGACCAAACTAATTTACTTGCACTAAATGCTGCGATTGAGGCGGCCAGAGCAGGAGAAGCAGGTAAAGGATTTGCAGTTGTTGCAGAAGAAATTAGAAAACTTGCAGAGGATTCTACAAAATTTACTGGTGAAATTAGAGCAATAATTGAGGATTTAAAACAAAAGTCTCAAAATGCAGTTGATAGAATGCAAGAAGTGGCTAATATAGTTGTAAAACAAGAAGATCAAACCGTTAATGCTCAAAATAAATTTAGCGAAATTGAAGTGGCTATTGAAAAAAGTGAGCAAATTATAGAGCTTATATTTACTCATTCTAAGAGTATTGAAGATAAAAATAATAACATCATAGGTGCAATCCAAAATTTATCTGCAATAGCAGAAGAAAATGCTGCAACTACTGAGCAGGCAAGTGCAAGTGTCGAAACTCAAACTAATGCGATTAGTGATATATCAATTGCTAGTAGGAATTTAGCGGAAATAGCTACTGAATTACAAAGTAAAGTCGCTAATTTTAAATTATAAAATATGTAATATAAGTTTTTAATAAGACATTTTGGATTAAAATCAAATCATTACCCCTTTTACTAAATGATATTATTCTCAAACAAAACAACTTGTGTAATTGATGTACAAGAAGTTTTATGCTTTAGTTTTATATCTAGTGAATGGGGTTTTAAATTTTAGTTTAGTACTATTAAAGTTTGCGAAATACTGCTTTAACAATACCAAGTATTCTAACATCTCTAGTGTAAATTGGCTCCATAAAACTATTTTCAGGTTGTAGGCGTATTCTATCTGACTCTTTATAAAAAGTTTTACAGGTTGCACTATCATCTAGTAAAGCAATTACCATATCTCCATTATTTGCGATTGGTTGTTCTCTAACCAGCACGTAATCTCTATCTAAAATACCAGCCTCAATCATACTTTCTCCTTTTATTTGAAGGAAAAAATAATTTCCATTATCAACTATCTCACTTGGCATAGGTAGGGTATCGATAATATTTTCTGTAGCTAAAATAGGTTGTCCAGCGGCAACTTCTCCTATTATAGGCACAATTGAAGTAGGGCGATTAAAATTTTCTGATATCTGAGAATCATATTGTTGACTTATAATTTCAATGGTTCTCGGTTTAGTGGGATCTCTCCTAATATATTCTTTTTCCTCTAATTTATTTAAGTGACTATGAACAGTGGAAGTCGATTTTAATCCAACTGCATTGCATATCTCCCTTACTGATGGGGGATATCCTTTATTTTGGACTTCTGTACATATGTAATCAAATATTTCTTTTTGTTTTTTGCTTAATGGTTCAAGCATATTTAGTCCTTTCTTTTTATTGAGAATTATTAGTAAGTTTTCACTTGCAATTAGAGTATATCACCATCAATAAAAAAAATCAAACATTTGTTCGATTTTTCTTTACACAGAACATTTGTTCGTGTATAATAATACCGAACAGACGTTCTGACAGATAAAAGGAGGATATTATGAATAAGAATACTAGAAAAAAAATTAGAGATTTTAATTTATTTAGATTTTGTGTGAGTGTCTTAATTATAACTATATTATTAGTAGGCACTGGAATGATTGGATTTGCAGTATTAGCGGATAAAAATACAAATGATGACGAATTTATAATGAAGAATATGTATCAAACTTATTGCATAACAAGGGGAGATACACTGTGGAGTATCGCTAAAACAGTTAATTTAGATGTATATAATAATAAAAAGGATATTAGAAAAATTATAAATAATATAAAAAAAATAAATAACTTACATTCTGAAAATATATTAATAGGTGAAATAATATATTTACCTAAAATTTAAACAAAGTTTAGACAATATTAAAAATAGTATAATAAATAATTATTAATATAATGACATTTTCCAAAAAAGTGTGTAAAATAGTAATGTATATAGGAAAATAGGAGGAAAATATGTCATTAATTAGTTTAAGTAATTTAGTTCGCAAATATTCATTTTATGATATACAAAATGAATTAGTAAATGAATTGCAAATATTACAAGAAAGTGAGCATATGGAGTTATGCAATATCATTTATAGTGCTATAAATGATATAAATAGCGATAAATCATATTTATTAAGTGATTTAGATGTATTAGAATATATTGTCTTTGAAAAAAGTAAATCAGATAATAGATTATTGATTAAGATTTATAATTCTGAAGATAATAACATTATGGAACTTAATCAATCTACCATAGTGGATATTTTAAATTCAAATATCAGTATTGATGATGATTTGATAGATGATTTTTCTCCTTTGTTTATAGCTTTAGTTATATCAACTTTATCTAATTATTTGGAAATAAATATGGCTAATGAATATAAAGATAGTGTGTTTAATGTAAAGAATGCCATATATGATAATCCGAATTTAAGTTTTGATGAATTATTTACCAATGTTGATATTAATAAAGGAATGGAAGTATTAGCAAATTCTATTGAATCAGATAATGATGTAAGTAATGATGATGCAACTAGTGATAATGAGTATGTATCAAATAATTACTTTGATGGTGAAAATATTGATATAAATGATAATGAAGAATATATGAGTAAAGATGATGAAGAAACTGACGGATGTATTGATGAAACCGTTGATGAAGAAGCTCTAAATTTTACAACTATGAATGTTGTTAAAGAAGATGATAAATTGATGGATCTTGGAAATGTTAATATGGAAGTTTATAATGAAACTTCAAATCATTTTAATGAAAATGTAGTCTCTGAACTAGCAACTAATGAATCATTAGAAGAATTTAATGATACAGAGTTTAATTTAGAAGATTTTGGTGATACAGAACTCATAGATGAAGAAATAAAAATTATTCAAAGAGATTATTTATCTATAGAAAATCAAGATGAGAATATAAAAGTTGATAATGAATTTGATTTTGGAGATGTGGAACTTATAGATGAAGATATAGATATTAGATTTAGAACATCAGATTTAGATGCTGATAATATGTCAGATAGAGTTAAATTTGTTGATATGGATGAATTAATTGAAAGTGAAATATCTGCATCTAATAATCAAAATATATCCTTCAATGAAAGTATTTCTAAAAATGAAAAGAATTATTTAGATGAAAGTATTCCTATAAATAATGATATATCAAGAAATGATTATCCAGATATAAATTCTGATGTACATATACACGATTCAATATCTAGTAATGAAAATTTATCTATGAATGATGATGCACATAAGAAAAATAAAAAATTATCTCTTTCAGATCTTAATAAAAGAATAATGCAGAAACGTCAAAATTTATAATCAAATATTAGGCTTAAGATTAATATTTAATATCAATGTTAAGATTTGTAGTTAAGTATGAATATTAGATTTTGTAGTTAAATATTAAGCTCGTAAGTTATAGTTAGATATTAAGGTGAAAATATATTATTAATTATTAAAGTCAAAATTTGTAACTAAATAATTAATAAACTTTTATATGAAAAAATTTATCATATAGATGTAGTTAATTATTAGTATCTAATAATTCGTAGTTTGTTATGATATCACGTTTAAGATTTTTTCTATGTGCTGCATATAACTGTGTTGTTGTAACATTGTCGTGATCTAAAAGATTTTGAACATCATAGATAGAAAAACCGTATTCAATTAATGAAGAGGCTGCTGTGGCTCGCAATTTATGCGGGCTATATCCTTTTTCTCGGCTTGTTCCCATGGCTATAGAAGTATATTTTTTTACCAGTTTACATATGGAATTAAGTGTCATTCTACTGCCTTGCATAGATAGAAATAAGGCATCTTCATGACCAACTTTTATTTTCTTATTTAGATTACGGTCATATACTAAATAATCATTTAGCACTTTTTTTATACTTTCATTAAGTGGCATTATAGCTTCTTTGCCACGTTTTCTATATATTTTAAATTCCTCACGTTTAAAGTGAAAAGATGAGAGGTTAAGTTGTTGTAATTCGCTTAAACGCAGTCCATATGTTACAAAGAGTAGTATAATAGCTAAATCTCTATATTTTGTTTTATTCCAATACTGTTTTTCTTTATTTGTAAGCCCAGTTCCATTTATGACGGCATCTATTAATGAGGAAACTTCATCAACGTCAAGTCTTTTAATAGAATCGGGTTGTCGCTTAGGAAGTTTTATTGGATTTAAGCCTTCCGTAATATTTGTATCAATAAGTTCATCTCGAAATAAAAACTTAAATAAAACGCTTATTGAAGATCTTTTTCTGGATAATGAGCGATTATGATTTTCCATTACATATGTTGTATCATCGGTTTCAATATAATATCTTGTGCAGTACTCACCAAGATATCTATTTATATCTTTTGCTTTAATATTATTTAATTCGTTGATGGTGATATTTTTAGGAATATCTGCAAGTGTTAAATTTGTATGTTCACAAAGATATCGAAAGAAAAAATGTAAATCTTTTAAATAGGCTAGGCGAGTTGTTATTGCGACAGCGTTTTTTAAATATATAAAATAATCATTTAAAAACATAGGTAGAGTTAATTCGATTTCATTACATTTTTTTTCTATATCAAATTCTTTTTGAACTATATTATTTGGTTTAGAATATTTATTATGAACTTTAATAATTTTTTTCTTTGCCATTAGAATCTCCAAAATTTATAATGAATTATAATAAAATATATTGTTATATTAATCAAATTATACCATAAAAAATTTTCCATTGGCTTACACAGTGTTAGTTTTTTATATAATTGTTGGATTGGGTTATTAATCTTAACCAACTATGTGATAAATATACATTTAATAAATAGTTAGATAAGAACAATATTGCTATATGAAATAAATTATTTCATATATTTTATTCTAAGGTAAAAACTTTATATACTTAGATTAATTTAGAATTTTTTTAAATACTTCAATCATGGTATCAATATCTTTTTTATCGATATCATTATGTGTAACAAAGCGGAACTTACCATCTTCTGAGCCATTAATAAGAATATTTTTTTTCTTAAAATTCTCTACAAGCATTTGCTCTGATATATTTTTTAAATTAATACTGAAAAATACCATATTTATCTCTACAGCGTTTATATCGATATTAATTTCGGGAATTTCTGATAATCTATTAGCCATATATTTAGCATTATCATGGTCATCTTGTAATCTGGATATCATATTTTTTAATGCATATAGTGCTGGTGCTGCAATTACGCCAACTTGACGCATACCGCCACCTAATAGTTTCCTGTTTTTACGTGCTTTTTTAATAAATTCTCTATTTCCAACTACTACAGAGCCTATTGGTGCAGCTAATCCCTTAGATAAGCAAACATTTATTGAATCAACTTGCTCAGCAATTTCCTTAGCTGAAACATTTAATGCAATTGCAGCATTAAATAATCTAGCCCCATCTAGGTGAATGGGAATATTTTTTTCATTTGCCCATTTTTTTAATTTTTTCATATCTTCAAGAGGAATTAAACGACCACTACTTACAGCATTCTCCAAACAAATTAATCCCGTTTCGGGAAAGTGTATATCATCTTCTCTATAAAGGTTATCAATTTGTTTAAATGGCAATCTATTACCATTTTCAAGAGTAAAAGTCCTCAGTTGTACACCTGAAATAACTCCAGATGCACCTACTTCATCAATTAAAATATGAGAGTTATCAGCTACTATAATCTCGTCAGCTCGCTTAGTATGAGTCATAATGCAAACTTGATTACCAAAAGTACCGCTTGGAACGAATAAACCATCTTCTTTTCCAAGTAATTTTGCTGAATATTCTTCTAATTCATTGACAGTTGGATCATCAGAGTAAACATCATCTCCTAGCATAGCATCATATGAAGATTTTTTCATTTCTTCGGTTGGCTTTGTAACCGTATCGCTTCGTAAATCAATTATCTTTATCATAGTTTCTCCTTTCATCATTGTTAAATAAATAACACACATAATTTATAATTGATTTTCTATATAGTTATATACATAATTGCTTAAATCTTCTAAGTTTGAAAATTTATCTACATTTACCCATTTTAAATCATTATATCTACGGAACCATGTCAATTGACGTTTGGCATATCTTCTTGAATTTAATTTAATAGTCTTTACTAAAGTTTCATAATCATATTCATCAGATAAATATTTTAAAACTTCTTTATAACCTATCGCTTGCATTGATTGGTTTGAACTATCTAAACCCATTAGTTTTAGCTTTTTTACTTCTTCTATAAGTCCATTTTTAATCATTAAGTCAACTCTTTTATTAATTTTAGCATAAAGTTTTGTTCTATTCATAGTTAATGCTATTAAGATAAATTCATAATCCTTATTTTTAATTGGGTCAGAAGAGAAGTTTTTAGTGTTTTTTCCAGTAAGTACATTTATTTCAATTGCTCTAATGATTTTTTTCACATTATTGGGATGAATTGTTTGGGCAGCATCAGGATCTATTTTATGCAGATAATTATGTAAATGATCTACCCCTCTATTATCAGCAATTTCTTGTAATTTATTTCGCAAATCTGAATTTGAAATTTTATTACCAAAGTCCATTTCATATAAAAGAGAATTTATGTAAAGTCCAGTTCCTCCTACTATTATTGGCAATTTATTCTTAGAATATATTTCTCTTATGGCATAAGTAGCATCAGTTTTATATTCAAAGGCAGAATAATTATCAAATGGACTTACACAATCAATTAAATAATGCTGTATTCCTCCCATTTCATCATTTGTAATTTTGGCAGTTCCAATATTCATATTTTGGTAAATTTGCATGGAATCAGCAGAGATTATCTCTGCGTTTAACCTATTTGCTAAATTAACAGATAATGCGGTTTTTCCAATTGCTGTGGGACCTGCAATAACAATTATTTTCTTCATACTCTTCTCTTAAATTTCCTTTCAATTTCATTTTCAGTAATTGAAATCATTATTGGACGACCATGTGGACAGGTATATGGATCATTTAATTTTTTTAAAGAATCAATGAGTGCATAAATTTCGATTTTATCTATACTATCATGAGCTTTAATGGCTGATTTACAAGCTTTTTGAGCAATATTATCAAGTTGTGATTGTACAAAGGTTTGAACAGATTCTCCAACTGCAATTTGAGATACTGCTTTTTCAAATAATATTTTCGCAGCATTTTCATTAAAAATTGATGGTATCTCTCTAATTACTATGCTATTTTTACCAAAGTCCTCAACTAATAAGCCTAGGGATTCATAAAAACTTATATTTGATTTTACAGTTTCATAATCTCCATATGATAGATTGATGACTATAGGAGTTAGGAGTATTTGCCTATTGATTTGTCCCTTTAAATAAAGAGATAGAAATTCCTCATATTTTACCTTTTCATGTGCAGCGTGTTGATCCATTAAATATAGTCTATCAGCTTTTTCAAATAATAAATATGTTGTAAAAAGGGTTCCAAGATATTTAAGGTCATTATATACATCGGCTTTATGTTCAAGTTTTTTATTTATCAAACTCATCTGTTCATATGAAATATTAGATTTATTAGTATTTGGTTTTACAATATTTTGCATATTATAATCATATTTAGTGATATTGGAGTTTAAATTATTGCTATTTAGATTTGAATTATCTAACATAATTTTATTATGTAAGCCAATTTCTTCTTTACTCTCTTTTTTATCAAGTTGATTGAGATTTTTTACATAATCTTCATTATTATTTAAAATTTTTTCTTTTATTAGACAATTATTATTGTCGATATTATTTTCTAAATTTATATCGTTATTTTGTTTATCGTATTTTTTATTTATTTTTGTATTAAAATCATTGTTTATATACTTATTGCTATTATTATCTTTTTTAATTTTTTTAATATCTATTTCTGTGTCATTGTTTATATTTTCTTCTAAAGTAAAATTTTTGTTATCTAAGACATTATCTTTTTTTACATTTGAATGCATTTTTGCAGAAACTCTAGGAACTTGGTTAACACTTAGTAATGCTCCTCTAACTCCACTGTAAATAGTCTGTTTTATCCTACCTTCTTCATGAAATTTAATTTCAGTTTTAGCAGGATGTATATTTACATCTACTGTATTAAAAGGTATATCAATCATTAAAAAGCAAACTGGAAATCTACCAGGAAATAACATTGGTTTATATGCAAGTGCAAGTGCATCAATTAGTATATTTGACTTTACATATCTTCCATTTACGAAAAAAATTTGCAATGATCTATTTCCTCTACTGTATTCTACATGAGATATATATCCTGATATATCTATATTTTGTTCTTTATAATTTATTTTAACTAGATGTTCGCTCATATCTCGCTGATATATACAGTGAATAACTTTAAATAAATCTCCATCTCCAGAAGTTGTAAACATATGTTTATTATTATAGGTATATCTAAAAGAGATATCAGGATTAGATAATGCTAATTTATTTATAATATCATGAATTGCAGTTGCTTCAACATTATCTGATTTTAAAAATTTAAGCCTAGCTGGTGTATTAAAAAACAAATCCTTAATTATAATTGTAGTTCCCAGCGGACAACCGACTTCTCCCTCAAATAAAACTTTGCTAGCTGACAATTTAAGATTATAGCCAATATCGTCGTATTTTGTTCTTGTAAGTATTTCTATATTTGATACAGCACTAATACTTGCAAGAGCCTCACCACGAAATCCAAGAGTGTGAATATTATAGATATCATCAATGCTATAAATTTTACTCGTGGAATGTCTATCAAAAGCCATCAACACTTCATTTGCTGGTATTCCACAGCCATCATCAGTGATTCTAATCTGTTTTTTTCCAGCTTTTTCAATGTCAATGGTAATATTTTTTGCACCAGCATCCATTGAATTTTCAATTAATTCTTTTACAACAGCGGCTGGGCGTTCAACAACCTCACCGGCTGCAATTTGATTTGATATTTCTGTATTCAGTATATGAATGGATTTTCTCATAACATCTCCTGTTTTATGGATAGAAATTTTTAATAGTATTTAATCATTCAACTGTTGCATTATCAATATTGGAATTAGTATAAAATATAATAATTATACTAATGGTTTTAATATATTGTACTTATATGATTATAGTTCTTTGACTTTTTTTGATAATTCATAAAGAATATCAAGTGATTTTCTTGGTGAGATATCATCTATTTCAATATTTTTTAACTCTTCTATAATATCATTTAAAAGTTGATTACTCGAAGTATCATCTTTTAGATGATTTAATTTATCATCTTGCATATTCTGAATATTTTTAATTTTTATATTATTGATATCATTGTTTTCAAGTTGCCTTAATATATTTTTAGCCTTATTTACAACTTTCTTGGGAACTCCTGCAAGTTGTGCAACTTGAATACCGTAGCTTCTTTTTGCACTACCTCTTAATATTCTATGTAAGAATATTATTGTATCACCTTTTTCTGATACATCAATTCTGAAATTTTTAACACCTTTAAATCGACCTTCTAACTCTGTTAATTCATGATAATGAGTTGCGAACATAGTTTTACAACCAAGACCACCTTCTTCAGTCATATATTCTACAACAGCCCATGCAATTGATAAACCGTCGTAAGTTGAAGTTCCTCGTCCTATTTCATCTAAGATTACAAGTGAACTATCTGTAGCATTTCGCAATATATTTGCCAGCTCTGACATCTCTACCATAAATGTACTTTGACCCTGTGCTAAATCATCTGATGCACCAACACGTGTGAATATTCGATCTACAATTCCAAGTTCAGCGTGTTCTGCTGGAACAAATGAACCGATTTGTGCTAAAAACGATATAAGTGCAACCTGTCTTAAATAAGTCGATTTACCAGCCATATTAGGTCCAGTTATAATTGAAAATTGATTTTCATCCACATCTAAGTAGGTGTCATTTGGCATAAATAATTCATTTGCTGAAATACGTTCTACAACTGGATGTCTGCCCTTTTGTATATTGATAATTTTATCCTCTTTTATGACTGGACAGGTGTATTGATATCTAGTAGCTACAACTGCAAATGACTGCAACACATCTAATTTAGAAATAACGCTAGCAGTCTTTAAGATTCTATTTATATGATTGGTTAAATTATTTCTAAGTTCTACAAATAAATTATATTCGATATCAATTAATTTTTCTTTAGCACCAAGCACTCTTTCTTCTAATTCCTTTAATTCGGGAGTAATGTATCGTTCAGTATTTGCAAGGGTTTGCTTTCTTTCATAATCATCTGGAACTAAATCACTATTAGCTCTAGTAACTTCTATATAATATCCAAATACTTTATTAAAACTGATTTTTAGAGATTTAATACCCGTACGCTCTCTTTCGGTATTTTGCATATTCATAATCCATTTTGTACCATTATCAATGGCATCTCTCAGTGAGCTTATATCATCATTGTAGCTACTTTTTAATAAATTCCCCTCTTTAAGAGAATTTGATGGCTCTTCTAATATGGCTGAATCAATTAGAATATATACATCATCTAAAATATCTAAATCATCATATAAATTATTTAATAGCCCGACTTTATGTTCATTTAGACAACTTTTAATATCAGGTAAATTTTTAAGCGATTGTTTTAAAGATATCAAATCTCTTGCATTGATATTTTTATATACAATTTTTGCTACAAGTCTTTCTAAATCATAAATCGAATCAAGAAAATGACGGATATCTGATTGAAAAATACTGTTATCATATAATTCTTTTACAGCTATATGTCGCATTTCAATTGCTTGTTTATTTAAAAGTGGAGCATTTATCCAATTTCTAAGTTTTCTAGCTCCCATAGCGGTCATGGTTTTATCAAGTACCCAAAGTACAGTCCCCTTTTTTTGTTTATGACGTATTGCCTCTGTTAATTCAAGATTTTTGCGTGTAAAATTATCTAAAATCATAAATTGATTAATATTATAAATATTTACTGAATTAAAATGTAATAGTTCTACCTTTTGAGTATCTTGAATATAAGAAATAAGACTTCCAATAGCCGTTAATATTTCAGTAGTTTCTATACCGAGTGCATTTATATCATATATATTAAAAATTCTCTTTATGATTTCTATTGAACTCTCTTCAGTATAAAAATATGCTGATATTTTATTAGCATCTGGCAATCCACTAGGCTTTAAAGATGTCATAATATAATTATGTAAGCTTAATTCATCTTCTTTATCTGATATTAGTATTTCTTTTGGTGATATTTTTAGAATTTCATCAACTATACTATTTTTATTTTCTTTAATATTAATTTTTGTGGCATGAACTTCTCCAGTTGTAATATCAGAATATGCAAGTCCACAATAATTTTCTGTAAAAGATATTGACATGACATAATTTGAAATTTTATCACTGAGCATATTGGGTTCTATAACTGTTCCAGGAGTTAGTATTCTAACAACTTCTCTTTTTACTAACCCCTTTGCTAATGCTGGATCTTCAACTTGTTCACAAATTGCTACTTTATATCCCTTTTCAATTAATTTTGCTAAATAAGTATCCGCAGCATGATAAGGCACTCCGCAAAGTGGTGCTCTTTCTTCTAATCCGCAGTTTCTGCCAGTTAGAGTTAATTCAAGTTCTCTGGATACATTTATAGCATCTTCAAAAAACATCTCATAAAAATCTCCAAGACGATAAAATAAAATATAGTCTTGATATTGATTTTTAATCTCCATATATTGTTGCATCATAGGTGTTAATTTATTGTTTTTTGCCATATTTACTCCTAATAATCATTATCTTTTAATTTCTACTATCTTACCAATCAAGGAATGACGCTTTGGGTCAGTTATTTCAACGTCTACAAGTTTACCGATTAACGATTTATCTCCTTTAAAATTAACTGCATGATATCCTCTTGTTCTGCCCATAAGAGTTCCTTGAGTTTTTGATGAGGAGCCTTCAACCAAGACTTCTACGATTTTTCCTTTCATATTTTGATTTTTTTCAGAGATTATTTCATTTATTCTATTGAGTAGTTTTTCAAATCTAATATGTTTTAATTTATCGGGAATCTGCTCTTTCATTTTAGCAGCAGGTGTTCCAACTCGTATTGAATACAAAAAGGTAAATGCTGAATCATATCTAACTTCTTCTATTAACTGCATAGTTTGGTTAAAATCTTCTTCGGTTTCTGCGGGAAATCCAGTAATTAAATCAGTTGATATATACACATTGGGCATTTTTTGTCTTAATTTTGATATAATCGATAAATAGCGTTCTCTGCTATATTTGCGGTTCATTCGCTTTAGTAAATTATTGCTTCCCGACTGTACTGGTAAATGAACGTGTTCACATACGTGTTTACATTCATATATTGCATCTATTAATTCATCAGAAATATCTTTTGGATGCGATGTCATAAATCTAATTCTTTCTATTCCATCTATATCATTAACCATTCGTATTAATTTTGCAAAATCTATGTCTTTATCTAAAGTGTTCCCATATGAATTAACATTTTGTCCAAGTAGTGTTATTTCCTTAGTTCCATGCTTTACCAATTCTTTAATTTCTGCAATTATTGCCTCTGGAGTTCTACTTCTTTCACGACCTCTTGTATATGGTACAATACAAAATGAACAGAAATTATTACATCCATACATAATATTTACAAATGCTTTAACTCCAAATTTCCTGTCTGCCTTAATACCTTCTATAATTTCTATTTCTTTATCCCAAATATCTACGAGCATATTTTTTTGTCCCATGGCTTTATATAAAAGAGATGGAAATTCATGTAAATTATATGTTCCAAATACCAAATCAACATGACGATATTTATTTTTAATAGTATTTACAATATGTTCTTGTTGCATCATACAACCGCATATTGCAATAATCATATCAGGATTTTTTAATTTCTGAGGTTTTAGATGCCCCAAATTTCCATAGACTTTAAGCTCAGCATTTTCACGTACACAGCAGGTGTTGATTATAGCGATATCAGCATTTTTTTGAGAATCAGTGATTTTATATCCCATTTGTTTAAGCATAAAGCTTAGTTTTTCAGAATCATGCTCATTCATTTGACAGCCATATGTGCTTATATTTGCATAAAGTTCTCTATTTTTAAGTGCTGATAAATTATTAAGTTTATCCCTTATACCCATAATCATGGCTTGATTTTTTAAGTGAATATCATCTTTTATATTTATATCAATATTTTCATCTACAATATTAAAAGGTGAAATAATATTATTATTTAACATGGTTGATTTATCTTTGCTTTTCAAAATTATCTCCTAAATATTATTTATTTTGTACCAAATAATTATATCATTAAAATACATACTATGCAGATGATAGAAAAAATTTTATACTAAATTTTTAAATTTTCTATACTCTTTTTTACAAATAATTTGAATAATTTTTTTATATAGCATACTAGATTGTTTAATTATTTTTCAAATATTATTACTTGTATTTATTCATATTTTGGGTATAATTAAATTAGCTAAAGAATATGGCAATCGTCAAAAGAACTCTAAGGAGGTCATTATGGACGTAGCTGCTTTGTCAACTGGTATAAATCAGATGAAATTGGGTTCACAGGTAGGTGTTAAAGTTGCAAAACTAGCAATGGACTCGGTTCAAGTGCAGTCTGATAACATGTTAAAGATAATGCAACAAAGTGTAACGCCACATATTGGTGGGAACATTGATATGAAGGTATAACATTAAAAAATCCCTTGATAAGGGATTTTTTAATGTCTAAAATTATCGGGATTATATGTTATATATCCTAAATCATATTATTATCTTTCTCTAACGACTACATTATTGCTTTTTTCAAATCCAATCATCGTTTCTTGACCATGTCCTGAATACACAATGGTTTTATCTGATAATTTATATAATTTTTTTCTAATAGATTGAATAAGTGCTTCATGATCTCCACCATATAAATCCGTTCTTCCAACTGATCTAAAAAACAGTGTATCTCCTGAAAATAAATAATCTTCATATTTAAAACAAACGCCACCTGGAGTATGCCCTGGAGTGTGTATAACCTTTAAAGTTATATTGCCGATTTTTATTTTATCGCCATCTTTCATGGTTTTATCAGCATATGTTGAAATATTACCTCCTAAATTTGCAGACAGATTTTTCTTAGGTTCTTTTAAATAATCAACTTCAAGTTCATGAACATATACTGGAACATTTGTAAGTTTTCTAAGTTCATCTATCCCGCCAATATGGTCTACATGAGAATGAGTTAATAAAATCATTTCTAATGTTAAATTTTTTTCTTGTAAAATATCATATATTTTTTGTGCCTCCCCACCCGCATCAATTACGCAGGCTTTATTAGTTTGTTCATCCCATACAATATAGCAATTTGCAGCATATACCCCAACAGGCATTCTTATAATCTTCATTATCTATTATCTCCCTTTATTTTTTGATTCAAGCATAATAGTAACAGGACCATCATTGCATAACTGAACCATCATATGCGTTTGAAATTGTCCTGTTGCAACATAAATATTTTCATTTTTAATTTTATCTACAAAATACAAATATAAATTTTCAGCCATTTGAGGATTTGCTGCATTTGAAAACGAAGGTCTAAGTCCTTTTTTGCATTCTGCCATAAGTGTAAATTGTGATACTACTAAAATAGAGCCTCCTACGTCTTTTACCGATAAATTCATTTTATCGTTTTCATCTTCAAAAATACGTAAATTTACAACTTTATTTACTAAATAATCAGCATCTGCCTGTGTATCTTCTTTACCGACACCAATAAAAATCAAAACTCCTTTTTCAATATTGCCTACTATGTTATTATCAACTTTTACATTTGAATATGAAACCCTTTGAATTAATGCTTTCATTGTATTTCCAATCTAATAAATATTCTATTTTCAAATAAATATTTTATTTTTAATTTATTTGCAGTAATAATCCATTAATGTTCTATATTGTATTTAAATTTATGATATTAATCTATTTACATCTATGATTCCTGATATATTCTTTAACTTAGAAATTAATTGTTCAATCTCTTCTGAATGTTTGACTTCAACTGTTAAATTAATAATTGCCACATCATTTTTCGATAATTTTGCATTTATTCCCGTTACGGCTATAGATAATTCACCTATAATCATTGTAACTTCTGATAAAAGTCCCTTTCTATCTGGAGATATAACTTGTATTTCACAGGCGTAATTTGTTGGTTTATTATCGTTCCAAGTAACTTCTATAAATCTACTTGCCGCATCTGAACTCTTATCAAAATTATTGCAATCTGCACGATGTACCGTAACTCCTCTACCCCTTGTTACATATCCTATTATTTTATCACCTGGGACTGGATTGCAACATCTTGCGAATCGGACTAATGCAGTATCTATCCCATGTAAAATAACACCTTGTGAATTATTTGTACTTCGTGATTTTTCATCATTGACTTTTGGCTTATTGATAAGTGTCTTAATTGCATTAGAATGTTCTTTTTCCAACTTTTCTTTTTGTTCTTTTTTATATAATTCTTTAAGTTTGGGAACGACTTGATTTAAAAGTATTCCACCATATCCAATAGCGGCATATAAATCATCAACCTCTCTTAAACTCAATCTTTTTAATACTGGTTCTAGCCATTCAGGACGCATTAGTTGCTTAGATGTAAGACCGTGTTTTTTAATGTCCTTTTCAAGCATATCTTTTCCAAGTTCAATATTATCTTCTCGGCGTTCCTTTTTAAACCAATGTTTAATTTTATTTTTAGCTTGAGTAGATTTTACAAAATTTAACCAATCAAGAGATGGACCAGATGCGGATTTACTTGTTAATATTTCAACAATCTGACCAGTTTTAAGCTCGATATTAAGGGGAACTATCCTATGATCAATCTTTGCACCAGTGCATCTGTTACCAACTTCTGAGTGAATCTTATAAGCGAAATCAACAGGTGTAGAACCGACAGGAAGTTCGTAAACAGAGCCTTTAGGAGAAAAAACATATACTTGATTATTAAATAAATCAAGTTTTAGAGATTGCATAAACTCTTCTGGATTATCTAAATCTCTTTGCCATTCCATCATTTGTCTTAACCAGCTGAGTTTAGTATCCATCTGACTGGCAGTTGCAGGTTGATTTGCAGATGCATCTCCTTCTTTGTATTTCCAATGTGCTGCTATACCATATTCTGCAATTTTATGCATTTCATATGTTCTAATTTGTATTTCAAATGGCTCACCAGCTTCGCCCATAACCGTGGTATGAAGAGATTGATACATATTTTGCTTAGGCATTGCAATATAGTCTTTAAATCTCCCAGGAATAGGAGTCCAATTATTATGAACTACGCCTAAAACACCATAGCAGTCCTTAATGTTTTCAACCAAAACACGAATTGCAGTTAAGTCATAGATTTGTTCAAATTCTTTTTGTTGATGTTTCATCTTTTTATATATGCTATAAAAATTTTTAGGACGACCATAAATATCACATTTAATATTTATTTCATTAACGGATTTAGATATTTCTTTTATTACAGTATTTATAATGTTTTCCCGCTCATGCCTTTTTTTATTTACACGATCAACTAGACAATAATATCCGTCGGGATCAAGATATAATAACGATAAATCTTCAAGCTCTGATTTGATGGTATAAATCCCAAGTCTATGAGCAATTGGAGCATATATTTCTAAACTTTCAGACGCTTTTTCCTTTTTTTTAGCATCAGTCATATATTTTAAAGTTCGCATATTATGAAGTCTATCAGCTAGTTTAATTAATATGACCCTAATATCTTGTGCCATAGCTAAAAACATCTTTCTAAGATTTTCAGCTTGAGCTTCTTGTTTAGATTGATAATTGATTTGACCCAGTTTTGTAACTCCATCAACCAGTAGTGAAACCTCTGGTCCAAACTCATGTTCAATCTCTTTAAGAGTGATATCGGTATCTTCTACTACATCATGAAGCAGACCAGCAATAATAGTGGTAACGTCCATTTGAAGCCCAGATAAAATAAGACTCACCTCAATTGGATGAATTAAATATGGTTCACCAGATTTACGATATTGACCTCTGTGAGCATTTTCCATATAGGAATATGCCTTAACTACAGGTGCAAGATCCAAATCGGGTAAATCTTGTTCTAATCTAAGCATATATTGTTCTAAATTCATATTGCTCACCCGCTTGTTAAATATTTACAACTATTTATGATTATTTATCATAATGTAATAAAGAATAGATATTAGGAATATTGATAATATCTCTCGCTTTTAAAAAATCAAGTTCCATTGTAAAAATAGCAGCTGGGACTGTTGCACCCATTTTTTCAACTAGTTTAACAATGGCATTTACAGTTCCGCCAGTAGCTAATAAATCGTCTACAATCAGTACTTTCATACCTTTTGAAATAGCATCTTCGTGAATTTCTAGTGTGTCAGTTCCATACTCTAAATCATATGTGCATTGCACCGTTTTTGCCGGTAATTTTCCAGATTTTCTAATTGGGATAAATGGCTTTTTAAGATGATACGATAGCGGAGTTCCCACTATAAAGCCTCTCGCCTCAGGACTTACTATAACATCAAATTCGACATCTTTAACAAGCAGTGCCATTTGTTTAATGACCTCTGCAAATGCTTCACCATCTTTTAGTAAAGTCGTAATATCCTTAAAATTGATACCTTCAATTGGAAAACCATCAATTTCTCTAATTTTAGATTTTAAATTCATATTTTCCTCCACATCACTTATTTATATTATTCTCAATTGAAAATATAAGTATCTCTTTTGACAATTTCAATTTGAGATTAATTTATTTTAATAAGTTATAAATAATTGTAACAAATTAGACATCATTTGAAAAGTTTAATATATTAATTTTTGGTATATGCTAAATTTTATTGTATTTTTATTGCAATACTAAGACAATTTCTGTAAATTTTTATATAAATTGTTATTTGAGATATTTATTTTACTATTTGGTTTAGGTAGCAATTTAGCATTTATTTTATTATCTGATATTTTATAATCGATAAGCTTGGCATTATCTAATACTGCCATGGATAAAAGAAAAGTTGATATAGATTGCAAACACTCATTTGCAGCAATTTTAATTTCTTTATTATTCCATACGTCAGTTTGTAGATTTTTATAAACTTGAACGAGGTCATCTCTGCTAGGAATTGTAATTTTATCTAATTGATCATTTTTACAAATCCAAATTTTCTCATAATAATCAATTATCTTATTAGAAATAGAATTTATTTCAAAATTGCATATTAAAATATCACATATTTGTGATATGGTATCTTTCATTGCAAATAAATCAGTTTCCATAATATTTTTATGTAGCCTTATTTCTCCGTCAAATCTATCGAATAATAATTCCCAAATATCATAAAAATCATTGAAATTATTTATAATTATTATTTGTTTTTTATAATCTAAGTGTTCATTTAAGAATTTTTGTCTATTCCATATTTCTGCAACTTTTATATTAGCATATGCAGTGTTTTTATTTAAGATATTATTATTTATCATGTAAACATATTTATTTGTAAGAGCTACTATATAGTTTATATATAAAGAGCTAAATGTTTGCTCTTCAATAGTTTTAGAGCGGATATCATCTAGTTTAAACTGAATTGTTTCTACCCCTCTAAACTCATTTTTTTCAATTGTTGCGATAATATCAATAATATCGCCCTTTTTTAAGAAATTAAATTTATCTGCAAGTGAAAATCCAATTGCATCAAATAATCTGCTTTGATTGTGTAAAGACAGTTTTAGATGAGTATTATCTTTTCCAATTGTACGTATAGAATCTATAGTTAAATTATTTATTCTAAATTTTGGACGTGGATTTGCAACTCCAAAGGGTTCAAGAGCTTCTAAATCAGATATTAAATCGTGATGTATATTGTTTGCTTCAAGTATTTGCTGATAATATAATTTAGGGATTTTATCTTTTTTAGTTATAGTTTTATTAGCGTACTTATTTATTTTTTTATTAAATATATCTATATTATCTATATCAATTGTAAGTCCCGCTGCCTGTGCATGACCTCCAAATCTAATAAATAACTCAGACATACTAGATAATGCATGATGTAAATTAAACTTGCCTACACTTCTTGCAGAACCTATTGCTTGAGTATCTTGAATGCTAATAATAACAGTTGGCTTATAATATTTTTCTGATATCCGTGATGCTACTATTCCAATGACGCCAGCATGCCAATTTTTACCAGCAATAACAAGAACATCATTTTCTAGTTTATTAGATTTTTCGATTATTTTTTCAGCTTGTATCAATATCGATTGTTCGGTTTCTTGTCTTTTTATATTTAATTCATTTAACTTTTTTGCTAATTCTTCTGAACGATTTATAGAATTGGTAGTTAAAAGTTCTACCCCTAATTCAGCCATACCGAGTCTACCAGCTGCATTAAGTCTTGGAGCGATTCTGAAACCTACAATAGCTGGATTTATTTTTCCCTTTATATCTGAAATTTTAATTAGATCATTTATTCCTAAATTTTCACTATTACACATATTTTCAAGACCACAATATGCAATAATTCTATTTTCATCTAAAAGCGGCACTACATCTGCAATTGTTCCCAGTGCTACAATGTCAATTATTTTGGGAATAAATGAATAAAAATTTTCTTTCATCAATGCATTTACAATTTTCATTGATATTCCAACGCCTGCTAACATATCATATGGATAGTTGCAATTATCTTGTTTGGGATCAACTATTGCATATGCATTTGGCAATACTTTAGGACATTCATGATGATCTGTTATAATCACATCCATTCCAAGCTCATTTGCAACTTCAACTTCATTATATGCAGAAATACCACAATCAACTGTAATAATTAAGTTAGTTCCTCTTTTGTGGAGTTTTCTAAATGCATCTTCATTTGGACCATAACCCTCTGTAAGACGATTGGGAATATAATAATCAACATCGTAGTTAATATGTCGAAAATACAGTAAAAATACGGATACAGATGTCATACCATCTACATCGTAATCACCGTATATAGTTATTTTTTCCTTATTTTGAATAGCATTTAAAATTCTCTTCACAGCATCTTGCATACCGTGAAGAGAATATGAATCGTACATATTATTAATATTGGGTGATAAAAATTTGCTTGCCTGTTCCTTATTTTTAATGTTACGTTGATATAGTATATTTGATATAGTACTAGATATTCCATCAAAAGAAATATTTTGTATTAAAGTGTTTTGTTTCCAAATATAATCAAAATTTTTCAAAATTAACCCTTCAAATATTATGCTTTTTCTTCTACCTTGTTATTTGCGACAGTATTTTTTAATTGTTCTATTTCAAAAAGTCTTTCTTTAGAGAGAAGTTCTTGTTCTTTAAATTTAGCTTCCCATCCTTTAGCTTTAGTTTCAATATCATCTTTCTCAGCTTTTAAAATGCTAATTTGTTTATTTAGTTCTTTAGTTGCCTTGCGATTTTTTAATTTACCAACCATATCAATTAGCATTCCAATAATCGCACCGATTGCCACAGATATTAAAATTACTAGGGCAAGAGAGATTTCAGGCTTTGTAAACAGTAAATTAACTTGAACAGCCGAGCCATTTAAAAGAGCAAATAGAGCTACTATAATCGCCATAACTAAAGATAAAATAAATGATATTTTCATATATCTACCCTAAAACCTTTCATTGATAATAAACTTACGCCTTTTGTGCAGCGGTATATTTTTTATTTTTATTCTTTTTAGCAGTTCTAAGTAGCGCCCAAAGTGGACTTGCAATAAAAATTGAAGAATAAGTACCTACTATTATACCCATCATAAGTGGAAATGCTAATGCCTTAATTGATATAACACCAAATACAAATAGACTACCTATTACTAGTAAAGTCGTAAGAGATGTATTAATAGAGCGTGTAATAGTTTGGCTTAAACTCATATCAGCTATATCAAAATAACTGGTTTTAGGATTCATTTTATGAACATTTTCACGTACCCTATCAAATACTACGATTGTATCGTTAATAGAATAACCTACTACAGTAAGTACCGCAGCAATAAATGAAGAATTTACAGGAACCCTAAAAATTGCATAAACGGCTAATAGTACTAACACATCATGCATAAGAGCAATTATTGATGAAATTCCATACATAAGTTCAAATCTAAAGATTATATATAAAAACATCCCAACTGATGCAATTATAATAGCGATTAACGCCTTGCTTCTAATTTCCTTACCTATGCTAGGACCGATGTTATTAGCACCAATAAATGCACTTTGCTCTAAACCGAATGTTTCCTTTATAGATGTGAAAATTTTAATTCTATCGTCATTTGAAAGTGATTTTTTTGTTTTAACTATTATTTCATGCTTTTGACTACCTGCGTGTACAATCTCAGGTGATAATTCATATTTTTCAATACATTTTCTAATTTCAGGAACCTCAACTACCTTGCCCATATTTATTTGCATCATGGTTCCGCCGACAAAATCAATGCCTAAATTAAGTCCTGTAGTAAGCATAAATGCTAAACCTACTAGAATTACGGCAATTGAAATTCCAAACCACAATTTATATTTCTTAGAAATATTCATTATGCCACCTCCTTAGCACCAAACAACTTTTTATTTTGAAATGTATTTAATCCAATTATGGATCTCATCATTGTTTTAGTTACGCCAAGTGCGGTAAACATACTTATTACAATACCTATCATAAGAGTAACGGCAAAGCCTCTAATTGGACCCTCTCCAAAGTAAAATAAAACAATTGCGGCAATCATAGTTGTTATATTTGAATCCATAATAGTTCTAAAAGCTCTTTTAAAGCCACCGTCTATAGATGCTCTAAGGCTCTTTTTATTATTTAATTCTTCTTTTATTCTCTCAAAGATAATGACATTTGCATCTACTGCCATACCTACCGATAGAACGATACCAGCAACTCCTGGCAAAGTAAGTGTGGCTTGAAAACCTATCATTGTAAATAGCAATAATACAGAATATAAAACAAGAGATATTGATGCAATAAACCCTGGTAAACGGTAGTATCCAATCATAAATACAATAACTAGGGCAAAGCCTATTTGTGCAGCTTTAAGAGCAGACTTAAGAGCGTTTTTACCAAGTGTTGGCCCAATTTGTGAACTTTGGATTTCTTTTAATTCTACAGGCAATGCACCTCCACGGATAAGAGCTCCTAAATTGCTTGCCTGTTCTTGAGAAAAACTGCCATTAATAATAGCTTCTCCACCTGGAATTTGACTTTTTGCATATGGTGCTGATATTACTTTTCCATCTAAAACAATGGCTATTTGACCACCTCTTGTAGACATTTCACTAGCTTTTTTAGTAGCATTTGCAAAGGCATCTGCACCTTCTGAATTCATTTTAAGTTGAACGCTATGTCCTTCTTTTTGAGAATATGCATATCCTGCATCTTTCATTTCTTTACCAGACAACACGTATTCAGAATCAAATTCATCTACATTCATTCCTTCGATTACCGGATTGCTATCAGTTACTAGATAAAATTCAAGTTTTGCAGTTTGACCGATTGCACTAACAGCTTCTTGAATATTTTGTACACCAGGAAGTTCAACTCGTATACGGTCTTTTCCTTCACGTGTTATAAGAGGTTCAGTAAGACCCATTTCATTAACCCTCTTACCCATGACTTGAACTGTCTGATTAAGAAGTCTATCTAACTCTGCTCCTGTTTCTTGAGATTGAGCTTGATATAGAACTACAACTCCACCTTCAATATCAAGACCTAATTTCATAGAGCTTTGAACTGGCTTAATTTCAAAGCCTCCTATTTTAACACCTGTAAAGGCAAGTGTTACACACCCTGCAATTATCAAAACAATGATAATAAATAGGGAAAATCGACTTTTCTTCATCTTTATCACTCCTATATTCTTTAGTTTTTTAACAATAGATGGCTAATGTTTTGTATCTATACTTGGGTTTCTAGCATCTGCTTTCCTTTAAGATATATAGCACATTCAAGACGTTTTTTTTCCATTTCACATCCTAGTGCATAGGGCTTATTTATATCATCATTGAAATTAAATGCATTTGCATGACAACCACCTGAACAGTAAAATTTTGCCCAACAAGTTTTACAGTCCTCTTTATTATATACATGGGCGTTTTTAAACTCTGCATTCATTTTATTATCAATTTCTCCGCTTAAAACACTTCCCATTTTAAATCTTTCATCACCTACGAACTGATGACAAGGATATATATCGCCTTGTGGCGTAACTGCAATATATTCTGAGCCCGCACCACAACCAGATAATCTTTTAGCTATGCATGGTCCTTGTGATAAATCGACCATAAAATGAAAGAAATTAAAGTCTTTACCATTTTTTCTACGTTCAGCCATATCTCTAGCTAATTTGTCATATTGTTCGAAAATTTGTGGTAAATCTTCATTTCTCAATGCATAATCATGTTCAGGTTTTGCAACGACTGGTTCAACAGAAATTTGATCAAATCCCTGATCTGCCATATGAATTACATCACTTGCAAAATCTGTATTGTACCTTGTAAAAGTACCTCTGACATAATATGAACGATTTTCTCGTTTTTTAGCCATCTCTTGAAATTTTGGAAGAATTATATCGTATGTACCTCCGCCACTAATGGTATATCTCATGCGATCATTAACTGATGGTCTGCCATCCATGCTAAGGACTACATTGTTCATTTCCTTATCAATAAATTCTATTGTATCTTTACTCAATAAAACACCATTAGTCGTAATGGTAAATCGAAAATTTTTATTATATTTTTTCTCCAACTTACGTCCAAAGTTAACAAGTTCTTTAACAACATCAAAATTCATAAGTGGCTCACCACCGAAAAAATCGACTTCTAAATTCTTTCTATTTCCAGAGTGAGTACATAAAAATTCTAATGCATTCTTTCCTACTTCAAGTGGCATAAGGCTTCTATCACCTTCAAAATCTCCTTGAGAGGCAAAACAATATGCACATCGTATATTACAATCGTGTGCAACATGAAGACACATTGCCTTTATTACGGGTTTATTTTTCTGCCATGTAGTATCAAAGATATACTTATCAGTACAGAATAGTTGTTCTTGTTCAATCAATTCGTCTATTTCATCAATTGCATCTAATATATCATCATCGTTATATTCACTTGCAAATATTTTTTTAATTTCTAACAATGTATATTCTTTGGAGTTTTTAGGATAATAATCTAAAATATTATAAATCAATTCATCAATAATATGTATAGCACCGCTATTTACATCTAATACTATAAACATATCTTCTTGTTGAAATTTGTGTATCATATTTCCTCCGCCTAGGTATTGCACAAAAATAGCGTTAGAAGACAGCAAAGCTATCTTCTGCACACTTCATTACATTTTAAATTAATTTTAATGTCGTTCACAGGACTGATTTCCAACTGTACATGAAGTTTTACAAGCGGATTGACATGATGTTTGACATTCACCACATCCAGAATGTGATGCATTCTTTTTTAATGTGCCTTTTGTTAATGTTTTAATTCTTTTTCTCATATAATCCCCCATTTGACTTATTTTGTAATACTATTTTATCACAGTTATAACTATGTTATTACCTTTTATTAAATATTTTCTTCAAGTTTATTCTCATCAGATTCTATTTCTTTTACTTCTGGTTTTGCATCTTCTTTATGGTTATTTTGACCGTTTGAAGATTCAACGCTACCAATAGCCCATTTAGTTACTTTTAATGTAACATCTTGAGTTTTAAGTATAACAGTATCTTCTGAAACCTTTTTTATTTTACCGCAAATTCCACCTATTGTAATAACTTCATCTCCTATTTTTAAATTATCACGCAGATTTTTTAATTCTTTAGATTTTTTCTTTTGCGGTCTAATTAGCATAAAATAAAAAGCTGCCAAAATTGCAACAAGATAAATAGCTGTATACATATATATCCCCCCTTTTTTTTTATTTAATAATATTTCAATGACACTTTTACATTATATACGATATCTGTCTATATGTGAAAGATTTTTTGAATTAAGCATTTAATTTATTTATCAAATATATTTTTTAATAATTTTTTATAATAATAAAATTTTTAATTATCATATGCATATATATGTTTGAGATTTAGGGTTCTTTTAAGTTAATATAATTATTTTTGAAAATATTTAGTAGCATTTCAACGCGTGGCGTTAATAACCATATTTATTAAAAAATTCTATTTTAAAATCTCCCAATCTATCCTCTGAGATAGCTTGACGAACATCTTTCATTAAATTAATTAAAAAATAAATATTATGATATGAAAATAATCTAGCTGATAATATCTCATTTGCTTTAAATAAATGTCTTAAATATGCTCGAGAATAATTTTTGCAACAGTAACAATCACATTCAGGATCAAGAGGTGTAAAATCCCTTGTATATTTTGCGTTTTTAATGGTTACCCTTCCATGTGAAGTCATAGCAGTTCCGTTTCGTGCTATACGAGTAGGCAAAACACAATCAAACATATCAATACCCCTAATAACCCCTTCAATCAGACAATCAGGACTGCCAACCCCCATTAAATAACGTGGTTTATCAGTTGGTAAAAATGGAACTGTATGCTCTAAAATTTTATACATAAGCGGTTTTTCTTCTCCAACGCTTAACCCGCCTATAGCATATCCTGGCAGATCAAACTGCGTGATTTCAAATGCACTTTGCTTTCGTAAATCCTTGTACATACCGCCTTGGACTATGCCAAATAAAGCTTGTTTTTGTGTGTTTTTATGGGCTTGCACACATCTTTTAAGCCATCTTGTGGTGCGTTCTAGTGAATTTTTGACATAATCGTATGTGGCTGGATATGGGGCACATTCATCAAATGCCATCATAATATCTGAACCTAGTTCAGTTTGTATTTGAACTGCTATTTCTGGGTTTATAAATTTCTTTGAACCATCTATATGAGAGCGAAACTCTACCCCCTCTTCAGTTATCTTACGCAAATCACCTAGACTAAAAACCTGAAAGCCACCGCTATCAGTGAGTATAGCACCATTCCAATTCATAAATTTATGAAGCCCACCTGCCTCTTGTATCAAATCAGAACCAGGTCTCATCATTAGATGATAGGTATTACTAAGGATTATTCCCGCTCCTATCTCCACAATCTCTTCGGGAGTCATAGATTTAACAGTAGCTTGAGTTCCTACGGGCATAAACACAGGCGTATCAATAGTTCCATGTGGCGTATGTAGTTTTCCAAGTCTTGCACCAGTTTGAGTACAAGTTTTTATCAATTCGTATTTTACAGCCATAATTTCCTTTCGCATTATTGATGATAAACATTATTAATAGTAAGCACTTTCTTATTTTGTATTATTTTACAAAAACTTATATATACATTATATTTTGCAATATTATACATAAGTTTATATTTATGCATTATATTATAAGCATTGCATCTCCAAAGCTAAAAAATCTATAATTCATTTCTACCGCCTGTCTATATGCATCAAGTATCCACTCTCTTTTACAAAATGCACTTACAAGCATTATTAATGTAGATTCAGGAAGATGAAAATTTGTAATAAGTCCATCAATGCATTTATAATTGTACTCTGGATAGATGAATATATCCGTCCAGCCCTTTTTAGCAAAAACTTTTCCCGATGTATCAGACACAGATTCTAAAACCCTAGTTGAAGTAGTTCCAACCGATATAACCTTTTTACCAGCATTGTGAGTATCATTGATTAAATCAGCTGCTGCCTGAGTTATTTCAAAGTATTCAGAATGCATTTTATGATCGGTAATATCATCTGTTTTAACGGGTCTAAATGTTCCTAATCCTACATGCAACATTACTTTTGCTATTTTGACCCCTCTATTTTGAATTTGACAAAGAAAATCCTCAGTAAAATGAAGTCCAGCGGTTGGAGCAGCAGCTGAACCGAGATTTTGTCCATAAACGGTTTGATAGCGGGTTTGATCTTCTAATTTTGCAGTTATATAAGGAGGAAGTGGCATCTCACCTATATCATCTAAAAACTCTTCAAATGTAGCATATAATTTAGCGTAATCAAATTCTATAATCCGAGAACCATCATCGGTTATATCAATTATTTTAGCAGATACCTTATCCTTTGTTATACTATCATATATATTATCATTATTCATCGTATTATCATTTATTCCAAAATAAAATTCATTTCCAATTTTAGCTTTTTTACCTGGTTTAACCAAACTTTCCCATTTGTTATTATCAATTCTTTTTAGCAGTAAAAATTCAACTTTTGCACCACTTTTTTTAACGCCAAATATTCTAGCTGGTAAGACTTTTGTGTCATTTATGACAAGACAATCACCTTCGTTCAGATAGGATAGTAGATCTGTGAAAACTTTATGATTAACTTTTCCTGTAGCTCTATCGACCACCATCAACTTAGATGCAGTTCTATCTTTAAGAGGTATCTGAGCGATTTGCTCCTGTGGCAAATCAAAATAAAAATCTGATTTTTTCATATTTCTCCTTAACTAATATATTGAATTTTAACTTAATATCATTTTTATCCAGTCTAATTATGGATATTTTATTTGATGGCGGTTTAAACAATTTTAAAATAAAAAAGTCTATTGACTAACATTAAATTTAAATTAATATAATAATGTTTATTTTATATAACTTCCTTTATAATAATGTGCCAATATTTGAGCATAGTCAATGCCCATTTCAGCCATTTTCTTAGCACCCCATTGACTCATGCCAAGCCCATGGCCATATCCGCAACCGTAAAAAGCTATTTCATTATCTAAGTGAGGCTCAGCAATCGGTTTATTACTATTTAGATCATTAATATTTGATAAAATATTTGAATTATCATTTTCAATCACATTATTATGATTATCTAAATTTATAGATGGTGTAGATATAATGGTGCTTATACCATTATTGTCTTTAAACGTGTAAGCATCATACTCACTTGCTGATATTTGACCCCTTGCGGTTATAAAATTAGCATTTTTTAAATCGATTTCATTATATGATGTAGAATCTATGACATTAACCATTAAAGGTGAATAATTATGCATATGTGAATTTATATTAGATGAAATTGATTTCTTATATTCATTTTTATCAATATAAGAAATATTTTGTGAATTAAAACTTAAATCTGGATAATCATCAAGTCCAAAAAATATGCTTTTTAATTTGCTATATCCAAGAAATGCCCTAAGTTTTTCTTTTTTAAAGGTAACTTTTCCATTTGTTCCAACAAATGAAAAAGATTGTACCCTTCCATCTGAACTAGTGGAATCAATCTTAGCGTATTTTACTTTCCCAATATTATATCCAGCTTTTTTAAGTTTATTACTAAGTTCATTTTTAGAAATCGTATACTTCCATGTACTTCTAGGTGCATCTAAAGAATAGGGATCTGGCACTCCTACAATATATGGCAAATTAGATGACCAGACATTTTTCATACTAGCCGTATATCCACCGCTATTTGCATGATAATATGCGTGAACTAGCTCATCTTCAAAATATAATAATTTCCCCCTTGTTTCTTGAACAGCCTTATTAGAAAGGGGCTTTTCAGCATTAAAACCATAATATACTTGGCAATCAGTAGTTTTACAAACATCAAAACCATATGCAGAATGTTTGTTTTTAGATGCATATGCAAAATTTCTCGCTGCAACTGCTTGAGCTTTTAGAGCTTCAATATGCCAGTCTCCTGACATTTCTTTCGGCACAACACCGTATAAATATTCATCTATATCTATGCAATTAATAACGCTAAATTTTGAATCTGTAGAACGCCAAAATGCGACTCCGCCACGGTAAGAATTATCGCAATATTTAACTATACTACACTGGGTACTTGCCGCTTGTGATAATGAGAATAATTTTGTTGAAACTCCGTATATTAATTGTCTTTTACCATCTGCATAAATTGCAATACCTGAATTTATAATTTCAAGTTTTGGATTAAAATGAGATAATCTATTAATGTCATTTTTAGCATCGTTTTTAGATTTGTAATGACCATAACAAATATACCATTTATCATTGTAAAAAGCAGGATAGCAATTTGGATATTTGCCATTATCAATGATGGATCTTAAATCATTATAGGATGAAAAAGGTTTTGAAAGTCTTATATGATAAGTGTCAATATTGTATATTGTCAATTTTTTTGACTTAGTAAGTGGATATGTTGCTAATATTTGACCATTTTCAACTATATTAAAATCAAAACCCGATGTAGAATAAAGATTTTCATCTATTTTATTTATGTCTTTATAATTTAAACCTACTCGCAATATAAAACCATTTGCATCATAATCTTGTGCATAGGAATATGAAATGAATATAGATAATATTAGCAATATAAAAATTATCTGTATAAAAATATATTTTTTAAATAATCCTAAAATCATAATTCACTTCCTCGTAAAATCATATATCATCTACACTGGATAATAAAGATAAATCGTTGTCGACAAACTCCTTGCCCATATGCTCATAACATTTTCTAGTAACTACTCTCCCACGTGGGGTTCTATTTATAAAACCAAGTTGCAATAAATAAGGCTCATATACATCTTCGATGGTGTTTTTTTCTTCTCCAGTAGATGCTGCTAATGTATCAAGCCCAACAGGACCACCATCAAATGATTCTATGATTGTATTAAGCATTTTTCTATCGACCATATCAAGACCTAATTCATCTATTTCAAGCATATCTAAAGCTTTATTTGCAAGGGTTAAATTAACTATGCCATCTCCATAAACTTGGGCGTAATCACGGACTCTTTTAAGTAATCTATTAACTATTCTAGGGGTACCACGACTTCGTCTAGCAATTTCTGTAGATGCATCTTTATCTATCTTTAAATTAAAAATATCTGCTGTTCTATTAACGATTTCGCTGAGTTCATCTGGTGAATATAATTCTAATTTACAAATAACACCAAATCTATCCCTAAGCGGAGATGTAAGTTGTCCGGCTCTAGTAGTTGCTCCCACGAGAGTAAATTTAGGTAAATTAATTCTCACAGAGCGTGCGGTTGGTCCTTTTCCAATGATAATATCAAGTGCAAAATCTTCCATAGCGGGATATAGAACCTCTTCAACATTACGGCTAAGTCTGTGAATTTCATCTATAAAGAGAACATCATTTGGTTTTAAAGAATTTAATATAGCAGCCAAATCTCCTGTTCTTTCAATTGCTGGACCTGATGTTATTTTTATATTAACTCCCATCTCTTTTGCTATTATGCCCGATAAAGTAGTTTTTCCAAGCCCTGGAGGACCATATAATAAAACGTGATCAAGAGGATCTTTTCTCATTTTAGCCGCATGCATAAATACTGATAATTTTTCTTTGGTTTTTGGTTGACCAATGTATTCTGCAAGAGTTTGTGGTCTAAGTGAGTATTCAACTGTCTTATCTTCATTAATAATTGAAGGTGTAATAAATCGATTTTTTTGCATATATGATTCCTTATATTAAAATATTAAAGTAATATTATTACATATATAAATTAGTATTAATTTAAACTATTTTATAATAAATTCACAACCTAATTATATTGGTAAGAGCCATTGAAATCAAATCTTCCACACTGCTATTTATTAAAGTATCTTTTTGAATACTCCCAAGAGATTTCTTGCATTCATCATACGTATAACCTAGTGCTAACAAAGCTTCTATAGCTTCTGCATAATTGGTATTAATGGAAATATCATGGTTTTCATCATTTAAGTTAATCTCAGATGATGTATTAATATCAATATTTTCAACCTTATCTTTAAGTTCTAATACAATTCGTTTTGCGGTCTTTGAGCCAACTCCTGAGATCTTTGTTAAAGATTTATCATCTCCACAAGATATTGCAAAGATTATCTGTTCACCACCTAAGCTTGAAAGTGCAGATAAAGCTACTTTCATACCTATTCCGCTTACAGATATAAGCATTCTAAATATCTTACGTTCAAATTCATTTGCAAATCCGCATAATATCATCGCATCTTCTCTTACGATTAATTCGGTATATACAGTGATTATAGCATCAGTAGAATGGCTGAAAAAATCTATTGCCTGTGATGATGTTAAGAGTTTATATCCTATTCCATTATGATCGACAATTATATAATCACTGCCAGAAGATATTAAATTGCCTTTTATATATTCAATCATATATTTCACCCCACAAAATATAATACCCTTTCATATCACTTGTTGCAACTATTTAGAGATAACGCAAAGAATTTATCCAGTCTATTGGGGATATAAAACTGGTATAGTTCAATAGATATTCTAAATCGGCATAATAAAAGGAACATCATTATGAGTCATAATAACCACATCAAGATTAAATACTTCTTTGATATTATCTTTTGAAATAACTTCATCAGGCGTCCCGTTTGCATATAAACTACCCGATTTAAGCATGATTATTGTATCGGAAAATTCAGATGCTAAATTTATATCATGCAGTATGGTCAAAATACCAATTCCTGATTTTCGTGATAATTCACGCAAAAATTTCATTAAATCTCTTTGACTCCTCAAATCTAAACCACTAGTAGGTTCATCCAAAAATACAAATGGCGGTGTATCTACTAAAGAACGTGCAATTGCAACTTTTTGTTGTTGTCCACCACTTAAATTTGACACTTGATCTTCAGAAATATCTGCAAGTTCCATTTGTTCTAATATCTTTTCAACTTTATCCATTTCTTCATCAGTATATCCAAATAATGATTTTCTGTGAATACCAATTAAAACGCTTTCAAAAACCGTTGATTTAACAGAAGAAAAATATTTTTGAGGTACATATCCTATTTTTTTAGCTATTTCAGGTGAAGACATCTTCGTTATATCCCTACCGTAAACGATGATATTACCCGTTTCATGATGAAGTATATTATTGCAACATTTGAGTAAAGTAGATTTGCCAGCACCATTGGAACCTATAATTGTGGTTATTTTAGAATTTTCTATATCAAATGAAATATCTTTTAAAACTTCCTTTTTAGAATATTTATAACTTACATTTTTTATTTTAATATTTTCATGATTCATCTTATCACCATCAATCGTTTTTAGCCATAATTATCATATA
>PDWI01000779.1_pt1 | contig 51663 bp, 45 predicted proteins | sample 1430891 | NCBI WGS metagenome assembly PDWI01 (sample SAMN01162508, study PRJNA174530) | Oral metagenome, whole genome shotgun sequencing project. | biome: Marine environment; feature: Marine mammal; material: Swab sample of the gingival sulcus; isolation source: swab sample of gingival sulcus... | reverse complement strand
AACAGACGTTGAGGATTCAAGATGAAATCGGACGTCTAAAGAGAAACTATGTGTAAACGATGTATTGACATAGTTGTAAACGATCAAGTGCATTGAACACCGTTTTTGCTTGCACATTATACCATAATTTTGACAATTATTCTATTATTATCAAATGGTTATTCGTTTTGAGAAGAGTCTATTTACGAGACAGCACTGATCTTCTAGCAATCATAACTAATCGAGAACTATTAATTTTTGAAGGATAAAATTTTACTTCAAACTCCTTTATATGATCACACATATATCTCTCCATTGCAGTCCGATTAAAGACAAATGTCTGATCCTGATCACTTGTACTCACACCAATTAAAGGAAGTGTTTCATCAAGAGAATCACAGGAAAAAGTGGAGCGAAATTTTGAATCCATAAGATTAGGAAACTCCAAAACAAAAGTATCTTTACAAATCCTGGATATTTCTTTTATGGCATGGAAAGGCTCTGGTAAGTGATGAATAACATTCAACAAAAAAACCAAATCAAATTTTTCATTTAGCTTATCAATAAAAATATTTTTTTGGCTAAATACGACACTAGATTTTAGAATCCTTTTAGTGAGAATACTTCCAATATATCTGTGAGGCTTCAGCTCTGTTCCCATAACAAAGCTTGCACCTTTTTTTTCAGCAAAGTAACATAATGCACCATATCCACACCCAATATCCAAAACTGTTTTTGATCTAAAATTTATTTGTTCTAACGCGCTAAAATCTTTAACATCTCCACTAGTTTTCAAGTCATATGGCAAAGCAATACTATGATACTCAAAATGATATTTTTTTGTAATATGAATAATCTCATCTTTACTATAATCCTCTGGCACTGCAAAAATTGCACTATTTATCTCTTCTACACTGCATTTAGACAACCTCCTAAAACCATTATTAGAGTCGTACAATTCAGTTTCTAATGAAAAATCAAAACATAACTTTATTATTTCTGAATAATGACGATCTAAATCTATTAAGTTTAACAAGTCTAAGATATTACTATTAGGATAATACTGCCCTTCTGCTCTTAATTCTGACTCAACAAATTGTCGTAATGAAGCTCGTTTAATAAGGCTATCTTTTGAACTTAACAAAACAACAGCTTTAATCTTTTTTTTTGAGGTTAAAATTTTTTTTAAAACAACATCTTCCAAAATTTTCCTTTTTATATTCTTAGAAGAGTTATCATAAGCTCGAAATGAGTTATAGTGAATAGTGCAATTATCTTTTGGCAGGGGAGAATCTTCCAGTTCATATGCCATGATATTCGGATTATTCTTATAATTCTTACTGATATATGTACTTTTACCTGAACAGCTTGGTCCAATTATTAAGTCAATCTTTTTTTGAGAGAATATATTTTTAATTTTTCTTTTTAGTTGCATGATTTTTCATGTTTTTGTGATTAGTAATTATTCACCGCTATCATAAGGAATCCCTTTCTGTTCATCAGCGTAATCTGAAAGTTTCCTCAAGTGAAAGGTCATTAATTGTCTGTGAAATATCAGAATTTTTTTCTCTTCGGAGCTATCAAGAGCCACCTGGCATCTTCAGAGAAGCAAAGAAAATTGGTTACTTAAAACACCTGGAAACCTACCAACACTTATAATAACAATCTCTTTACAGCCACGACATTAAATATAATAACAACTTCTCTATCACTCACAACCTCGCCTATCAAGGATGCTAAAAGCTTGTTCAAGCCTGAGTGAATGTAACTTGTATTGAAAGCCCTCTCTATCGATGCGCATACATAACTACATGTCTACAAAAAACATGTCAGATCGCAACAACACGATCAATAATACGAGAAGCCGTCTCCTCCTTTGGCAACAACGGCAATACCTCCCTGCCTCCGGAACTGTCAAGCAGGATTACTTCGTTGGTATCAGTTGCAAAGCCGGCCTGATTTGAACAGATATTATTAACGACAATCAGATCAAGGTTTTTCTCTGCCAGCTTACGCCTGCCCTCTTCCTCAAGGTTTCTGCTCTCTGCGGCAAAGCCGATTAGAATCTGTCCTTCTCTTTTGTTCTGACCAAGGGTAAAAAGAATATCCGGGTTGCGAACAAGGTCAAGTTTTGGCTCAACATCTTTCTTTTTCACTTTATGAGGTGAAATAGTTTGCGGACGATAATCAGAGACAGCCGCGGCTTTAATAATAATCTCAGCACTCTCTGCGCTTTCGATAATCGCGCGATACATCTCCTCAGCAGACTCGACTCTGACAATATCCACGCCAAAGGGAACAGGCAGCAGGGACGGCCCACTAACCAGCCTTACCTGCGCACCCCTGCGGGCAGCAACCTTCGCCAGGGCGTAGCCCATCTTGCCGGAAGAACGGTTACTCAAAAAACGGGCAGGATCAATCGCCTCTCTGGTCGGACCTGCGCTGATAAGAAACTCTCTTCCCGCTAGATCCTGCGGGGTAAGCGCGCGCAAAATCTCCTCTTCTGCCAGCGGCCAATCCACCAATCGCCCCTGCCCCTGATCTCTGCAGGCCATACGACCACAACAGGGATCTACCACCCGCCATCCCGTCTGCTGCAGAGCGGCAAGATTTTCTTGTGTTGCCGGATGCTCATACATTCGGGGGTTCATTGCCGGAAAGATCAGTTTCGGGCAACGTGCCACGAGAGCGGTAGTTGCCAGCAGATTATCTGCCATCCCCACGGCAAGCCGGGAAATGGTATTGGCCGTTGCCGGTGCAACCAGTAACAGATCGGCGGCCGCACCCAGCTCAATATGCGGCATTGCTTCGGTGCCATTATCTTCTGCAAACATCTCGGATAAGACCCGGCGCCCGGAAAGAGAAGAGAACGTAAGCGGGGTGATAAACTTTTTTGCAGCATCGGTCATCACCACATCCACCAAAGCCTCCTGCTGCGTAAGAGTGCTTACCCAGCCAGCCACCTTGAAAGCGGCAATGGAACCACACACCCCCAGCACAATATTTTTACCCGCAACACTCATTAATATGCCCCCTTGCCGGTGAACATCCGCAGTACGGTCTTGACAATAATCTTAATATCTGTCCATAGGGAGAAGTTTAAAATATACCAGTCATCAATCTCCACCCGTTCCCTGTAATCATTGACATTGGAACGCTGACCAACCTGCCAGGGCCCGGTAATTCCCGGCTTGGCAGAGCAGTACAGTCCGGCGCTCTCCTTATAGAAATCCGACAATTCATCGGCTACTACCGGACGGGCGCCCACCACGCTCATCTCCCCTTTAAGCACATTAAGAAACTGGGGCAGCTCATCAAGGCTTGTCCGGCGCAGGAACCTGCCGATAAGCGTAACCCGCGGATCTTTCTTTAATTTGAAAGAGGTTTCCCACTCGGCACGCAGCTCCGGATTCTCGGCCAGCAGTGTCGCCAGCATCTTGTCGGCACCGACTTTCATCGTTCGAAATTTCAGGCAGTTAAATGTTTTTCCGGTAACGGTTATCCGTTTATGGCCATAGAATACCGGGCCACCATCACTACATTTTATCAGCAGCCCGATCAGCAGGGTCAGCGGCAGGGTGCAGATAGTAACCAGCAGAGAGAAAATAACATCAAAACTACGCTTCCATTCGGTATGGGGATTAAAGTTTAAAATAAGCATATCCCCTAAAGACTGTACCTCCGCATGATGCAGCCCGTAAAGGTGAAGGTCCGGGATAAGATAGATCCGCGCGCCAAGGGAGCGGCATTCACGCAGAATACGGAAAATCTTTCGTTCTGCCCGCATCGGCAACGCTATATAAACATAATCTACCTGATGATCACCCAAAAAATCAACAATGCTGGAGATGGTTCCAAGCAGGGGTTTACCTTCAATAACAGAGGCTTTACTGTCATCATCACCATCTGCGCTTAAAATTTTATCATCAAAAAAGCCGACAACATCAATCCCTGTCCATGGCATCGACTCAACCTGCGCCAGCAGACTTTTTCCCAGATCTCCGGCACCGACAATAACTGCCCGGCGCACATTCTTCCCCTTGCTGCGGAAAACACGTAGCAGCTTTCTGGCGGCGGTATGCAACCCGAAGATAAACAGCGGCGTAGAGAGCGACCAGATAAGGATAATAAGCCGCGAATAGGCATGGGATATCTTGAAGAGGAAAAAATAGAACAGTAACAGACCGACAATCGTTCCCCATGCCTTGATAATAACGATAAACTCAAGAAAGAACTTCCAGCCGCGCCAGGAACGGTACAGCTGATAGGACTGAAACGATATAAAGGAGAAACACCCGGAAATTATCGCAAGTTTGGTATAATAAACACTCCAGGGGACACGAAACCAATGTACCAGCCCCCAGAGATAGCCAACCACCAGCAGACAATCAAAAATATGAAGACATCTGGCAATAAGAGAACTCTGCTCCCTTAAATTTATTGGAATCATAGTTGGATATATATAAAAGATAAAGTAACCACCGATAGAATAAAACGGCCAACCCCACCCACGTAAAATCACTCGAAACTGTCCGGGCGACGCCCCTTCCACCAGAGGGGGTGCATACTGCAATACGCGCATACCGGCCCAGGTAGCCAGCGATACGCCCTGCCCATTCTGTAGCCCAGAAATTTCACTCCGTTGCGGATAAACCAGTCAACAAGCAGGTAATATTTTCTCGCCCGCAATATATGCCGCAACGCGAAACGGACAAAATTGCCGCCAATCCCTGTCGCGCCACCATAGGTCTCTATCAACCATTTTTCACTGCCGTGCAGCACACCAATATCAAAAGAGCGGCGGAACTCCTCTGCCAGACAGTAGTTATGGCTATGATATACCGTAGCCTCTGCACAATACGCAACCCTGTATCCGACGGCAAGAAGTTTTCCGAGAAAACAGGTATCTTCACCAAAGATCAAACCACTTTCAAAACCACCCGTGGCAATAAAGATATCCTTTTTATATGCCGCACAGGAATTGGAGATAAAAACGGTTTTCAATCCATAGTGCAGATGGTCTGTATATTGCCTGATTTCTGATTGTTGAGGATAGTTGAATCTACGTAGCAGAGCCGCCTGCGGGGTGGCATCTTCTGCCGGCAGCTGACGGCCATAGGCGCAGGCAATATCTTCTTCGGCGATAATGGCCGCTATCAACCGCTCCAGGCACTCCTCTCCTGCCGGCAGTGCGTCCTGGGTAAAATAGACCAGGATATCTCCTGCCGCCTCCTTTGCAAGCAGATTCCTGGTAGCGCCATGATCGAACTCTTCCCGGTCGATGGAAAGAATCCGCGCACCATGCGCCCTGCAGATCTCCACGCTATTATCCGTTGATCGGGAATCGGCAACAAGGATCTCTTGCGGCTGCACACTCTGCCGGGCAAGAGCCTCAAAAAAAGCGGGGAGAAAACGTGCGCCGTTTAGTACCGGGACAAGAACCGATATATGTTGTTTAGCCATCTGTCCTCCTGTCCCGGCTATACCCGTAATAACCTGACCAGCAGATATTTTGTCACCGCCCAGAGCATATACGGCGACGGATATTTACAATAGAGCCGCATCTCGTTTTCAGCAGCCATCAACCGCAGACTATAGGCCATTTCCGTTCTGTTTCGCGCCCAGCCTCGACAATGATATGCCCGTACTTCAGGGAAATACCAGAGCTGCCAGCCATGCCGGGCAAGATTTAAAGAGAGTTCAATATCTTCCTTATAGAGGAAAAAACGTTCATCGAAGATTTCGCCATCTTTCTCTATTCCGGCAAGAGCCGCGCAACGGCAGGCCAGCAGCGCACCACAGAGGGCAGGCACCTGCCCGCTCCGCCGGCGCTCCGGTTCCATCTCTCCCTGATCACGATCATACCAGCGACCATACCAGCGGCGGAAGATACCCGTTGAATCGATGCGACCAGATGGACGCTGCAGTTGCAGGTCATAGCCCAGCAGGGTACCGCCGATAGCACCCGCACCAGGGGTTGCCGCAAACAGGCGGCTGATATTTTCCAGGCTCCTTTCTGCCAGAAAACAGTCCGGGTTCAGGAAAAGAACAACATCGTCCCCACTCTGCTGCAGCTGGCGGAATCCACAGTTATTGGCCGCCGCAAAACCGCGGTTTTGTTCTGCCAGAAAGTGGGTAACCACACCACTCTGCTCACAGATACATTTATGCTTTGCCGGATGATCCGAACCGCTGTCTACCACAATACAGGACTGTGGCGGCAGTGTCTGGGCGGCAACAGAGGCCAGACACAAAGGCAATACCCGCTCTGAGTTATGCGTTACAATAATAACATGAACAGCAGCGGTATCATGGAATCCCATCAGAAATTTTCTTCAACCCTCTTTTCTTAAAAAAGAACCAGATATATTTTCAGCAGAAAATTACTCTTCCCCTCAGCTTCCCTGCGGGCCATAATCGACTGCACCGCCTCTTTTTCAGCAGCGCAAAAACAGTCCCCCTGCTGCCAGATCTCCCGCCAGCCTTTTGCCGCCAGTGCCAGCCGATGCTTGCGATAAAAAAGATTCAGCGAAAAGGGGGAACAGGCCTCACACACTCCTTGCCACCAGGAGCGGAGATGTCTTTTTTTCACACAAAAGAGAAACCAGCAAAACTGATAGATACAGATGACCGGAAAAAAACGCAACAGCAACAGGCTGGGGTAGTTCTTTACCAGCAGATTTATCGAATTCCTGGTGGAAAGACGGAGAGTAAACTGATTGATTTTTGAACCATACTTTTTATCAGTTGTTGCCGAACCGAGATGATAGACCCTTGCACCGGCAAGAAACATACACTTTATCCTTGCCATTGCCGCCCGCACATTGAGGTCAACATCTTCAAGATAGGCAAAAAAATCTTCATCAAAATAGCCAATCTGCTCAAACAGACAGCGATGATACAGTCCCGCACCGGCACAGGCGCCAAAACAGGGACGGTCAAAACTGTACCTCTCCCCATCCTGCTCCATCGTACCCAGTCGGTAGCCGGCGCCGCCACGGAAAAAGGCGTCACCCGCGCCGTCAAGAAGATGCCGCTGATGGTAGTTATACATCTTCAGCGCAAAAAAGCCATATCCTGGATAGTTGGCGATCCCCTCCGTCAGCCGGGCAAGGCAATCCGGGGCCACCTCCATATCGTTATTGAGCAGCAGAATCCACTGACAGCGCGCCCGGCGCAGACCGGCATTGACCGCCACACTGAATCCCCTGTTTTCGGCAAAGGAGAGTACCCGCACAAAAGAGTAGTCACGGGCAAGCATGCCAACAGAGTTATCGGTGGAGCCGTTATCAACAACTGTTACCAGAAAATGCTGCCAACTCTGTTTTTTCAGGGAGTCAAGACAGCAGCGCAGCAGCGCCTCACCGTTCCAGTTAGGGATGATAATCTCAATCTGCGGCTGCCTGTCAGCGGTTGCGTTCATACCTCTTTTTCGTCTTCCTGGCCCTTTTTGCGGCGCAGCACATCTTTTACATGATAGATCGGCTTGTTCTGCGATTCATGATAGGTGCGTGCCTGCAACTCGGCAATAAGCCCCATTGAGACAAACTGAAAACCAAGGATAATCAGTAAAATCGCCAGCAGTAACAACGGGCGGTCGGCAAGGGCCATGCCAAAGAACTGCCGCTGGATGGTCATAATCAGGGCAAGAGCAAAACCGCAGCCACCGGAGAGCAGCCCCATAACGCCAAAGATATGGATTGGTCTGGTCGCGTAACTGAGTAAAAATTTTACCGTAAGCAGATCAAGGAGCACCCGTACCGTTCTCGATATCCCGTATTTTGTGGTACCAAATTGTCTCGCCCGATGGTTGACCTTTACCTCGGTAAATTTCATCCCCACGCCGCTGGCGAGTGCCGGAATAAAGCGATGCATCTCGCCATAGAGATGAACATTTTTAATAACTTCCCGGCGAAACGCCTTCAGGGTGCAGCCATAATCATGCAGGCTGACACCGGTGGTTTTTGAGATCAGTTTATTGGCGATAATTGATGGCAGCCGGCGATTAATGAAAGTATCCTTGCGGTCATAGCGCCAGCCGGTGACCACATCATAGCCCTCATCTATTGTCGCAACAAGTTTCGGAATATCATGCGGATCATTCTGCAGATCAGCATCCATCGCGATAATGATATCCCCCCTGGCAAAATCAAATCCGGCCGCCATCGCTGCGGTCTGACCAAAGTTCTTGCGAAAATTGATAACAACCACATGCTCATCATCGTTATGGATTCCGGCAAGCACCTCGGCGCTGGAGTCGGTACTGCCGTCATTGATAAAAATCAGTTCATAACTCTCACCCATTGCCGAGAATACTTCATTTAACTCACCATAGAGCAGAGGAAGACTCTCCTCTTCATTCAATAACGGGATTACCACAGAAATACGCACAACATCTCCTCCATATTTTTACTATATCCACTACATTATAGTTAGCACAGATAAATTCTAGCTTGCCGCCAGCCGCAGGAGCATCCGCTTCACCGCGGCGTTGAACTCCGTTGTTATCTGCGGTGGCGAACAGAGATCAATCACTTCTGCGTCGATATCCAATTTTTCCAGATAATGCAGAATCACCCTGCGGCTGTCGGCCACCATCTCCTGCTCACCCCTTCCCGTACTTTCTGTAAAACCATGCAGATTATACACTACCGCAGCAAGCTGTATATGGCGACGGGCAAGAAGCTCCAGCGTATTCAGGGTATGGTTAATGGAACCAAGCCGGGGAGAGCTTACCAGTATCACAGGATGGTTATATTCCTGCAGATAATCAGCAAAGGTATAGTCCAGCGTCAGAGGCACAGAAAGCCCGCCGGCTCCTTCAAGCAGTACTATATCATAACAGTCCAGCAGTATATCTGTTGCTGCAGCTATTTTTGCCGGCTCAATACTCTCTCCCGCCAGTTCTGCTGCCAGATGGGGTGAGCAGGGAACAGCAAAGATATAGGGGCAGCTCAGCCCGTTTCTATCTTCTTCAGTCAACTCAATACCCATCAACTGCCGATGAACAAGAATATCATCGCTTGATTCCGTACAACCCGTCTGTACCATTTTCTGGGTGAAAACACTATCCCCCTGTTCATATAAACAGCGGGCGATGGTGCCGGTAACAATCGTTTTACCGATATCGGTATCAATCCCGGAGATGGCGATAACCTGTTTTCTGCTCATATCTCTGCCATCCCCTATTCTCTTTTTACTGTCGCCAGAAAGGTATAGGCACAATAGGAGACCGGCAGCCCCCTTGCCGTACCAAATCGCTGGCGATAACGCTGCTCAAACTCCTTAAGCCCTGCCCTTGTCCAGCGCATCTGCCCCAGGCCTCCCACACCGGTGTTGCGAATATGCTTGAAGATGGCGACAATGGAAGGGAAAAAGAGCGTCTCCTCCACCTTTTCACTCCGCTGTATAGTAAAATTATTCTCCAGCAACAAGGCGATATCAGCAAAATCCATATACTGCAGGCCTCTGCCGACAACGGCGGCAATCTCTGCCATTGTCCCCGCACCAAACAGGGTAAAGGCAAAAAGCCCGTCCCGTTCAAGAGCGGCTGCAACCTTTATAAAGAGCCTTTCCATATCGGCAAGCCACTGAAAGGTCGATGAGGAGACAACAAGGTCAAGGGCTGGTGGCAATGCCAGGGCCTCAATATCTCCGGGAAGAATCTCCACCGGACAGCCCCCTTCAAGCCGCTCTGCCGCATAATTGCAGAGCGGCGCCGAAAGATCGTTTAGATACAACCGGTCAAGGGCGATTTCCGCGATAAGTTTTCTACCCAGATAACCGGTACCGCAGCCAATTTCAAGCCCCCGGCGAAACGCCCGGCCATAACGGATAACCTGATCGGCCAGGGAGTCGGCCAGTCTGTTCTGCACTATTGCATGGGAGTCATAGCTCTCCATACTCGCGGTAAAAAAACGAGCAATACGCTCCTTGTCAAGGTACTGGACGGGCTGCCCGTCCGTTGAGAATTCTCTATTTTCTGTTCCCATAATACCCGATACAGAAAACGGTTACAGCGCCAGACATTCTGACCAGCAACTCCACCTGGCAAAGGGATAATGGCCGCCATCAATCTCGATAACCGGCAGCCGCCCGGCCCAGAAGGCCTGCTGGCTTTTCGTCGGTACGATAATATCCCGGCGGGCAATCACCGCCTTATGCCAGGGGGCAGCCTTCTCTGGCGGCAGCGCCATCTGCTGGCGTATGCGCCATAAAAAAGAGAGCTCTTGTCGCTGGTCCACGATCTGCCGCTTTGGCGCGGAACGCAGAAAACAGCGGAGTCCATCGCTGTCACACATTCTCTTATAGAATTTTTCCCGATGCTGTTCATTGAAATATTCAATAGTCCGGGAAAAGATAACAGGGGCAATACCGAAATCTTCATGGATCGGACAGAGGGTTCCATTAAGGGCAATGGCAGAGTCAAAATTATATTCAGCCAAAAGATAGCTGCCTATCCATACCCCCATCGACCAGCCAATAACAGCACGGTATGATGCCGCCGTAATGATCTGCTCCACCTCTGGCGGCAGCTGCGGGGCAACATAGTCAAACAGCATCAGAATATCAAAATCATCCGGCCGCAGATGGGAGACAACCTGCTCATCCATGCCGCAGCCGTTACAGAAAACAAGCAGTTTCCCCTGCCCCGCCTTATGCAGCCATTGCCATCTCATCTCTTCTCCCGCAATACAGAAAGTTCATCAGCAATAATCGCGGGCAGCCCGCAAATCTCCTGCCAGCTCATCCCCGCGGTCACCGAAAGACGGAAACGGCTGGTGCCGGCCGGAACCGTTGGCGGTCTGATCGGCAGAATAAAAAAGCCGAGCTTTCGCAGCCGTGCCGCCAGCGTAGTCGTTATCTCATCTTCTCCTGTTATTACCGGTACGATATTGGTCGTCCCCCCCGTCCGCAGACCACACCGCTGCAGTTCTGCCCGCAGATGGTCGGCAAGCCCTGCCAGTTTTTCTCTTTCACCGGAGAGCTGTTGTACATGGTGAAAGAGAAAAAGGTTCCAGGCAATCACTATCGGTGGCAGCGCGGTGGTAAAGATCAACGAACGAGCGGTGTTTACCAGATAACGGCGGATAATTTCGCTGCAGGCGACAAAGGCACCCTGTGACGCCATCGCCTTGCCGAAAACGGCCACCAAAAAGTCCACTTCTCCGATCAGCCCGGCCTGCTCCACCTTGCCCAGCCCCTGGCTGCCATACAGACCAAAGCCATGCGCTTCATCAATATAGAGTTCGGCATTATATTGATGTCTTATCCGTACAAGCTCATCAAGTTCTGCCACATCCCCGTCCATACTGAATACCGACTCGCTGACAATCACCACCCGTTCGGCGCCGCTCCTGTTTTTTTTTAGCAGCCAGCGCAGATGATCGTAATCAAGATGTCTGTATCTTTTGGTGGTGGCGAAAGAGAGCCGGCAACCATCAACAATAGACGCGTGGTTCAGTTTATCCGACAGAATCAGATCCCGCCTGCTGTAGAGTGCCGGCAGAATACCGATATTGGCATGATAGCCGGAATTAAACAGCAGCGCCGCCTCCTTGCCATAACTCTCTGCAAGATCATGCTCCAGCTGGTGGGCAAGCTGACAATCCCCCGCCAGCAAGCGACTGGAGGTGCTGCCAAACGTTGGTTCAATAGCAACGGACTCGTTACACCACTGATAAAACTGCTCAACCAACCCATCCTTGCCGCCAAGACCAAGATAATCGTTGGAGCTGAGGTTAAGCATAAGAGCCTCACTTCCTGCCAGCGATATATATACCCCTCTCTCCCTGCCCCGATCAAGCGGAGAGAATTCCCGCAGCCGCCCCTGCTCCGCCAGGGCAGCGAGCTCTTTTTGACAGTTTTGTTCAAGCGCGTTCATCTACTGTTCCCCGGCAACAATGGTGCTGATTGCGCCGGTCAGCGCCTCCAGTTCGCTATCGGAGATAATAAAGGGCGGCAGCACATAGACCAGCTTGCCAAAGGGACGTACCCATACCCCCGCATCAACAAACTTCTGCTGGACAGACGCCATCTGTACCGGCTTTTTCATCTCCACCACGCCTATCGCCCCCAGTACCCGCACCTCTGCTACCGTCTCCAGTTGACGGCACGGCGCCAGTCCTTGCTGCAGGCCACGCTCAATACGGCGCACATTCTGCTGCCAGCCAGTTGCCAGCAGCAGCTCAATGGAGCGACAGGCAACGGCGCAGGCAACGGCGTTGCCCATAAAGGTGGGACCGTGCATAAATACCCCCGGCAGTCCTACCCCTTTACGGCAGACACCAGCAGCAACTTTTTCGGAAGTAATGGTTGCGGCCAAAGTCATATAGCCGCCGGTAAGCGCCTTGCCAAGGCATAAGATATCGGGAACAACTTCTGCGTATTCACAGGCAAAGAGCCTGCCACTGCGGCCAAATCCGGTAGCGATCTCATCGGCAATCAGCAACACATCAAATTCATCGCACAACCGGCGAACTTCACGCAGATATTGCGGATGGTAAAAGCGCATCCCGCCCGCTCCCTGAACAATCGGTTCAAGAATCACCGCGCAAAGGGATTCGGCATTAGCGGCGATCAACTGGCTAAAGGAGGCAATATCACCACTGTTCCAGTCACCGCTAAAAGGAGTCTGCGGCGCAGCGGCAAAAAAGTACTCCGGTAACACCCCTCTATAGAGGGAGTGCATACCGGTGTCGGGGTCACATACAGACATCGCATGAAAGGCATCGCCATGATAGCCGTTACGAATGGTAAGAAATCTCTTCTTCTGCGGTCTGTCCAGCGCATACCAGTACTGGATGGCCATCTTCATCGCCACCTCAACACTGATAGAGCCGGAATCACATAAAAAAACCTTCTCCAATCCGTCCGGGGTTATGTCAACCAGCCGCTGACAAAGCTCTACCGCCGGTCTGTGGGTCAAGCCGCCAAACATTACATGGGAAAAGGAGTCGACCTGCTCTTTTATCGCACTGTTGAGCTGCGGATGATTATAGCCATGAATAACCGACCACCAGGAGGCCATACCGTCAACGAGCTCCCTGCCATCGTCGAGAATAATCTTCGCCCCGCGGGCACCGGCAACGGGATAAACAGGCAGCGGCGTTGTCAGCGAGGTATAAGGATGCCAGATATGTTTTTTATCAAATTCAAGCAGGCTGGCAGTTTCCACAATTATCTCCCGAGATCAAAGCCCAGCGAATGGAGCATCGCGATATCTTCTCCCAGACCGTTACCGGAAGTGGTCAGATAATTACCGACAATGGCGCCGTTAGCACCGGATGTGAACAGAAGCGACTGCTCCCCGCCAAGGTGGTTGCGACCACCGGCAATACGAATTACCGCATCAGGCAGAATAAGTCGAAACATGGCAACAGCGATAAGCACATCCCGCCTTGAAATTGGTGTCAGCGAAGCAAAAGGGGTATTTTTTATCGGCATTAAAATATTAAGCGGAACAGAGTCCACCTTCAGCTGCCTTAACTCAAAGGCGAGTTCAAGACGCTGACGGAAACTCTCACCAATCCCCAGAATACCGCCGGAACACAGCTCCATGCCAGCGGCACGGGCAATCTCCAGGGTCTGGACCTTCTCCTCCCAGCTATGGGTAGTGCAGACTTCAGGGAAATAGCTTTTACAGGCCTCAAGGTTACAGTGGTACCGGCGTACCCCCAAAGAAAAAAGCAACGCTGCCCGCTCTTTTGTCAGAAAACCCATCGACGCGCAGAGCGACATCGCCGTCTGCCGCTGCAGTGACGAAAAGAGCGGAGCAAACTGGTTTTCAAGATCTCTTCTGCTGACATGATGCCCAGCGGTAACCAGCGAAAAACGCCCTACCCCGGCGGCCTCATTTTCATGGGCCAGGGCCACCGCCTCCTCTTCGTCAACCAGAGTATAGCTCTCCACCGCCACATCATAGTGCGCCGACTGGGCGCAGAACTTGCAATTTTCGCTGCACTTGCCGGAACGGGCGTTAATAATCGAACAGAGATCAAAAGAGGCACCATGCCGCCTGCGGCGCAACTCATCTGCCGCTAACAGCAGCTGCTGAAAATTCTCTTCATCTCTTCTCGCGGCAGCGGCAAGCTCCAGGGCAGAGTCAAAAGCGAGCTCCTCTTTGCCTGCTATCTGTTCAAGCGCTTTTTTATACACAACGATCCATAATGAGCCGAACCCCCTCTATAATCCGAGTTTCCTGACAACCTTTTCAAGACCTTGCGGCGAATCAAACTGAAGAGAGGTAACCTTTACACCACGGGGTACAATCTTCTTCATCATCCCTTTCAGCACCGGTTTGGGACCCACCTCAACAAAGGCGTCAATCCCTTCCGCCAGCATCCGGGTAATAATCTCGCACCAGCGTACCTTGGAGGTGATCTGACGGGACATCATCTCCTTCATTCGTACCGGGTTGTACTCTTTCTGGGCCGAGACATTAAAATAGACCGGAATAAGAGGAATGTTGAACTCCACCTCACTTAACAGCTCAGTGAAATCAGGGATCGCGCCGGCAACCAGCGGGCTATGGTTGGCGACACTAACATTAAGCGGCACCACCTTGGCGCCGGCATCAGCAAGCAGCGGCTCAACCCCGTCGAGCCCGTCCATGGAGCCGGAGATAACCGTCTGCTCAGGAGCGTTATGGTTGGCGGCAACCACCACTCCGCCACCATTATAGTTGCCGAGAATCTCATCAATCTTGTCTATCGGCAGACCGAGAACCGCGCGCATGCCACCAGGATTTTTCGCTCCTTCACGACCCATCAGCTCGCCACGCCGGGTAACCAGCCGCAGCGCATCACTGGCGGAGATCGCACCGCTGGCATAAAGAGCGGAATATTCACCCAGGCTGTGCCCGGCAAAGGCTGAGATGGCGATCCGGCCACCCACCGCCTCACGAAAGGCCTGCCAGCAGACCAGATTGGCAACGGTAATGGCGGGCTGCACAATGTCTGCCGGAATCAGCTCCTCCATCGGCCCTTCATCACTAAGCCGGGCGAGCGGACGACCACACACCTCTTCCGCGTTTTTCATTATCTCCGCACAAGCGATGGAACTTGCCCGGAATTCTTGCGCCATTCCCAGAAATTGAGACCCCTGACCAGGGAAAAGTATTGCCAGTTTCATATTTCTATACTGTTTTTTGTTTTTTGTTATCAAAGAATATATTAAAAATAACCAGTAGCCCCGCACCGACACAAATCGCTGAATCGGCAACATTAAAGGCCGGCCAGTGCCAGGAATCGTAATAAAAATCAAGGAAATCGGTAACCACCCCCAGCCGGATGCGATCAATCAGGTTACCGACAGCACCGCCGGCAAGAAGACCAACGGCAAAAGCCGCTTTTTTTGCCCCAATCCCGGTACGGCACGAAAAATAGTACCAGCTTAATCCTGCCACCGCACCCAAACTGACGACAACAAAAAAATAGTGCCGCCAGGGAGAATCCACCTCCGCCAAAAAAGAGAAGGCCGCCCCCGGATTCTGCACATACACCAGATTGAAGAACCCGGGGATCACCGCCCGTACTTCATAGAGCTGAAAGTTCGCCAGAATAATCGCCTTGGAGAGCTGATCCAGCACGACAACAAGAGTGGCAATAAGAAGATACCACACTGCTACAGTCCCAGCTCTGCGATCACCGACGAACAGCGCGCGCAGAGTTGGGTATGAGCGCTGTTCTGCCCCACACTCTCCGAGCGAATCCAGCAGCGTTCACATTTTTCTCCGCTGGCAGGCTGTACCGCCACCACAAAACCGTCAAGCTCTTCACTGGTAAAAACGACACCCGCCGGCTCCTTGTCCATAAATTTAAGCTCGGAGATAATGGCGATCTCCTTGACTGTCTGCCACTCATTGCGCAGAAAGTCAAGGAGATCGCCCTCGGCCTTCAGCTGTACCTCAGCTTCCAGCGAATGGCCGATCACTTTCTCCCGCCGGGCAATCTCCAGCGCTCTGGTGATCTCGGAACGAATCACCAGTAAACGTTCCCACTTCCGCATCATCGCCGCATCAATGGCGATCTCTCTTGCTTGCGGAAACTCGGTGAAAAAGATCGATCCCTCCACCGGCGAACTGCTGTCACGCCGATAGAGGCAATCCCACGCTTCCGCCGCGGTAAAACAGAGTATCGGCGAGATAAGCTGCAACAGCCCGGTAACAATCTCGTGCAGTACGCTCTGGGCGGCACGTCTGTCTGGAGAGTCTGGCGCCATCGTATAGAGTCTGTCTTTGAGAATATCAAGGTAAAAAGAGCTCATCGTCGTACCACAGAAGTAGTTGATATTCTGATAGATAGAATGGAATTCACACGCCTCGTATGCCGTCACCACCTTGTGGCGCAACTCCGCAAACTTTGCCAGCGCCCAGCGGTCGATCTCCGGCAGCCCGCTATAGGCGACACCATCACGCTCTATGTCAAAGTCACTCAAATTACCCAGAAAATAACGGATGGTGTTGCGGATCTTACGGTAAGAATCGGAAACCTGCTTCAAGATCGCATCGGAAACCTTCACATCGCCAGTATAGTCTTCACTCGATACCCAGAGCCGCAGAATCTCGGCGCCATACTTCTCTATAACCTCGGAGGGGACAACCACATTCCCCACCGATTTCGACATCTTCTTGCCTTCTCCATCCACCACATAACCGTGGGTCAAGACCCCCTTATAGGGCGCCGTTCCACGGGTACCAACGGAGGTAAGCAGTGAGCTGTGGAACCAGCCCCGATGCTGATCGCTCCCCTCAAGGTAGAGGTCGGCCGGCGAACGCAGCTCCCTACGCAGTTCAAGCACCGCGGCATGGCTTACCCCGGAGTCAAACCAGACATCAAGGATATCCTCTTCCTTTTCAAATTCAGCGCAGCCACAGGAGCAGACAAGCCCGGCAGGCAGAAAATCAGCAACATCATGGGCAAACCAGGCGTCCGCACCCTCCTTTTTAAAGAGCGCATCAACTTTGGCAACGACTTCTTCACTTTTTACCACCTCGCCGCACTCCCGGCAGGAGATAACAGTAAGCGGCACTCCCCAGTTGCGCTGTCGGGAGATACACCAGTCTGGCCGGTTCTCCACCATCGAGTAGATACGGTTCTCTCCCCAGGCAGGGGTCCAGCAGGTCTGTTTGATCTGCGAAAGAGACTTCCTGCGCAGATCGTTTATCTCCATCGAGATAAACCACTGCGGGGTCGCCCGATACATCACCGGCAATTTACAGCGCCAGCAATGGGGATAGGAGTGGTTAATCGGTGCTGCGTAAACCAGATGACCGCTCGCCTGCAGATCGGCAATGATCTTGCTGTTGACCTCAGGGACATGCTCGCCCTGGTATTTGCCGGCTTCAGCGGTATAATACCCCTCACTGTTCACCGGAGAGAGAACCTCCAGCCCATAATGCAGACCCGTCAGATAATCATCGGCACCATGTCCCGGTGCGGTATGGACACAACCAGTACCAACATCGGCAGTAACATAATCGGCCAGCACCAGCAGCGAGTCCCGCTCCATAAATGGATGTCTGCAGCTTCTTCTGTCAAAACCGGCGGAGCCAAAGGTGGCGGCAACGCTATACTCGTTAATACCGATCTCCGCCATCATCGGTTGAACCAGTGCCTCGGCAATCACCCAGATCTCATCTTTTACCTTTACCGCGGCATAGGAAAAATCGGGATGGAGTACAACCCCCTGATTTGCCGGCAGCGTCCATGGGGTTGTTGTCCAGATAACAAAAAAGGTCTTCCCCTTTGCCAGCGCCGGATGGACATCGGAAAAATCTCCATCCGCTGCGAACTTCACATAGATGGACGGAGACTCATGGTCATGGTACTCCACCTCGGCTTCAGCCAGCGCCGTGGTGCAGGTTGAACACCAGTAGACCGGTTTACGGTTGCGAACAACCGCGCCGGAGAGCAGAAATGTATTAAACTCCCTGGCGATTGCCGCCTCATACTCATAGTTCAGGGTAAGATAGGGGGAGTTCCAGTCACCAATTACCCCCAGCCGCTTAAACTGCTCCTTTTGTGTCTTGATCCATTTTTCAGCATACTTGCGGCATGCCGCGCGCTTGGAGAGTTTGGGGATCGTCTTTTTCTTCTCACCCAGCTCCTTGTCAACATTATGTTCAATTGGCAGACCGTGACAATCCCAGCCAGGAATATAGGGCGCGTTAAAGCCTGCCATCCTGCGGGAGCGGAGAACGATATCCTTTAACACCTTATTAAACGCCGTTCCCAGATGAATATTGCCATTGGCATAGGGCGGCCCATCATGCAGGATATAGAGCGGCTTCCCCTCTGCCGCCGCCTGTATTTTCGCGTAAAGCCCCTCTTTCTCCCACTGTTTCAGCGCCGCAGGTTCCTTCTGGGCGAGATTTGCCTTCATCTTGAACCCGGTTTTGGGCAGATTAAGCGTCTCCCTGTAATCCATTATAGCTCTCCTTTTCTCTTTCTCTCAGCCAAAAACAATCTTGCAGAAACGACGCTTACCAACCTTCAGCAGATATTCTCCCTGTGGCGACAGCTCTGTTTCAATACTCTCCACCTTCCTGCCATCAACAGAAACCGCCCCCTGCTGTAACATACGTCTGGCTTCTGAAGTCGATTTCACCAGTTTCGCATCAGCGAGCAGGTTGACCAGAGGCACAGTCACCCCGGCGGCCGCCCGATAGACGGCAATATCGTCCGGCACCCCGCCCTGCTGAAAGACTTTCTCAAAGTTTTTCTCGGCCTGCAGGGCCGCATCTTTACTGTGGAAACGGGCGGTCAACTCCCTGGCAAGCTGCTGCTTCACCGCCTTTGGATGCAGCTCACCCTGTGCCATCTTCCTCTCTAGATCCCCAATCTCCGCCTCGCTCAAATCACTGAGCAGGTAGTAGTAGCGAAACATCAGTTCATCAGAGATTGACAATACCTTGCCATAAATATTATCAGCAGACTCGGCAACACCAATATAGTTGCCAAGGGATTTACTCATCTTGTTGACACCATCAAGCCCCTCCAGCAGCGGCATGGTCATCACCACCTGCGGCTCCATTCCCCGATTGCGCTGCAGATCCCTGCCCATCAACAGGTTAAACAGCTGGTCAGTGCCGCCAAGCTCCACATCCGCCCGCATCGCAACAGAGTCATAGCCCTGCGCCAGCGGATAAAAGAACTCATGGATGGAGATGGGCTGCTGGCCTTCAAAACGCTTCTTGAAATCATCTCTCTCCAGCATCCGTGCCACGGTAAGTTCCGAACCGAGCTTGATAACATCGGCAAAATCAAGTTTGCCAAGCCACCGGGAGTTAAAGACAACCTTTGTCTTTCTCCCATCAAGAATCTTGAACACCTGCTCCTTATAGGTCTCCGCGTTCTGTGTGATCTGTTCGGGAGTAAGAGGTTTTCTTGTCTCAGATTTACCGGTAGGGTCGCCAATCATGCCGGTAAAATCACCAATCAGAAACTGCACATCGTGGCCAAGATCCTGAAAATGTTTCATCTTCTGCAACAGCACAGTATGCCCCAGATGCAGATCCGGTGCCGTCGGATCAAACCCGGCCTTCACCACCAGCGGCCTGCCTGTCTCTTCTGATTTTTTCAGCTTTTTTTTCAGCTCATCACGCGCAACAAAATCAACCGTTCCCCTTGCCAGAAGCGCAATCTGTTCATCTATTGTCGGCATATCCTTTCTCTGTTGAGTTTTTCACATCAAATGAAGCGCAGCACAGGCTTCTACCGGGCATAGCCCACCGCCCGTGTTTCGCGAATCACCGTCACCCTGATCTGGCCGGGATAGGTGAGTTTTTCCTCAATGGCGCGGGCGATATCCTTGCTGAGCAGATGGGCGTTCTCCTCTTTTACCTTATGCGAATCAACGATAATCCGCAGATCACGGCCCGCCTGAATGGCATAGGATTTATCGACCCCGTCAAAACTGTTGGCAATACACTCCAGATCTTCCAGCCGCTGCACATAGCTCTGCAGCATCTCTCTGCGCGCGCCGGGCCTGGCGCCGGAGAGGGAGTCTGCCGCCTGCACCAGTACATCAAGTACACTGAGCGGCGGCTGCTCTTCATGATGGGCGCCGATGGCATAGACAATTTCGCTTGCTTCGCCATATTTCTTAGCGAGATCACGACCAATTATCGCATGGGAACCCTCTACCTCATGATCAACCGCCTTGCCCAGATCATGCAGCAGCCCGGCTCGCTTTGCCATCTTCACATCAATACCAAGCTCTGCCGCCATCACACCGCAGAGAAAGGCGACTTCCAGAGAGTGCTGCAGGATATTCTGCCCATAGCTGGTACGATATTTCAGCCGGCCAATCAGCTTAATAAGCTCGACATGGATACCATGAGCGCCCACATCGAAGGTCGCCTGTTCCCCCTCTTCCCGCATGGAGATCTCCAGCTCCTTTTCCACCCTGGCGACTACTTCTTCAATACGACCAGGGTGAATACGGCCGTCACTGATAAGCTGCAGCAGCGCCTGCCGGGCAACTTCCCGGCGCACCGGATTAAAGCCGGACAGAACCACCGCCTCAGGAGTATCATCAATAATGATATCTATACCCGTTGCCGCCTCAATGGCGCGGATATTTCGCCCCTCCCGGCCAATGATTCGCCCCTTCATTTCATCGCTGGGCAGTGGCACGATGGAAACCGTACGATCGGCCACATAATCTCCGGCATAACGCGAAACCGCCAGCGCAAGAATCTTCTTTGCCCGGCGGTCAGCTTCCATCTTCGTCTCGTTTTCAATACGGAGCAGGGTCTTGGCCGCTTCCATTCGCGCCTCACTCTCAAGAGAGCCCATCAACGCCTTTTTCGCCTCATCTTCAGTCAAGCCGGAGATGCGGGAGAGCTCCTGCCGGCGGCGGCTGATAAGCTCTGCCGCCTGCTGCTCCTTTTGCGCACATTCTGCAACGGAGTTTTGCAGCCGCTCCTCTCTCTTTTGCAGATCGGCCCTCTTCTTGTCACACCGCTCCCACTCCTGCTTCAGCCGCTCCCTTTTTTGCCGGAACTGTGCCTGTTCCTCTTTTAAATCATCGCGCTCAGCCTTTATCTCCGCCTCCAGGGCCTGCTTCACCTGATAGGCCGCCTCCTTGCTCTGCAACAGAGCCTCTTTCTGCAGCTGTTCCGCCTTGATAAGGGCATTATCCAGGATCTGTTTCTCCTGATTGCGGATACTCCGCTCGTTTGTTTCAGAAACCCGTTTCTGGAAATAGTAGCCGATACAGCCGCCCGCTCCCAGAAACAGAACCATAAGGATAGATTGTAAAACAATTCCCATCAGCCACTCCTTTTCGCAACCCGGCCTGCAGGAAAGTGATAGAGAAAAGAGATCAGGAGAAGGAGGAGAAGCAGGCAGGAGTAAAAAGCCCGCATACAAAAAAAGATATCTCAAACAGGAAGGTCAGAAAGAAGGTGCGCCCTGCAACAACTCTCTACGCCAGAAAACTGGCTATATATAAAATAAAATTATAAAGTGTATCCAACCCCTGTGAATGCCCCACATTCTCACGTTTCACCCTCTTTGGAAGGAGAAACAATTTCATTGCACGATTACCCGGATACGACACAATGAAATGCAATCAATTCCAATCACGCTTTCACGCTCAGTTGCATCTCGTATATTTTTTCAGATCCATTCAGATCCAAAACGCGGAAAACATCTATTTTCAATAACAAAAACCTAACTGTCCGGGGCATACCAGTAAACGATCAGGAAAATTCAGCCCCACAGGAAACAGAAACGGACAGTCAAGGTTTAACTACAAAACATAAACCATTGGCAACAGCCTCCACAGACTGCGACAACCAGCAGTGATAAGCCCCACACTGCCGTGTCTCCAGATGAGTTAAACCTGTATATACAGGTGGGCAGCCCCATAACTCTTTCTGGTAGTTTGCCAAGGCAATCCGCCATTCACAGCCAGCGAGGGTACCCTTTTTATTGGAGTTGGCTCAACACACACTGAAAATCACTAACAGCGCAGGGAGTGTCATCAAACGTCATCTATGCAGGCTCTATACCACACCTGCGTTAAGTTAAAACTCTAACAGTTTTCTACTGAAATAAAAACAGTAAAGTCACCAGCGACTGCATAAGCACTCACTTTAGCCAGAATCCGGGACGAAGAGAGGTAAGGGTGTCCCGAAAAGTTCCGGGTTCTATTCTTGCTGCGGCCAAAGGCCATATGATCCAGCAATAGCGGACATCTATTCCCTTATCAGTGCCCGGATCTCATTGGTGAGATCCCGTAACCGCAATTCAGAATCCTGCCGATAGCTGTCAAACTCCTGTTGCAAACGGACATGACGGGAAGCGATATTTAAACAGGCGAGAACAGCAATCTTTCCCATAGCCAGCGTTCCCGTTTTCTGGTCTGTCTCCACATCGACAACATCCTGCACAAGACGTAATATCGCTTCCAGCTCTTCTTCTGAAGAGCCGGTATAAAAGCGAAATCCGTGCCCCAGCAGCTGAACCTCAACCAGTCGCTCGTTCTCTGCCATATTTATAACTCCCTGCTTGAGGAGCGATTAAAAGAGATCATGCTGCACGCGCCCATCATCAGACTGCCCGCCTTTCTCTTTTTTCGACGAGCCGCCCTTACGGGCAGAGTCAGACTTTCCGTTGCCGCCGTCTCCCTCTTCAAGGGAGAGTTCCCAGGACTCGATCTGCGACATAATACTGCTTACCTTGTTGCTGATCTCGGTACGCTCGCTATCCTTGGCACTAACCTGCGCTTCAAGTTCGCCGATCCTCTTGTCACGGGCAGCGATAACGCTGTCTTTCTCTTCAATGGTCAACTCATGACCAGCGATAACCTCTTCCTTTTCAGCGACGCTTTGCAGCAGGCCGTCCCTCTCTTCCTTCAGCGCCGAAAACTTTTGCAACAATTTTTCTACAAACTGCTCAAGCTGTAGCAACTCCGTATCCTTACTCATGGTACCCTCATCTGATTTTGGGAATTTTCAGGCTCTGCCCCATATCCGTTTTTACATAACCAAAAGGAGTTACAGAACAATCGCATAAAAATTCCTGTTCTTTTCAAAAATTTCTGCCAATAAAAGATTGTACAAATCCAAACTTTTCGTAGCAGGAATATACCATGCAATATGCTCACTGCAAGCCCTATCAGCTCCAGGATCAATTTTACAGCCATATCGCTGGGTGAAGAACAGGCTGATATTACCCACAATTCCAGCGAAATATCCGACAACAAAGAGATATAATCATCTCCAGGGCAAATTGATGCCGCTGTCACCTATATCCGGGTAAAACTCCAGGAGAGCGGACGCCCACCGTCATAGGGCATATAGCCGTGAAAAACAGCAGGATCGTCATCAAAGACCAGAGGCAGAAAAAACCTGTCTCCTTCCCACATTGGCAAGCGCATTATCTCCTCTTTCTCCACCCACACCAGCTCTCCTTCCTCGTTTTCAGAAAACGGGGTACCGGAATACTCTGTTATCAGATAGATAAAACCAAACCAGTCTTCTCCCGCCGGACCAAAACCGGTCCAGTTTATTGTTCCCCGCAACAGGGTTTTCTGACAGCGGATGCCGGCCTCTTCATGGATTTCTCTGGTCAGACAGCTGTAAATATCTTCTCCGGGTAGCATTTTTCCGCCCAACCCGTTAAATTTATTTAAATGTTGGTCGTCTTTTCGTTTGTTTCGGTGTATCATCAATACCCGTTTTGCATCAGGCGAGAGGATATACCCAAGTGTTGCCATAATCGGCGTATACATTATTGCTCCTTTTTCAGCTAAGACAGGAAGTGTAGAGACACCCCCATTCAGTAACGGTCATAACCAAGATGATATTCTCCCTGCATATACGCAAGTCACTCCTGCTCACCGCACTTTTTATTATCTTTTTGCCGCTCGCAGGAGAAACCGGCAATACAGGGTCCAAAAGCCATGCCACCCCCTTTCACCCCTTCCCGCTCTACTCCGCCATTAGTGAAAACGTCTCTTTCTGGGAAAAAGTCTACACAACATACTCCAACGACACCATCATTGTCCATGACCGGGACGACCTGCGGAAGATATATACCACCATATCCCTGCCAAGTCCAAAAGACGAGAGCGACCGCAAGAAAAATCTGCGCAAGGAAAAAGAGATCACCGAAAAATACGAAAGGATACTTTTTGCACTGCGGAACCGCGCGCCAAAGACCAGCGCCGAGAAAAAAGTCGCCGCCTTATTTACCGGCCCGAACAGGAGGCAGCAGCTTTCCAGGGCGGCCAAACGGGTCCGTACCCAGAATGGGCAACGACAGCGCTTTCGCAACAGTGTTCGCCGTTCCGGGGCGTATATCGCCACGTTCAAAAAGATCTTTCGCAGCTATAATCTGCCGGAGGATCTCGCCTATATCCCTCATGTGGAGTCCTCTTTTCATCCCGGTGTCTATTCAAAAGTTGGCGCCTGCGGAATATGGCAGTTTACCAAAACCACAGGTAAACGATACCTTATCATCGACGATGCGGTAGATGAGCGGCTTGATCCGATCGCGTCAACCCACGCCGCAGCCAGATATTTCCGCCGCAGTTATAACCATCTCAAGCACTGGCCGCTGGCAATAACGTCCTATAACTACGGACTGCCGGGAACCATTCGCGCCCAGAAGGAGTTCCGCAGTTATCCGCAGGTCTTTGCCAACCATCGCACCCAGAGCTTTCAGTTTGCTTCCCGCAACTTCTACTCCGAGTTTGTCGCCGCCAGAAACATTGCCAAAAAGCTGGAGAAAAACCTGCTGCTGCGCAAACCGGAAAAGACCTGTTCCATGCGGCTTACAGGCTATCTTAACATAAAAGATGTTATCAACTATTTTAAGATAAGCAGCGACGAGCTCAAACGCCTCAACCCTGCGTTACTGCCCGCTGTTTTTACGCAGAACAGACGAATAACAAAAAATTACTCCCTTCACCTGCCACAGACAAAGGCGATAAAACACAAGATAGCAAACTTCCCGAAAAGTCTCTATTTTGCGAGCCAGGGGAATATGTTACGCTACCATAAGGTACGTGAGGGTGAGAGCTTGAGCACCATCGCCGCCCGCTTTGGCGTGTCGGTTGCCAGCCTGCGGAAAGCCAACAAGATGGGAGAAAAATCCCTGATCAAGACAGGTCAAAAACTGCTGCTGCCAGCGGGAACCAAAAAAAAAGTGGCAACAAAAAAGCAGCCCGCACCGAAAAAAGGAGAGCTGCCTGTATTAAAGAAGAAAAAAAGTAAAAAACACGCCAGTTAAAAAGAATCATGCTATGGATATTACCAAAACACTTACCGAATTGAAAAAACGCCCTGACTTTGCCGAAAATGTCGGTATGGTGATGGTGCATAACGGCACTGTACGGAGCTGGTCTCGCAACGGAAAAAACAAGGTAGGCAAGCTCGAAGTGACCGTTGACCATGACAGGATAGAGCAGATTCGCCAGCATTTTTTACAGTGTGAAGGGATATACGAGATAATTATCGACGCAAAGTCCGGTCTCTTTTTGCCTGGAGAAGATCTGCTCTACTTTATTGTCGCAGGAGATATCCGCGAAAATGTCAAGCAGGTCTTTGCCGATCTTCTCGACAGGATCAAGGCTGAAGCCACCATAAAAAAAGAGATAACAGAGTAGAAAAAAAGCTGTGGCCGGGAATTACTCGTAGAGTTCAGCATCGGCGAGGGCAACGGCATGTTCGTCCTTTGCGGAGAGAATCGGCGTGCAGTTGTCCGGCCACTCTATCCCTATTGTCGGGTCGTTCCAGATAATACTGCGTTCATGTTCCGGTGCCCAGTAGTCGGTTGTACGGTAGAGAAATTCCGCCTCTGCCGAAAGCACCATAAAGCCATGGCCAAAGCCTGCCGGAACCCAGAACTGCTTTTTGTTTTCAGCACTTAACACCATACCGACCCATTGGCCAAAGGTGGCAGAAGATTTACGCAGATCAACAGCGACATCAAACACCTCGCCAACAACCACCCGCACCAGCTTCCCCTGCGGCTGCCTGATCTGATAATGGAGCCCGCGCAGCACCCCCTTGATTGACCGTGAATGGTTATCCTGCACAAACTCCGTATCCAGCCCGGTCTGCTCCCGCCAGTGCCGCTGGTTAAAGGATTCAAAAAAGAAACCACGGTGATCGCCAAAAACACGCGGCTCAATAACAAGCACTTCCGGGATTGCGGTGGGGGTTACTTTCATAATCTCTGTTGTCCTGCCGGTTATATTATTTTTTCTGTAAACGGCGACTATCAGGCATACATCTTCTGATAGTAGTGCTGATACTCGCCACTGACAATCTCGTCTACCCACTGTCTGTTTGCCAGATACCAGTCGATAGTCCGGTCAATACCCTGCTCAAATGAGACTTCCGGCTGCCAGCCCAGCTGTCGGCCGATCTTTGCCGCGTCAATGGCATAACGCCGATCATGGCCAAGCCTGTCCTTTACATGGGTTACCAGCGTACGCCGGGGACTGCCGTCCGCCAGAGGCCCGATTTTTTCGTCCAGCAGATCACAGACGGTATGGACAACATCTATATTCTGTTTCTCGTTATTGCCGCCGATATTATACTTTTCGCCATTGACACCTTTACGCAGAACCTGCTCAATCGCCTGACAGTGATCTTCCACATAGAGCCAGTCCCGCACATTCCTGCCATCGCCATACACCGGCAGAGGCCGGCCGGAGAGGGCATTGTTGAAGATCAGCGGTATCAGTTTCTCCGGAAACTGATACGGCCCGTAATTGTTGGAGCAATTGGTTATCCGCACTGGCAGGCCGTAAGTATGAAAATAGGCGGAGGCAAGATGATCCGATGACGCCTTGGAGGAAGAGTAGGGAGAGCGCGGATCATATGCTGTCTGTTCGGTGAAAAATCCGGTATCGCCAAGAGAGCCATAGACCTCATCAGTACTCACATGGAGAAAACAGCACTCTCTGCCCTGCCCGTCATCGGCTAACCAGTTTTTACGAGCCGCCTCCAGCAGGGTAAAGGTACCGATAATATTTGTCTGGATAAACGCGGCAGGCCCGACAATGGAGCGGTCAACATGGGATTCCGCGGCAAAATGCACCACCATATCAATCCGCTCTTCGGCGAACAGCTTGTCAATCATTTCAGCGTCACAGATATCGCCCTTGACGAAGCGGTAGTTTTTCCCTTCGGCAATGCCAGAGATATTTTTCAGATTACCGGCATAGGTCAGCTTATCAATATTGATAATACGCCACTCATCTTCTTTTTTCGCCAGCAGATGAACAAAATTTGCGCCGATAAATCCGGCGCCACCGGTAACAAGCACTGTTTTTTTCATATTTTTATATCTGTTTTTTCGTTAATTGCACGCTGCCTCTGGGCTGCCCTATTTCTTTGATATAATAGTAAAAAAGAAAATCGAAGGGCAGGAAAAACAAAAACATGTGGGGCTGTTTTTCATTTGCATTATTGATAAAAGCCCCATATTTTACAAGCCCGAAACTGACAATTTTATACTAAAAAATTCAACGAAAGCAAGACGGAAATTGTTATGAGCAGGCAGCAGGACCAGGAAATCGCCAAAAGACGAACCTTTGGCATAATCAGCCACCCCGACGCGGGTAAAACCACCCTTACCGAAAAACTGCTCCTCTTTGGCGGGGCGATCAATATGGCGGGAGCGGTAAAATCGCGCAAGGTTGAACGCAAGGCGACTTCAGACTGGATGGCAGTTGAACAGGAACGAGGGATTTCGGTAACCACCTCAGTCATGAAGTTTGCCTACCGGGACCATGAGATCAATCTCCTCGACACTCCCGGTCACCAGGATTTTTCTGAAGACACCTACAGGGTTCTTACCGCGGTTGATTCGGCAGTAATGGTCATCGATTCGGCAAAAGGGGTTGAAGCCCAGACCGAAAAGCTGATGGAGGTCTGCCGGATGCGCAACACCCCGATCATCACCTTTATCAACAAGCTGGACCGCGAAGGACTCAGCCCCCTTGAGTTGATGGCGGAGATTGAAGAGAAGCTGCAGATCGAATGCACGCCAATGTCCTGGCCCATCGGCATGGGCAAGACATTCAGGGGTGTCTATAACAGATACAAAAAAACGCTGCATCTCTTCACCCCCGGACAGTCTACCAGAGACAGGGACGGCATCGTTCTCGATAATCTGAATGATCGAAGACTGGATGAACTGCTCGGCAGCCAGGCACAGGAGTTAAGAGACGATATAGAGCTGCTGGAAGGTGCCGCCAATCCGCTGGAATACGAGGAGTATCTCGCCGCCAGCCAGACTCCGGTGTTCTTTGGTTCGGCGGTCAATAATTTTGGCGTACAGGAGATGCTGGACGGCTTTGTTGACATGGCGCCCGCCCCCGGCCCAAGAGCCGCGCAGAGCCGCAAGGTTGACCCTGGCGAAGAGGCCTTTTCCGGTTTTGTTTTCAAGATTCAGGCCAATATGAACCCGGCGCACCGTGACCGCATCGCTTTTTTGCGGATATGTTCCGGCAGATTCACCAGGGGGATGAAGGTGAAACACCACCGGCTGGGCAAGGAGATCAATCTTGCCAACGCAACGATATTTATGGCCCAGGAGCGAGCCAACGTCGAAGAGGCGTGGCCTGGCGATATCATCGGGCTGCACAACCATGGCACAATCAAGATTGGCGACACCTTTACTGCCAAAGAACCGTTGAAATTTACCGGCATCCCCAATTTCGCGCCGGAACATTTCCGCCGGGTACTGCTGAAAGACCCGCTCAAGATAAAACAGCTGCAGAAAGGTCTGCTGCAGCTGGCGGAAGAGGGCACGATCCAGGTCTTCCGTCCGCTGATCGGCGCCGATTATATTATCGGGGCGGTGGGGGTTCTCCAGTTTGAGGTAACCATGGCGCGCCTGCAAAATGAGTATGGCGTAAAAGCGGTATATGAACCGGTTGACTATGGCGCCGCCCGCTGGATAACGTGTGATGATAAAAAGAGGCTGGCCGAATTTGAACGGGCCAACCAGAGTACTCTTGCCCGTGATGCCGAAGGTTTTCTTACCTATCTCGCCCAGAACGAATGGATGCTCAACTTCTTTATCGAGAAATGGCCGGATATCACCTTTGAAAAAACACGGGAAAATATTTGAGACAGGCAAGGGAGTAAACAGACATTCTCTCATATGACATTGATCTGACATTTTTCACAACCAACGGGAGACATAATGAAAACAAAAGCACTTTTTTTCTGCATCCTGCTTCTGCTGCCCACCCTCTGTCCGGCAGCAGAAGAGATTCAACAGCAGCAGAGCCCCGCTGCTGCAACAGTTGGTTCAGCCAGGGAGAGCGCCGTCACAACAAACGACGTAAAGGAGATTGACTACGCAAAGCTCTCCGATAAACTGCTCTCCATCTCCAGACTGAAAAACAAGCTGGCACAACAGATTGAGACTAAAAAAAAGAGTTCCCAAAAGTCTGATTCCGACAACGAAAAAAAAGTCCAGCAGGAAGAGCTGAATAAACTTGGCGAAAAACTTACGCAGACATCTCTTGATTTTGAGAAGATTGCCACCGGAGTTGATACCAGTAAGTTTCAGACACCTGAAAAAACCGCCTTCGACTGGAAAGCGGAGCTCTTCTCCCTTATCCGCCCGGGCATAACGGAGCTTAAACGCCTTACCGTTGAGGCACGACGGAAAAGCGAACTGTTAAACCAGCAGGAGACTTACAGGGAGCTTCTCCCGGTTGCCGAGAAAGCAGATAAAAACCTGAAAGATCTGGTACAGAATATCAAAGATCCTGCCGTAAAAAAAGAGCTTGAACTGCTTGTCCCCCAATGGGAAAATACCGTCAATCAACTGAAGAACAGCCTTGATGTCACCCGGATGGAGCTGGAGACAATCGCAGAAAAGAAACTTCTGGCGGCAAACAGCGGCAAAGAGTCGCTGAAAAGGTTTTTCCGGACCAGAGGTCTCTATATTGCCATTGCTATCACCACCTGCTGCGTGATCATTATCTTGCTGCGCTTTATCCACCTGTTGATCCGCAAGATTATCCCCGGCAATAAAAAAGAGTATCGTCCGGTCCATATCCGTATTGTTGATCTGGCATTTCAGATTCTTACCGTTTTCTGCGCCCTTTTCTCCTTTGTCTTTGTCTTCTATTTCTTTGAAGATTGGCTTCTTCTCTCCTTTACAATCCTCTTTCTTGCCGGTCTTGGCTGGACGACAAAAACATTTCTGCCCAAATTCTGGAAACAGAGCCAGATGATGCTCAATTTCGGAAACGTACGTGAAGGTGAAAGAGTTGTTCTCCATGGTGTCCCCTGGCTGGTAAAAAACATTAACTTCCGTACAAAACTGGAGAACCCCACCCTGGGGATGGTAATCAAGTTGCCAATTAACGATCTGCTTGATAAAACGTCCCGTCCCTTCAACCGCAAAGAGCCCTGGTTTCCGTGCAGAAAAGACGACTGGGTGATTCTCTCAGACGGCACCAGAGGCTGCGCTGTCAGTGTCTCACACGAGCAGGTAGAACTTGTCCTGCGCGGCGGGGCATGCAAAACATATCAGACTTCCGATTTTCTGAAACTTGCCCCGTTGAACCTGTCGAGGAATTTCCGGATCAAGGAGGTTTTTGGTATTGGCTACGGTCACCAGGAAGAGTCAACCAGCTCTGTTTTACAGAAACTGGAAGCCTGCCTGCTGGCGCGGCTTGAACAGGAGGGCTATAAACAGGAACTGCTCAATCTGCGGGTGGAGTTTCAGTCGGCAGGAGCCTCTTCTCTTGATATCGTTATTATCGCCGATTTCAACGGGAGCCAGGCGCCAATCTATAACCGTCTGCGCCGGGCAATCCAGCGCTGGTGTGTGGATGCCTGCACTGAAAATGGCTGGGACATCCCCTTTCCACAGCTTACTATCCATAAAGGAGAACAGGAAGAGCGCGCATAGCGGCTGATAACGGCAGGGGCAGCACACCGCTCCTGCCGGAGGAAACTGCCGGTCACAGCTCGTCATCGACAAAAACAAGGGCATAGCCCTCACAGAGGGCCTTTGCTGTTTTGCGGCGGGCAACGGTAAGAATCCGCTGGATTGTGCCGCGGGAAACCCCCATCTGCATTCCGGCCTCTTCCTGGCTTAGCCCCTCGCCATCACACAGGCGGAGCGTCTCCAGTTCATCCCTGTGAATCTGCACCTGCTCCATCCCCGTTAGCGGTACTCCCGCCGGTTTATAGGTAACGGGGAAAAACTCTCCTTCGCAGATACGCGTTTTTTTGGGACGAGGCATAGTGATTTATCGTAATAAAGTCGCGGGATACAATGGTTATGGTTGTTATTTCTTCCAGACAGGGTAATATTTCTACTGACTATCTAAAAAAATTTCAACATCTTGTCAATGAAAGGCCAAACTATCTGTCGCATATTTCTTCTCCTTGCCGCCGTGTTATCTCTGTGCCTCAGCGGCAGTGGATGCCGATACGCGCAGGCAACGCCGCTGGTCAGCAGTGCCCGTTTTACCGAACTTACGGTTGTTCTTTCCAGAAAGGATCTTCTGCTTTTTGCGCTGCTCAACAAAAGCACCACCGCCGAGATGAAAGAGGTTCTGCATAGCGGCATCCCCCTTGAGTTTACCTTTTTCACCGAGCTTCTGCGCACCACCCACGGGGCAGCAGAGCAGCTGCAGACCCGCAGTTTCACGCATAGCGTACAGTATAACACCCTTACCGAGGAGTATAGGGTTGAGTTTAGCGAAAACAGCAACCGCAACGGTACGTTTTCCACCCTTGATGCCGCCGTGAGGGCACTGGAGAGCATTAATGGTGTCGCGATCACCCCGGTAAACCAGCTCCTGCCCAATAACAGCTACAGGTTACGAATAAAGGCGGATCTCTTTCATGAAAGCCTCCCCCCCGGACTGGAACCCCTGTTGCCCTTTATCACCTGGAACAGCCGCAAGACCGAGTGGCAGGCTGTTGATTTCAGCTATTGACCGCCAGCGAGACCGCCATGGGAAAAAAAGATATTCAGCCTGACGAGCCCGGCCGCATCGCCAGAATACGCAAACGCCGCCGCCAGATCCAGTACTGGATTCTCGCCTTCTGCCTGACGCTGATCCCCTGTTTTCTTTTTATCCAGTACCGACTGTTTGAGGGAGAATTTACCACCAATTTCGACAACAATATCCTTATATTCGGACTGATCAATATCAATATTATCCTGGTGCTGGTCGTACTGTTTCTGGTGCTCAGAACCCTGGCGGAGTTCCTTTTTGAGAGCAGGGCAAGGCGGCTGGGCAACCGACTGAAGACAAAAATGATTGTCTCCTTTCTCTCCCTTACCCTGATCCCCACCCTGCTGCTCTTTATCGTCTCCCTCAAGTTCGTCTCCACCTCGCTGGACTACTGGTTCAACAGCTCGGTGGAGCAGTCGCTGCAGCAGTCACTTGGGCTGGCACAGTCAGTGCTTGCCACCAAAAAAGAGCAGGCAAAAGAGCTTGAGCGGCTTATCGCCGCCCATATACAGAAAGAGAGGCTGCAAACAAAGCAGGAGATTGATGACTATCTCAGTCTGGTAATGCGCTATTCTGCCGTTACCGGGCTTGACGCACTGCGTTTTTACAGCAGGGATAATACAATCAGGCTGAGTAAAAACAGCAGCAGGCATCCCGGCCTGCCGCTGCCGGAGATTCCGCCAATATCCTTTACCCGGATGGGGCAGAAAAAGGAAAAAAGGGAAATTCTCGTTCAGGATATGCCCCAGGGCAGCCTTGTTACCTGCGTTGAAGAGATGGTATTTCCGTCAGGGAAAAAGGCGCTTATTGCCGCGTCCCTGCTTATCGACAAGAGAGAGATGCAACAGATGAAGGCCATCTCCAGCGGTGTTGAAAACTATCGTCAGCTCAAACATTTCAAGGAACCTTTCAAATTCTGGCTGGTCGTTATTCTGCTTATCGTTACCCTGCTGGTCGCCTTTGCCGCCATCTGGTTTGCCCTCTATATATCCCGCGGCCTGACCGCCCCGCTGGAGAATCTGGCCCTGGCAACCAGACGTATTGCCGAAGGCGATCTGGAGTTCCAGATGGAGAGCGACAGTCCCGATGAGATGGGGCAGCTGGTACGCTCTTTTAACCAGATGACGGTAAACCTCAACAAGAGTAACAAGCAGCTGGCAGAGACCCATCAGGCATTGGCGGCAAGTTCACAGGAGTCGGAGCAGCGCAGGCGTTATACAGAAATTATCCTGCAAAATGTATCGGCCGGGGTGATTTCAGTGGATCAGCAGGGTGTTATCACCACCATTAACCGTTTTGCCGAAAGACTGCTCAATATCGACAGCAGCCTCTTTCTCGGCTTTAACTACACTGAAGTGCTGCCGCCATACCAGGCGGAGATTGTCAGAAATTTTATCGCCGAGCTTGATGAGACCGACAAGCAGACCATGGAGCAGCGCCTCAGACTCAACATTATGGGCAAGACCTTCTCTCTGCTGATCAACTTTACCCGGCTGGAAAATGAGGAAGGCAAGCCCGTTGGCCATGTTCTGCTGTTTGATAATCTCACCAAGATGGAGAAGATGCAGCGGATGGCGGCATGGCGCGAGGTTGCGCGGCGCATCGCCCATGAGATCAAGAATCCGCTCACCCCGATCCAGCTCTCGGCACAGCGGCTGCGGCGGCGCTACCCGGAGATCATCGCTGAAAGAGACAGTGTTTTCGACAAATGCACCAACACCATTATTGTGCAGGTCGATGAACTGAAACGGCTGGTCAGCGAATTTTCCCAATTTGCCCGCATGCCGAAAGTGCAGAAGTCTGAGGGAGATCTCGCTTCCCTGATAGAGAAAACCGTCTTTCTCTATCAGGAGGCGCATAAAGAGATTGCCTTTCAGCTTGAGTTCACAAAGGTTCCCGCCTTCGCCTTTGACCAGGAGCAGATAAAGCGCTGTCTTATCAACCTGCTTGATAATGCGGTTGCAGTTTTACCTGACGGCGGTACAATAACTATCAGGCTCTATCTGGATGACGATGAGGAAAATGTCTTTTTAGAGGTGGCAGACGACGGCCCCGGCGTGAAAAAAGAAGACCGGCTCCGCCTGTTTGAACCCTATTTCTCGACCAAAAAGACAGGTACCGGCCTTGGGCTTGCCATTGTGTCAACCATTGTCGCCGACCATAGCGGCTATATCCGGGTGCAGGATAATCAGCCCAGAGGCTCTGTCTTTGTTATTGAGCTGCCGCTCACTGAGAAAAAATAAGACGTATGACGCCTTTCATAACTTCCGCAAAACATTGAGCGCCAGGGATATGTCGAAAAAAATTCTTATTATTGATGATGAGGCCGCCATTCGTGACTCCCTGTCGGGGATTCTTGAAGATGAGGGCTTTATCCCCACCTCGGCCTCCTCCGCAGAAGAGGGCCTGCAGCTGCTTGATAATGACAAGGTGGATCTTGTCCTGCTTGATATCTGGCTCGGCGACGGTATGGACGGGCTGGATGCCCTCAGCAGGATAGAGGAGAACTTCTCGCTGCCGGTGATTATGATCTCCGGCCATGGCACCATTGAGACCGCGGTGCAGGCGACCAAACGGGGCGCCTTTGACTTTATCGAAAAACCGCTCTCCTACGATAAGGTGATCCTTGCCATCACCAACGGACTGCGCTTTGCCAAACTCAAGCAGGAGAACACCCTGCTGCGGGAAAAAAGTAAAAACCAGCCGATTATCACCGGTAAATCGGCAGCGATAACGGCGCTGCGGCAGCAGATTGCGATGGTCGCTCCCACCGATGCCTGGGTTCTTATCCGGGGTGAGCACGGCACCGGCAAGGAGCTGGCCGCGCAGTCAATCCACCGTGAATCGGCCTCGGCATCCCAACCGATGGTTGAGGTAAACTGCGCCGCGATCCCCGAAGAGCTGATTGAATCAGAGCTCTTTGGCCATGAAAAAGGCTCCTTTACCGGTGCGACCAGCAGCAAGCGCGGGAAATTCGACCAGGCGGACGGCGGCATTTTGTTCCTTGACGAGATCGGCGATATGAGCCTTGTCACCCAGGCGAAGATCCTGCGTATTCTTCAGGAGCAGAAATTTGAGCGGGTGGGCGGTAATAAAACGATCAATGTCAACGTGCGGGTGCTGGCGGCGACCAATAAAAATCTGGAAGAGGAGATTGAGGCGGGCAACTTCCGGGCAGATCTTTTCTGGCGGCTCAATGTGGTGCCGATCCATCTGCCGCCGTTACGCGAGCGCCTTGAGGATATCCCCCTGCTGGTGGAAGCGTTGATGGCGGAGATGGTGAGCAAGGGGCTGCCCAGAAAAAGATTTACCGAAAACTCCATTGCCGAGATGCAGAAACACGACTGGCCCGGCAATGTACGCGAGCTGCGTAACTTTGTTGAACGGCTTATCATCATGACCCAGGGGGAGAAAATCAGCCGCAAGGAGATCCGCCTCTTTCTCGGCCCGGCACCAACAGAAACCTCTCTGACGACCAACCCGTTCAGCCCGCTGTTCCATAGCGACTATAAAACGGCAAAGAAACTCTTTGAGCAGGAGTATCTGCACCAGAAGCTGCTGGAAAACAATAACAATATCTCAAAAACAGCAGAGGATATCGGACTGGAGCGCAGCCACCTTCATAAAAAACTGAAAGCGATGGATATTATCCAGTAACCAGCAAGGCTGAAGCTGATAATCTGCAACCATAACAAAAAATTAAAAAGGAGAGACCAATGGTTTTCCCGGAATACCGCCCCAGAAGGCTTCGCCGTAATGCCGCGTTGCGCGCGCTGATTCGTGAGACACGGCTAAGCGCAGAACAGCTTGTCTATCCTCTTTTTGTGATCCCCGGCAAAAACAGAAGAGAAGAGGTGCCGTCAATGCCCGGCGTTTTTCGTATCTCTGTTGACCAGCTCGAAAAAGAGGCAAGGGAGTGTCTTCGACTCGGAGTTAACGCGGTACTTCTCTTCGGCATTCCCGAAAAAAAAGACGCGATGGGCAGTGGCGCTCATAATAAGGACGGTATTATTCAGCGGGCGGTTGCCGAGCTGAAAAGAAGAGTACCGGAGCTGGTGGTGATCACCGATGTCTGCCTGTGCGAATATACCAGCCACGGTCATTGCGGCTGCCTTATTGACGGTGATGTCGATAACGATGCTACCCTGGAGATTCTGGCCAAAACGGCACTTTCCCATGCCAAGGCGGGAGCGGATATGGTTGCGCCTTCTGATATGATGGACGGCCGTATCGCCGAAATTCGTGCCACTCTTGATGAAAACGGCTTTGAGATGGTGCCGATTATGGCCTATTCGGTGAAATATGTTTCCGCCTTCTACGGCCCGTTCCGTGACGCGGCGGAATCGGCACCACAATCGGGAGACAGACGCGGCTACCAGATGGACCCGGCCAACAGCCGTGAGGCGCTGCGCGAGGCGACCCTTGATGTCGATGAGGGGGCAGATATTCTGATGGTAAAGCCGGCGGTCGCCTATCTTGATATTGTTGCACGGTTAAAAGAGGAGTTCGATCTGCCGGTTGCCGCCTATCATGTCAGTGGCGAATACGCGATGATCAAGGCCGCGGCAGCCAATGGCTGGATCGATGAAACCGCCGTTATGGCAGAAACCCTGCTCGCCATCAAGCGGGCAGGCGCGGATATTATCATCACCTACTTTGCGAAAGAGATGGCGAGACAGTTGCAACGCTGAACCATCCTGCCAGCAGAGAAGGGACGGATCAGCCCTGCCGCTGCCGTCCCCTTTTCCGCGCCCCCGGCCTTCCCCAAAACCACCACCACAAAAAAGAGCAGCAGAACGCGCCAATGGTATCGGCAACAACATCCGCCGCGTCAGGACAACGCAGCGGCACAAAAGACTGATGAAACTCATCAGCGCAACCATGCAAAAAAGAGAGAACAACACTTAACATCGCTACCAGAGACGGAAAACGTCTCCGATAACCGGGCGAAAACGCCCAGAGAAAGGTGGCCGTCAGCACAGCGTAAGCAGCGGCATGGCACAACTTGTCACTATATGCCATCGGCGGCAGCAGCAATACATCTCCCGGCGTATGGGAAAGACCGGAAATCCCGCCCATAACCAGCAGACAAGGTACCATCCGCCAAAAATTATACCCCTTTTTTACCAACCCGGCCCCCTTCCCAAAAAATCTACAATCATACTTCAAAAATCTAAAATCCTACTTCCCTGCAATATGCACCTGGCTCAGCTGCTCACTGGAAAATCGCTTTTTCATCCGTTTTATCGCCGCGCTCAACTCCCTGGCAGGAGCATCCGCAAGCACGCTAACCGATTTGTCGGCATAAGAGGTCAGTTCAAGCTGTTTCTCCCTTACCGCAAAGGTGTGGCTCCAGTTGATCTCTATGGTCTCAGGGTTCTCATCTATCGGCGGGGCCAGCGCTTCCCCTTGTGCCGCAACCTGTACCGCATCCTGATCGGTCATTTCAAGCACCCAGGCATCACCCCCAACAGAGGTGAAAAAGAAAAAGACCCCCAGCTCCCGATGCACGACCCTGCCCGCTGCCGCGTCCTGCTGCAGGGCGGTTACCGCGTTCATCAGGGTTAAACGGGCAGCATTTGTCTGCTGCTGCGCCGCCGCCACAGCAATATCCTTACCCAAACAACATTTTTTGTATTTGTTGCCGCTGCCACAGGGGCAGGGGCTGTTTCTGCCGATCTTTGCCATCGCCTTCCTCAATTATACCCATTCATAAAAACAGTGCCCGACACAATTCACATTGAACCCTGTTTAATTGCGCCGGAAGATCTACCATGCGACTGCTGCCGCTGTCAAGCCGTTTGCTGTCGTTTGCCATGGAGCCGGTTCTCCACGTTCCCCATTACCCGAAAACAAGTTGAAAAATTCGGCAGGTAGTTTATTTTTCATACTTTATCCTGCGGGTATGCAGGAGAACATATCTTGTGCAGAAGAATTGTAACTGTCTGCCCGCTCTACTATCTTAGCGAGACAGCGGGTTTTCCTGGTGACCTCCAGGCAGCAACCCGTTGTCGAGGATGACATTACAGAATTTTTTACTCATTTATAAAAGAGGATAACAATGGCCACAGCTCCGAAAGATAAATCCAGCAGCGTGGAAAACGCCATCAGTCAGATTCAGCGGCAATTTGGCAAGGGTTCGATTATGCGTCTTGGTTCACGGGAGACAGAAAACGTCCCCGTCATTCCCACCGGTGCCCTGAGCCTTGATATTGCGCTGGGGGTAGGCGGTCTGCCAAAGGGACGTATCACCGAGGTCTATGGCCCGGAATCCTCCGGCAAGACCACCCTTGCGCTCCATGTTGTCGCCGAGGCACAGAAGGCGGGCGGCTCCGCGGCATTTATCGATGCCGAACACGCCCTTGATACCGGCTATGCCGAGCGGCTGGGCGTTGATATCGATAACCTGCTGGTCTCCCAGCCCGATTTTGGTGAGCAGGCGCTTGAGATCGCCGAGATCCTTATCCGCTCCGGCGGCATTGATGTTATTGTCATCGACTCGGTGGCCGCTCTTGTGCCAAGGGCAGAGATAGACGGCAATGTCGGAGATTCCCATGTCGGGCTGCAGGCCCGGCTGATGTCACAGGCGATGCGCAGATTCACCGGAGTTATCAACCGCAGCAATACCATCCTTATCTTTATCAACCAGATCCGGATGAAGATCGGGGTGATGTTTGGCAACCCGGAAACCACCACTGGCGGCAACGCTCTGAAGTTTTACTCCTCCCTGCGCCTTGATATCCGCCGTATCGGTGCCTTGAAAGACGGCCAGGATGTGGTGGGAAACCGCACCAGGGTAAAAGTTGTCAAAAACAAGGTCGCTCCACCGTTCAAGGAAGCGGAATTCGATATTGTCTATGGCGAGGGTATATCCAGGGCGGGAGACCTGCTTGATCTGGCAGTACAGCTGGATATTGTCGAAAAAAGCGGCTCCTGGTACTCCTATAATAACGAGAGGATCGGTCAGGGCCGCGAAAACGCCAAGAGATTTCTGCAGGAAAACCCTGAAGCGGCAATGGATATCGACACCAAGATCCGCCTCGCCTATGGTATGAATCCGCAAAACGGGGTACAGCAGCAACCGCCTGAAGAGGTGTAGCGGCAAGACAGCCGCACCTGCAGCCTGTTTATCCAGAACATGGTTCTTGAATAAACATTAGTATCCCGACAGTTCCGTATTTCATGCTTTGTTATGGCTGAAGGCTATACTATATGGTCCCAGCCATGCTGGTTTATCAGGATATGCCGGAATTTCCTGTCGGCAGACAGAAATCTCCGGCACCTGTAAAAAAGATCTCCTGGAGAAACCGATGCCAACCAGACCACACCCGCCGGCCACAGTGACGGAGGAGACTGCTCCTGCCAGTACCACCGCGAAAATCGACACCCTTGCCAGCCGTCTGCTTGAAATCGAGCTGGAGCTTAACTCCAATATCCCCACCACCCTGTGGATAAGTGATCTGCACGGCGAGGGCGACCGCTTTAAATCCATTCTCCGCGGCAGGTTCGGCATGCTCTATCAAACATGCAGGGAGGCACTGCCCAGCACTTTCAGTGTTGAAAAGGTACAGTATCTCACCAGAATAATCCGTAAACAGCAGTATCTGAAAGACGACAGTATCCGCATGGATATGCAGGATGTTATCCTCTGCCTGGTGGATATTCTCAAATACAAAATGACCAATATCCGCCCCAAAAACAACCACCTGTTCAAGCCGGAATTCCGTGATATCATCTCCCGGATGCTGGCGGGGCTGCCGGTACCCGATCCGGTTTTTGAGGAAGAGCTCATCGCAAACCGGCTGATCGCCCACCTCTCTTTTGCCATCCGCCAGATCCTGCTTGACCGTATTCAGGTGTTAGGCGATGTGTTTGACCGGGGCGAACAGCCGGACAAGATTCTGCGTATCCTCTCCTCCTCCTTTTACCGTAACGGAGTGGATTATGTGTTTGGCAACCACGATATTCTGTGGATGGGCGCCGCTGCCGGCTGTGCGTCTCTTGCCGTGGAAGCGATGCGTATCACCTGCCGTTACGACCACTTTTCCTTCCTTGAACGCCTGTGTTTCTCCACAGAAAAGCTGGAGCAATTCGCGGTAAAAACCTATCCGCCGGAAAAGATCACCGGCAACTTCAAGGCAAAATCGGATAAGGGCCGGGCGATGGAAAAAGCGCTTGCCATTATCCAGTTCAAGCTGGAAGAAAAAACCATTACCCAATACCCCCACTACGAGATGCAGTCCCGCCTGTGGCTGGAAAAACTCGGCAGTATGCTGAAAAGCGGCGGCGCAGATCTCAACGACACCTGGTTTCCGACAATCAACGCGGAAGCTCCTGCCACCTTAACCAGCGAGGAACAGGAAATTGTTGACGATCTTGTCCATCAGTTCACCACCAACCACAAGCTGATGCGGCTGCTCAAATTTCTCTTTGAACATGGCAGTACCTACCATATTCATAACAACTTTCTTAATATCCATGCCCTTGTTCCCTCCACCGAATCCGGAGAGTTCGAGGAGTTTCTCGGCCGTAGCGGCAAGCACCTGCTCAACTTTATTCAGCAGACCATCTATCGGGTCGGACAGAACTACCTCGCCGGCAGAGGGCAGAAAGAAGAGGATCAGGCGCTCTTTTTCTATCTCTGGTGCGGACCGAAATCTCCTTTTTTTGGCAAACATGCGATGAAAACCTTTGAGCGCTACTTTCTGCTTGATAAAAAGAGCCATGAGGAGCGCACTCTCTACTGGCATAAAAATCTGCGCACCGAGCACTTTAAAAAGAGGCTGCTTGACGAATTCGGGGTCAAGCGGGTGGTGTTCGGGCACACCCCGGTAAACTATAAGAAAGGGGCGCGCATGGCGAGCAGTGATGGTGTGGCAATCAATGTTGACGGTGGTTTTGCCGCCGCCTACTATAACCGTGGCCACAGCCTGGTGCATACACCATTTCAGATTTACGGTATTATTCTGCCGACACCGGAAGAGATCACGGAGGCGGAACGCAGGCTGGAGTCGGCACCGCTTGATGTTGAGCTTATCGATGAATTCCCCCAGCCGATGAAGATCAAGGATACCAGCGCCGGCAGGGAGCTATATGAAGAGCGCGACCGGCTGATGAAGGAGCTTGTTGCTGCCGGCGGCAAAACACCTGCTCTGCCTGGATATCAACCACACAGGGACTGAATATGAATATAAACACCAACTATGGCATGGAGATTGTCCGTGCCACCGAGATTGCCGCCTTGACCGCCGCCCGTATCCAGGGGCTTGGTAACTATCTGGAGGTGCTCAATGAGACAAGACGGGCGCTGATCAAGGTACTCGGCCGTCTGCCGATCCGCGGCCGGGTGGTAAACGACCGCTTTGTCGGCAGAAAGGAGACAGTACAGCTCCCCGCCACCATCGGCTGCGGGGAAACTCCGCTGGATATTATGACGATCGCCCTTGAGGGCTACCACGCAGCGGCAGACGGCAAGAACAACGCGACATCCTACGCGGTTATTGCCGAGCCCGATGCGATCCAGTCAGTGCCCAATCTCAGTATGTACAAAATGGTTGTCGGCGAGGAGGCGGGCGAGGTTATTGATATCAACCAGCCGCCGGCGGTCAATGTGAAACGGGTGGCCAGGGCACTGAAAAAATATACTGAAAACGTTACCGTCTGTATCCTGAACCAGACCCGCCACAAGAAACTGATCAATGAAGTCCGTTCCTGCGGCGCCCGCATCAAACTGATTGACGAAGGCGAGATCTCCGGCTGCCTGGCCGCGATCACCGGTGAGAGAGCGGATATCTATATCGGCTATGGCTATGCCCCGGAAGCGGTTATGGTGGCGGCGGCAATACGCTGCCTGGGCGGCTATTTCGAGGGCAAGATTTTCTATGAGAATGATCGGGACAGAGCCGAGGCAACACAGCATAATATCACCGATTTCGACAAGATCTTTCGCGCCCAGGAGCTGATAAAGAGCAAAAAGGTGGCGATTGCCGCAACAGGCATCACCGATGGCGAGTTCCTGGAAGGCGTCCGTTTCACCGCCGATGGCGCCGTAACCAACTCCTTTGTCGCCCGCGGCAAAACCCATACCTGCCGCAGCCTGAAAACGACCCACTTTTTTGACTATAAACCGGTATTCTAGAGAATGGCAGAGACTCCGCAATCACCGCAGCAGACCGAGCCGCATATGGTTGAACTCAACATCACAGATGTTGCAGACGGCTCCATTCCCAAAGCAGTGCTTGCCGCAGACAGCCAGTTCAACCCCGATCACAGACTCGCCTCCATTGACAGGCGAAGAGCGCGGGATATGGCAGTCTTTCCCATTGAGCAGGAGACTCTCACTTCCCTGCCCCGTCCCAACCACTGGTCGATTGCCTGGTCGGATCTGATGATGACGATGTTTGTGCTCTTTTTCGTGTTGTTTATCCATGCAACAGAAGAGACCAGACAGGTTGTTCCTCCGGAAAAAGTGGAACGCCAGCCTGTCCGTAGTGCCATTATTTCCTACGAAAAGCCCGCCACCGAATCAGGAGGGAAAGGCCAGAGGATCACATCTGTTGCCCCGTCCGGGCCGCAGCAGAAAGAGGAACCGCGTCAGCCGGTGGTGGTTGACGCCCGCAGTGATACCCCGATACGCCATCCTCTCAAGGCACCAAGCTATACCGCACCCGGCAGCGTTGGCGAGGTTGTTGAGGTTGTTGATAATAATGACGCCATAAAGAAAAACAGACAAAGCGGGAAGGAGGAGCAGAGCAGCCGGCAACAACCCCTTTCCGTTGAGGAGGTCTATAGTAAGGGACAGCAAATTGTTGAACAAAACAGGCTGGAAAACTTTGCCGCGATCAACCTTGCCCCCGACAAGACAGTACGCCTGACTCTTACCGGCGACCTTCTCTTTCCCAGTGCCCAGGCAACCCTGACACCAGCCGCCCGTAACAATATGGAAATGCTGGCAGAGATAATCGCTCACACACCATATATCGTCAACGTTGAAGGACATACCGATAACCGGCCAATCGCCTCCAGCAGATTCCCCAGTAACTGGGAACTCTCGCTTGCCCGGGCCAACAGTGTTGCCCGCTTTCTTATCGATTCAATCGGACTTGATCCCAGCCAGGTCGTTATCAGCGGTTTCTCCTCCTACCGGCCAGCCGCCAGCAACGAAACCGAGCAGGGAAGAGCGGCGAACCGCCGGGTGGAGATTATCCTGTCTCAACCAGGAGAGCAGAGCAGTGAACCCGAAGACGAGTGATAACTTGCGCAGAAAGAGTATTCATGAACTTCTCTTTTTAACGATATGATTTTACAAGCTTCCCTCCTTTAACTATCTTGACATTCTCCGGATTTGGTTGCCTGTAAAGCAGTTATAACATTTTTATTTGTCGCCACCTCCCTCTGTGGGGTATAGTGGTGGCTTGCATAAAAACGGGGCCCGGAAGCGCGTCCCATCACCAATTTTTCAGATTATGCCAGAAACATTGCTACCAGCCGCCTCCCGTATCCCGCCACAGAGCATTGACGCAGAACAGGCGGTACTTGGCTCCATTATGATGCGGGAGAACCTGCTGCACAAAGTGGTAGATATTCTGCGGCCGGAAGATTTCTACAAGGATGGGCACAAGATAATTTTTACCGCCATAATTGATCTTTTCGGCAGGACTGAACCATATGATCTGGTGACGGTAACCGATCAGCTCATCGGCAGCAACCAGCTTGACAAGGCTGGTGGTGCCACCTATCTTGCCTCACTTACTTCACTTATCCCGATCACGTCAAATATTGGCAGCTACGCAAGAATTATCAAGGAAAAATCAATCCTGCGCAGGCTTATTGAGGTCAACACCGAAATTGCCGCCCGCTGTTATGAAGCACCGGGAGATATTGAACGGCTGGTGGATGATGCCGAGCAGGCAATCTTTGATATCGCCGGCAATAAAGGTCCGCAGCAGTTCAGCGATATCAAGACAATCGTGCCCAAGGTCTTTGACAATATCAACTCGCTCTACAGTAAAAAAGAGCTGATTACCGGCGTCCCCACTGGCTATTATGAACTCGACAAGATGACATCAGGCCTCCAGCCCTCAGACCTTATTGTACTTGCGGCCCGCCCTTCGATGGGAAAGACCTCACTGGCGATGAATATTGCCGAGCATGCCGCGATCACTGAAAATATCGGGGTCGCGGTCTTCAGCCTGGAGATGTCGAAAGAACAGCTGGTGATGCGGATGCTCAGCTCCGTTGGCCGTATCGATTCCCAGGCGATCCGTAAAGGCCAGCTCCAGCGGGGTGACTGGGACAAGCTGAGCCGGGCGGTAGGCACCCTTAGCGAGGCGCCCATCCATATTGATGATACACCGGCCATTTCAGTGCTGGAGATGCGGGCCAAGACACGCCGACTGGCAGCACAGCATGATATTGGCCTGATTATCGTTGACTACCTGCAGCTGATGCGCGGACGCAGCAATGAAAACAGAACCCAGGAGATCAGCGATATATCCCGCTCGCTGAAGGCCCTTGCCAAGGAGCATAATATCCCGGTTATCGCGCTCTCCCAGCTGAACCGCAGTGTGGAAAGCCGTACCGACAAGCACCCCATGATGTCTGATCTGCGTGAATCCGGCGCCATTGAGCAGGACGCAGACGTTATCTGCTTTATCTATCGCGATGAAGTCTATAACAAGGCGGAAGATAATCCCGCGAAAGGGCAGGCCGAAGTTATTATTGCCAAACAGAGAAACGGCCCCACCGGCTATACAACCCTCTGGTTTGAAAAGGAGTGTACCAGGTTTGAGAATATGAGTTATCGTGAAGACCAGGAAGAGTATTCACAGAAAGCGGATCCAGTATAGAAAAGAGGAGTGTCATGAGCAGTACAACCGCCCCGGACAGATATGATTTCAGGACAATTGAACAGAAGTGGCAGCAGCACTGGCAGCAGCACAACACCTATCAGGTGACAGAGGAGGAGAAAAAGAAGAAATATTACGTCCTGGAGATGTTCCCCTATCCTTCGGGTCGTATCCATATGGGCCATGTCCGTAACTATACAATTGGCGATGTGGTTGCCCGCTATAAAAGAATGCGCGGCTATAATGTCCTGCACCCGATGGGCTGGGACGCCTTCGGACTGCCGGCAGAAAACGCTGCCCAGAAAAACAACAGCCATCCCGCCGACTGGACCTACTCCAATATCGACTATATGCGCACCCAACTCAAGCAGCTGGGGCTCTCCTACGACTGGTCAAGGGAGCTTGCCACCTGTAACCCCGAATATTATAAATGGGAACAGCAGCTCTTTATCGAGATGTATAACAGGGGAATCGTTTACCAGAAGGTCACCACCGTCAACTGGTGCGAGACCTGCGGCACCGTCCTTGCCAACGAGCAGGTGATAGACGGCACCTGCTGGCGCTGCGACAAACCGGTACTGCCAAAAAAAATGAACGGCTGGTTTTTCAAAATTACCGACTATGCCGAAGAGTTGCTCGCCGATCTCGATAAACTGACAGGCTGGCCGGAAAAGGTAATCACCATGCAGCGAAACTGGATCGGCAAGTCCACTGGTCTGCGCTGCAATTTTCAAGTTGATGGTCATAAAGAAAAAATCTCGATCTTTACCACCCGTCCGGACACCATCTTCGGAGTGACCTTTATGTCCCTTGCTCCCGAACATCCGCTTATTGACACCCTTATCACCGGCAAACAAAATGAGCGCCAGATCCGCGAATTCATCAACGAGATTATCGTTGATAAACAGCGGCAGTCCGTTGAGGAAGAGCCAGAGAAAAAGGGTATTTTCACCGGCAGCTACTGTATAAACCCGTTTAACGGTGACAGGGTGCCAATCTATATCGCCAACTTTGTGTTGATGGAATATGGTACCGGAGCGGTAATGGCCGTTCCGGCACACGACGAACGGGATTTTGCGTTTGCCAGAAAATATGGTCTGCCCGTCAAGCCGGTGGTTATCCCTGCAGGGGAGTCCCTTGCCGGAGAGACAATGGAAACTGCGTCAACTGTTCCAGGCAAACTTCTGAATTCAGGTATTTTTTCCGGGATGTTTTCGGTTGACGCACAGCAGGCAATAATCGACTATGCCGCAGAGCAGCAGTTCGGCGCCGCCCATATCACCTATAAGCTACGGGACTGGGGGATCTCCCGCCAGCGCTACTGGGGAGCGCCGATCCCGATGATCCACTGTGATGCCTGTGGTATGGTGCCGGCACCGATCAGCGAACTGCCGGTGCGACTGCCTGAAGATGACGACAGATCGACAACCTGCCAGCCGCTGCATAAAAGAGCAGATTTTATCGCCGTCGCCTGCCCGCGATGCGGCAAGCCGGCAGCAAGGGAGACAGACACGATGGACACCTTTATGGAGTCCTCCTGGTATTTTGCCCGTTTTGCCAGCCCCCGTCACGACTCTGCTCCCCTTGATGGCAGTGCGACCTCGTACTGGCTGCCGGTTGACCAGTATATTGGCGGTGTCGAACACGCTATTCTCCACCTGCTCTACTCCCGGTTTTTTGTCAAGGTTCTGCGCGATCTCGGCCATCTCAAGCTGGATGAACCGTTTTCCAACCTGCTCACCCAGGGCATGGTTATCAAGGATGGCGCCAAGATGTCCAAATCCAAGGGCAATGTCGTCGACCCGAAAGAGCTTATTGATCAGTATGGTGCTGATACCATCAGGCTTTTCAGCCTTTTTGCCGCACCGCCGGCACGGGATCTGGAGTGGAGCGATCAGGGGGTTGACGGTGCCTCCCGCTTTCTTAACAGGGTTTACCGACTGATCGAGAGCAATCTTCCCCTGCTGCTGTCAGCAGAGCAGGATATCCCTGAAACCTTGAGTGAACCGGGGAAAACCCTCTACCGCAAAAGCCATCAGACCATAAAAAAAGTCACCGAAAGTATTGAGCAGGATTTTCACTTCAATACCGCAATCAGCGCCATGATGGAGCTTTTCAATACCCTTGGCGCCTGCCTTGCGGAAAAGCAGCCGGCGGAAGCCGCTGTCTGCCGGCATGCGGTTACATCCTTGCTGTTGCTGCTCTCGCCAATGGTGCCCCATTTTGCCGCTGAGATGTGGCTGAAAATTGGCAATGCAACAAGTATTGAAGGGGAGAACTGGCCTATTTTTAACGCGGATGCGGCAAAAGAGGAACTGATTACCATCGTGGTACAGGTCAACGGCAAGGTACGGTCGCGTCTTGAAGTTACTGCTGATATCAGTGATAGTGAGCTGGAAGAGCTGGCGCGCAACGATCAGAATACACTCAGGTTTATTGCCGGCAAACCAATAAAAAAGAGTATTGTTATCAAGAAGAAACTTGTTAATATTGTCGTTTAGGGCTACTCTATCCACGGGTTTATTAATGGAATATACAGGAGATTCAAAATGAAACATATTATACGCTACACCCTCTTTCTGTTTGCGGTCGTTGTCGTCTCCAGCTGCGGCTATACAAACCCCAACGTCTATAGCGGGCCACAAAAGTCCATCTATGTAAAAAACTGGAAAAACCGTACCAATCAGCTGGAACTGGATACCGATCTCTATCGCTCACTAACCGAGTGGTTTCAGAACTCAAGCGCGCTTTCGATCGTCCATGAAAAACAGGGGGCCGATATCATCCTGACCGGAGAGATTGTCTCCCTCACCCTGCCAAGCCTTGCCTACAACTCCAGCAAGGTGGCGTCCACGGTAAAGGTGCAACTGCAGGTGCGCTATATTATGAAAGAGATCGCCACCGGCAAGATCCTGCTGGAGGTGCCAAACCAGACCTGGAGCGAAGAGTATGTTGTGAACGCCTCTTCCAGCGCCAACAGCAAAAACGAAGAGGACGCGCTGAAGACCATTGTTAATGATATCTCCAAACGGATTTATCAGCGCACCATAGCTATCTTGCCCAGGCTGTAATCCTTTCCCTGCTACTCTTTTTTCAAAAAAGGCATGCCCCCTGGTATGCCTTTTTTATTGCTTCTCTTTGTTACCATGCTGCGTATCGCCTCTCTCCACTTCTCATCGCCGCTGATTCTTGCCCCTCTTGCTGGCTATACCGATCTGCCCTTTCGCCTGCTCTGCCGCCGTTTCGGTGCCGGGTTTTGTGTCTCGGAGATGATAAGCTGCCACGGTCTGGTCTATCGGCAACCCAACACCCTGCGCATGCTGCGTTCACTGCCGGAAGAGCGCCCGGTCTCCTTCCAGCTGTTTGGCGCCGAACCGGAGATGATGGCAGAAGCGGCCAGAATTCTGATGGAGTTTTCCCCGGATATGGTCGATATCAATATGGGCTGTCCGGTAAAGAAAGTGACGAAAAAAGGTGCCGGGGCAGCCCTTATGACAGAGCCAAAACTGGCGGAATCCATTATTGCAAAGGTGACGGGCGCAGCAACGGTTCCGGTTACGGTAAAGATACGGCTCGGAAAAGATAAGAAGCAGATCAATGCGGTTGAATTCGCGCAGATGGCAGAAGCGGCAGGTGCAGCGGCAGTAACCGTACATGCCCGCACCTGGGCGCAGGGTTTTTCCGGCACCATCGACCACAACGCTATAACAGCGGTAAAAAAGGCGCTTTCTATCCCTGTTATTGGCAATGGTGATATTCTCACCCATCAGGATGCCCGGCAGATGATGGCAACCACTGGCTGCGACGGGGTGATGATTGGCCGGGGAGCGCTGGGTGCCCCCTGGATATTCAGTGACAGGGCTGTCCCGGCGACAGTTGCCGAGATCAGCAATACCGCGCTGATGCACCTTGATCTTATTGAACAGTTTCTCCCTGCAGAAAAGATGCTGGGCTATGTAAAAAACCAGATGTGTCGATACTTCAAGGGAGTATATGGCAGCGCCGCCCTGCGCCGGGAGATCTTTGCCACAGGCAGTATAACAGCAATTCGTCAGCTGCTCTCCATCGGACAGAGGCAGTAACCTGCAAGATCCCGGATAAATCCGGGCCGCTCAGGATTTTTTCTTCACCCTTTTGATCTGGGCCAGCAGCTCTTCCGCCTCCCGTTTTTTCTCCGGCGGCAGCTTTTTCTCCTGCATCGACTGCCGCAACTGCTCTGCCGCCAACTTCAATTTCCCTTCATACAGATTAAACTTTGCCAGATAAAACATGGAGAGCGCTTTATTACCTCTGGCATTTTCAAGCTGCCCCCACTCAAAAAAGAGCTGGGGATATTCCGGCATATATAGCTGCACCCTGGCAAAATATTCTTCCGCATCATCGTAGCGCCCCAGACGTTGCAACAACTTGCCCAGAGCGAAACAGCCGTAAAGGTTCCTGCCGTCCTCTGCCACCGCCACACTGAGAGTTTTCAACGCCTGGCCGGTATCTCCAGAATCCGCCTCGATAATTCCCTGATCCACCGCCAGCACATTTTTACCCGGAAACACGGTACGCACCTTACGGATAAGAGAGAGCGCCGTGGCATAGTCTTTCTCCTCTCTTGCCAGCTGGGAGAGACCAAATTCGGCCATCGCCCGCTGCTGTTTACTGGTATCTGTCCGCATCAGAAGCCCCTGCAGATAGGCACGTACCAGAGCGGTATCCTTCACCTTGGCGAGGATACGGTATTTAAACCGGAGAAAGGCAAAGTTGTCGGTTCCTGCAGAATCCTCCGCGGCTCCATCCCTGTCAAGAAACGACTCAATAACCGCCATCCGCGCCTCAGGGTTGGGGTGGGTAAGCAGATATTGCGGCAGCTTCTGGCTGCGATAGCGGGCGATACGGCGCATCACCTTGAGCATATTCAGCTCGGCCACGGGATCACGCCCCATCTTCCGCATCCATTCATAGGCGCAGAGATCGGCTTCCTGTTCATGCTCACGGCTGTAATGCAGGTTCACACTCTGGCCAGCGGCAAGAGCGCTGGTCATCAACGCAGGCCCGGCAGAGCCGCCAATGGTCGCCCCCAGGATGGCAAGCCCCATCGCCGCAGCATTGGTATAGGCTCCGGTTCTCGCTCCTGCGGCAATATGACGTTTTACCACATGGGCTGTTTCATGGGCGAGAACAGCCACCAGTTCATCTTCGCTGCTCATTTTCAGAATAAGGCCGGAAAAGAAGAAGATCATCCCGGAAGGGGCGGCAAAGGCATTGAACTCAGGTCTGTCAATAAGGTAGTAGCGATATTGAAAATACTGCGGCCCGGCCACATCAAGCACCTGCTGGCCAAGGGCATTGATATACTGCACCAGATCAGGATCATCGAGTAACGGAAAGGCCTTACGCACTTCAAAGAGCAGTCTCTCCCCCACCTCTCTCTCTTTTTTTATCGAGAGAGCAGAGGCAGACACAACCATTGACACCGTCAAAAAAACAGCGGTAACAAGCAGAATACAAAATTTACGCAACATTACCCGCAACTCTCCCGCAGCCATCGCACACTCCTTTTCACTCCATCTTCTGTCGAAACAAGTTCTTTATAGCCCAACTCCTCTTTTGCCGCGTCATGAGAAAAATAGTGCGACTTCGCCAGCTGGCCAGCGACAAAACGGGTCATCGGTGGCTCCCTGCTGCAGCCGGCCAGCATGGCGGCACCATAGACTATCTCCAGCAGCGCACCAGCAGTATACGCCATCCGGTAGGAAATCTCTCTATTTACCGGGGCGATAGCAAGTTCGGCCAACAGCCTGTTTATCCACTGCCAGAGATTTTCAGGCTCGTTCTGGCCGATAAAATAGGCCTTGCCGCTTACCCGGCCGCAACGTTTTTCATCAGTCAGGGACAACGCCGCGCAGAGATGAGCCTCGGCAACGTTATCAATATAGGAGATATCAACCAGATTACTGCCGTCACCAACCTGCCTGAGAGTACCCGCCCTGGCCGCCGCAACCAGGCGGGGCAGAAGGTGAGGATCACCCGGGCCCCAGACAAGATGGGGCCTGATGGCACAGGCAGAGAACTCTTCTGACACCGCAGATAGCACCTTTTTTTCAGCGATACTTTTGCTTTTTGCATAATTGCAGAGAAAGGTTGTGCCATGCTCCAGTTCATCCGCGCTTTTTCCATTAATACTCTCGCCGGCAAAGACCACTGACGGCGTGGATGTATGGACCAGATAACAGATACCCTCCTTACGGCAGGCCTGCAGGATATTTTCCGTGCCCACCACATTGGGCAGCCAGTAATCCCGCCACCGCCCCCAGATACCGGCACGGGCGGCAACATGAAAGACAAGCTGAACACCTTTTACCGCCCGACAGACATCTGCATAGCTGCCAATATCACCAACCACACACTCAGCACCCGCAGCCGCCAGATCGGGATAGCTGCCGCGTCCGAGAACACGAACCTCCTCCATATACGGCAACAGCCTTTTCACAATCGCCCTGCCGACAAAGCCGCCACCACCGGTAACCAGCACCCTTTTTATCTGTCCGGATAGAGTTTCTGCTGTGCCCATACTGCCAGTTTCTCCCGAAATATTTTTGCGTTATGCCGGATATCCACCGGAAATGCCGGATGCACCAGAAAGTGCCTGATATCGGCGGTAATCGGGCTTGCCGCTGCCAACTGCTCTATCTCCGCAATCAGACGCTGATGCCCTTCCACTCCAGGTAGAAATTCAAGACAGAATACCGGCTCCACCCGTCCATCGCCGGCGGTTACCCCAACAAGCGCCGAGCGGAAAAGCTGCGGATGCTCATTAATTATCGCCTCACAGGGAATGGAAAACCAGGTTTTATCGGCGGCAACCACCCGATGCGCC